>PVBE011095943.1_pt1 | contig 22944 bp, 21 predicted proteins | sample 1631181 | NCBI WGS metagenome assembly PVBE01 (sample SAMN08397723, study PRJNA350692) | Marine metagenome, whole genome shotgun sequencing project. | isolation source: water | place: Pacific Ocean | collected 2012-04 | reverse complement strand
CCGTTTGCACGCTGGAAACGCAAAGGATTCTTGGGTACAGTTTGTCACGGGCAGAGCCTCTTCCGGTTTCAGACTAAGCAACTGAATTTTACCGGATTAAAGGGGCTTTGCCTTTCTTATTCGTGCAATATTCAGGCTAGCACCCTACCGGCCGCGCCGGTGACACTGCGCGCCTTGAAATCAAACCGAAGGCCCGCTCCAAAATCGATCGGGCGGGAGTCAACAACCCCCGCTACGGTCATCACACGCCCCGCTTGCGCCGGGTCGAGGCGTGCACCGAGGATCAAATCGGCACGCCACATGGCCCATAGAAATCCAGCGCCGCCGTACGCGACGAGACGCCACCGTGGTGAATAGAGTAAGAAAACCAGTACCGGAACGATGGCCGCGTAGAGCAGCGGGTGCGGCATCCGCGGTACGAATTGAAACGACGCAATGCCGGCGACAACGGCGAGAGCCTGATAGCGCATGAATGTCTTCCCTGACGTTCGTTATGGCCGCGTCCGCGCGGGCGGAGCAAATTTTTTGCCGCGCGGTCCCAGACCCGCGTATCATACCGCAAGCGGCGCTGGGAGAGGTACGAGTGCAGGGACGGACGAGGCAGAACCGAGTCGAACGGAAGCCGACGACTACAGGAGGTAGAGCGACGCAGGAGCGGTCGCCGAGCAGAATCGACCCATTGAGACTTGCATAATTCGTGAACATTGTAGGTTGGGTTAGCCGGCAGGGCGTAACCCAACATGATGGCCAAATTGTTGGGTTACGCCCTGCGGGCTAACCCAACCTACCGTGCCCGTGTGTTCAGTCTTTATGCGAGTCTCAATAAATCCGACAGGCTCCTAGCTGTCTTCGAAATCTGGCGGCCGGCGCGTACATGAAAAATGTAGAATTGGGTTCATGTTTTCAGTTGGCCCGAAAACCTTATTAAGAAAGTACTTCTCCAGGCGTAAGACCAAAATCCGTTTGCATCAATACGGTTGGTTTGGTCGGCGGCTGCATGATCCCGATCTATGGCATTTCGGCCGCCGTTCGGTCGCGGGCGGCGTCGGTCTGGGTCTGTTTCTCGCCTTCATCCCGATACCGATCCAAATGTTACTGGCGGTACCGTGCGCGATCATTATGCGGGTCAACCTGCCGGTAACGTTCACCGCGATCTGGGCGACTAACCCGATTACTTTCGCTCCGATGTTCATCTTTGCGTTCAAAGTCGGGAGTTGGATCACCGGATATGAAAGTGGCACTGGCGGGATCCCTTTCGAGGCGACCTTCGACGGCCTTGCGGCGACGCTGCACGACATCTGGTATCCACTTGTGGTCGGGTGTTTCGTCTGTGGTCTGAGCGCAGGCGCGGTCGGGAGCCTACTCGTGCGCTGGCTTTGGCGCCTGCACCTCATCAACATGCGCCGCAAGCGCCGCCAACGCGCGCTGCGATAGGGAGATCTGCTGGGGGATACGGTACCGCGACAGAACGGCAGACGAGCGGAAACGCGGCAGCCTATGCGACGGAACGTATCCGCCCGTCATCGAGAACCACTACCCGGTCCATCTGGGCGGCAATTCTTTCGTCATGCGTAACGATGACAAGCGCTGTCTCGCTGCCACGGCGCAACGCTATCATGGCCTCGAGCGCCTGTTCGGCGCTGGATCGGTCGAGATTCCCGGTGGGTTCGTCGGCCAATACGCATTTAGGCTCGCATACTAGCGCGCGCGCGATAGCGACCCTTTGACGCTCCCCGCCGGAAAGTTCAGCCGGCCGGTGGCGGACCCGGTGATCTAATCCGACCCGCCCAAGACAGGCGAGCGCGCGCGAACGGCATTGTGACACCGGAAACCTGCCGATCAGAAGCGGCATCGCGACGTTCTCGAGCGCTGAAAATTCCGGCAACAGATGATGGAACTGGTAGACGAAACCGAGCACCTGATTACGCAAAGTTCCGCGCTCGTCCTCGCTGAGTTCCGTCAAATCGCGGCCGCATATCTGGACCCTGCCCGTCGTCGGCGTGTCCAGCCCACCAAGCAAATGCAGTAACGTGCTTTTGCCGGAACCCGACGCACCCAGTACGGCGACCGATTCCGCGCGGACGACGCGAAATGAAATGTTGTCGAGAACATCGACATCCAGTTCACCATCGTGAAACCGCTTGGAGAGTTCGAACGTTTCCAGTACAGCTTCAGTCATAGCGAAGCGCACGCGCCGGCTCGATGCGGCTCGCCACGAGTGCAGGATACAGGGGCGCGCACAAACACAGACCACCCGCGACCAGCGCCGCGATAAAGACGTCGCGCGACTCCAGGCGGGACGGGATCTCGCTGATGTAGTACACCTCGGGGGACAAGATTTTGAAGTGGAAGATTTGCTCCAGCGCCGCGACGATGACATCGATATTCGCAGCCAGCATCACACCGAGCGCTACGCCGGCAATGATCCCCACGACCCCGATCAAACCGCCATGCACGAAGAATACGATCAGTACTTTTTTCTTGGTCATTCCGATGGTTTGCAGAATCGCGATTTCCGTACTCTTCTCCGATACGACCATTACCAGCGTCGAGACGAGATTAAACGCGGCGACAGCTATGGTAAGCCCGAGGATGATGAACATCACGATCTTTTCGGTCTTGAGCGCCTTGAACAGATTGACGTTGGTTTCCGTCCAATCGACGACATCGATCCCCTCGGGCGTAAGACCGGACAACTCGCTCTCCAACTCAAACCCGATCCGCGGTGCCTCGAATGGTTCGTCGATCTTGAGGCGTACACCACTGACTGCGCCGCCGTAGCGAAACATCTTAGCAGCATCGTCGATGTGGATGAGCGCCATGGTCGTTTCGTACTCGTGCACGCCGGCTTCAAAAATACCGACGACCGTATAACGCCGCAAGCGAGGCAGCATACCCGCCGGCGTTCTCACGGGTTCGGGAGCGATCAGCGTCACGCGGCTGCCGAGCCGCGCTTGTATCGTGTTGGCAAGCCCGCCTCCGAGGATGATGTTGAAGGCGCCAGATTCCAACATCGACAGGTCTCCATCCACAATTTTTTGTGTCACGATGCTGATATTTGCTTCGAGCACGGGATCCACTCCGCGGACTATGACACCGTGGACATTGTCGTAATGTGTTAGCATCGCTTCGCGGCGGATGTATGGTGCGCTCGCGATTACCTCTGGGTGTCCTTCGGCTCGATCAGAAAGTTCGACCCAAGGGTTCATCGTGCCCCGCTCCGCTGTAATCACAACATGAGCGGCCATGCCGAGTATCCGGTCACGAAGCTCCGTCTCGAAACCGTTCATAATCGACAGGATCGTAATCAGGGCGGCTACGCCGAGCGCGACTCCAAGCATCGCGATCGCGGAGATGAAAGATACGAAATGGTTGCGGCGTTTAGCTCGCGTGTAGCGCCACCCAAGAAATACTTCGACTGGCGTGAACATAGACGTCGATTATAGCGGAAAGCGATAGAACCGATCGGGCGGCACCCGCCGCACTTCCGGGAGGGATCATTGATGGCGAAAATCATCGCGGTCGAAACGGCTACCGAAGCTTGTTCCGCCGCCCTTCTCGTCGACGATACGGTGACCGAACGGTTCGAAATAGCGCCGCGACGGCATACCGATCTTGTTCTACCAATGGTTGCCGAACTCCTCGCCGATGCCGGACTTCGGGCGGGAGATCTCGACGCCGTCGCTTTCGGTGCCGGTCCCGGTTCCTTTACCGGGGTTCGCGTCGCGACTTCGATCGCTCAAGGCATTGCGCTCGCCCACGACCTACCCGTAATACCGGTCTCGTGCCTCGCCATTCTAGCCGTCGGCGGGGCGCGCGCTCACGCTTGCGCGACCGTTATTCCTGTTATGGACGCGCGAAAAAAGGAAGTCTACTGGGCCGTCTATCGGGTCGATCCGGGTACCTGGGTGACGGAGTGTATCGAAGCGGACGCGATCGGTTCGCCCGGCGAGGTGAAGTTCCCGGACGATACCCATTTCGCCGTCGTCGGTACCGGAACGAACGTCTGTCAGGAGACGCTCTCAAACCGAACCGCAGACCAATCTGCATTGGTTTGTGCGCCGGCCTACCCGCGCGCCGCCGATGCGCTGCCGCGGGCGGTCGAGGCGCTGCGCACGAATACCGCGGTGGCGGCCGAATTTGCCGAACCCGTGTATCTGCGCCGGCCTGTCTAGATTCGTAGCACCGTAGGTTGGGTTACGCCCGTCGGGCTAACCCAACCTACAATGTTTACGGGTTATGAAAGCCTCGGTAAGGTTTGCCCGCATTTCCCACCGCTTACACCCGAATGACGTCTGTCTCGATGTCGCCGTCCGGCGAGAGTCGCAGTCGTCGAAATCCGGGCGGCAGGGGATCGATTGCGAAATCTACCGAGCCGGGGGCGAACTGAACGCCTGTCGACGGTGTCGCCAGCAAACGCACACCGTTTCGGTACGCATCGAAGTTCTGATGCACGTGTCCCCACAGAACGCATCGTACGTGCGCGTGTCGGTCGATTACCCCCCAGAAGCGTTCCGGGCTCAGGAGCCGCATCGTATCCATCCACCGGCTTTCCATAAGGATCGGGTGATGATGCAAACTGACCATTGTCGGTACCTCTGGATGACGGCTGAGTGCATCGTCGAGACGTTCGAGTTCGGCGTCGCCTAAGTACCCGTGGGCTTCACCCAAAACGGATGAGTCGAGCAGCACGATGTGCCAGCCGCCAACCGTGTAGCTCCCGCAGCAGCACCAACCCGCTGCGCCGAGTACCGGTTGCATCGTATCGACGGCGTCGTGGTTGCCGGGGAGATAGTAGACCGGGGCTGCAAACGCTTCGAACTGCTCCGCCAGCCACTCATAAGCCGCCGCTTCCGATTCAGCGGCGAGATCGCCGGTAACGAGAATCAAATCGTATTTGGGACGAAGCGCCAGCGCCGCGCTCTTTACGGCCTTGAAACTCGCCCTGGTGTCGGCCCGCGAACGCGTACCTTTCTCCGCCGCAACGATATGCGTGTCGGTTATCTGCAATACGTGTAGGGCACTTTTTTGCATGGGCAGATGGTAACCCGGGTATTTCGCGGGGTGGGTATCGAGCCGAAAACGGACCACCCAATCCGGCGACGTTGCGGGCGGCCGGGCGCCGCGCGCGCAATATTTGCTAACACGCTGATTCTGACGCTAAAACCCATCTTATCCCCAATTTTTACCCAGTTTTCCCTCAAGTTATTGGGGCACTCCTACACAGGCATTGCACACTATCTTGTGGTATAAATACGGCTTGACCACATTTTATTGTGGTGATATACAATTGCTTACACCCGATACATAAATGTTGTTGCAGTGCCTGTAACAGGTCTGTAACAAACAAAAAACGACGGATCCACGAGGGAACATGGGGCTCGAGCATCGCACAACAACACCCGGCAAGGTGGGCGCTGAGGCAACGGCGACGCCGGAAACCGCGGCTACCGCCACGACAAAAACGGGCGAGTACGGGGCGGTCCGGCGCAACGGCAAGGTCACCTTCAAAGCGAACCGAATCAAAGTAGCCGTCACTAAGGTGCTTCTGGCGATCGAAGTCGGCAACGCTGCGGCTTCGACGCGAGTCCGGGAAACTGTCGACCGCGTCACAAATTGGGTTACCGGATCAATTTCTCGGCGGCGGCCAATCCGTTGCCGTGGATGAGCGAAGTTTTCGATTTGAACAAAGGAAGGAATTTTTTTGAAAGATACCTGGGGAACCTCTGATTAATTCTGGGACAGTCGGATTGTGATTTGAAATTGTTCGGCTCAAGGTGACGTTCCACGAATTAATCAGAGGTTCCCTAAAGGAATATCAGACTGGCGGCGTGCTTAGCTGGGACTAATTGGGCATTAGACCAGACCTCCTCGCATGGAGCTAAGACGCGCTGCATTGGCCGGTGCCCGGCCTCGTCGGGCACCGGCTTTTTTTATTGTGAAGAAACCTCCGATCGATTTCCGGAACGCCGGTTGCCCGCGATTGCATGGTCGTGCATCGGTCGACCCGCTAAAAGACTTTCCAACGCCGTCGATTGATCCGCTGTTAACCACCAGGCCGGCCGGTCGATGTCCCGCCAGAGCACAGGGAAGTATTCATCGACGAACGACTCCCCTGCCAGCCCCCGGACATCCGAGGCATCACCTGTCGGTGTCCTGGATTTCACCAGCAGCAAGCTCGAATCTTCAATTTCCCCGCACAACCACAAGCTCAAACTATCGGAAGTAACGCGCCAGTCCTCGGGCAAGTCGCTGCCGACGAGGCGCGGATCGCACGGATCCCAGATCCAGACACCACGGTCACTATCGCCTGCCAAGATGTCCGCTAGCCCGGTCAATCCCGATGCAGACAAGGCACCCATCAACGCGTTAAGCGCCCAACCGAACTGCTGCATACCCTGCATCGCCATGCGGTGTGCAACGGCATCGTCGAATTGCAGTCGATTTTGCGCTTCCCGGACGGCATCGCTGAATAGGCCGCCACCGGGTACAACGATGATTCGGTGACCGGATCCCGCCTCGGCGATCGCGTCCAACCACCGCGGCAAAGCCGGTGTGCCGATCAGGCTGCCGCCCAGCTTAACGACCCAGGTGCTGCACTTCGGCATGGGCAAAAACATCCAGCATCGCTGCGGCCTTGTCGAGGCTTTCGCGGTATTCCGCTTCGAGTTCCGAGTCGGCCACAATGCCGCCGCCGGCCCAGCAATACATACGGTTTGCATGATGAACGAGCGTACGGATCGCGATATTCGTATCCATACCGCCATCATGGGACAGGTACCCGATTGAACCACAGTACACCGTGCGCCGGTACGGCTCGAGTTCTTCGATGATTTCCATTGCCCTGAGCTTGGGCGCACCGGTGATCGAGCCGCCGGGGAAGCAACCGCGCAGCAGTTCGCTGGCGTCAAAACCGTCAGCAAGCCGACCGCAGACCGTGCTGACGAGATGGTGAACGGTGGCGTAGCTTTCGATTTCGAACAGACCCGGAACGTTCACACTGCCAACCGCACAGGTTTTGCCCAAGTCATTGCGCAACAAATCCACGATCATCACATTCTCGGCCCTATCTTTTTCGCTCCGGAGTAGCTCCACGGCCAAACGACGATCTTCATCCGCGTCTTTTGCCCGAGGTCGAGTTCCCTTAATCGGCTTCGTCTCCACGCGACGGTCGCTTACCTGTAGAAAACGTTCCGGAGATGAACTCAAAATCGCGCCCTCGGGCATGGAAAAATAGGCGGAATACGGCGCTGGATTGAGACTGCGCAGCCTCCGGTACGCATCCCAGGAATCGCCGGTCACGGCGGCGGAAAAGCGCTGCGCGAGATTAACCTGATAGCAGTCGCCGTCGACGATGTATTGCTTGATCCGGGCAAAAGCGGCGGCATAGTCGGAAAATGACATTTCCGGACGCACCGCCGAAGTCACATGGAACGAGGTCCCGTATGCGGCCGGCGTCAGCGGCTCGGTAGCCGTCAACACCTGTGCCCAGTGGGAAAGATCCTGCGCGCAATCCGGCTGCGCTACGAGCCACGCCTGGCGGCTCTCGTGGTCAAATACCGCCGCCCAGTCATAGATCCCCACGACCATATCCGGAATATCGATATCACGGGCCGCCAGATCCGGGAGCTTTTCGATCCGTCGCCCCAGATCGTAGGCGAAATAGCCGATCGCGCCGCCGACAAAGGGAAATTCGTGGGCTTCACACCGCCGCCCGGCAACCGCTTCTTTGACGAGCAAAAAAGGGTCCTCGGTGCTCTGTGTGGTCGATCCGGCGCACTGTATCTCGGTCGTCTTCCCGCGTGTCGTCAGTGTCACCCTGGGTTCGGCCGAGATTACATCGTAGCGTCCGCCAACGGCGCGGCCGGCGCAACTGTCCAGAAACACGAACCAAGGCCGCCGGGCATCTTGCGAAAGACGCGAAGCGCAATCGTCCACATAGTCGATGGGCACGACGCGAACGGGTGTGCTCATCGATCCAGCCACGCCAATTTCGCCAGCGCCGCGGCCGGTGCGCAGGTCGAAACCGCATGCCGATCCCCGGGCGCCCCTTCGAACAATGACGGGAAATCGACGCAATGCACCCCGTTGAAGCGAGCCAACTTTTGGGCCACGAACGAACCGGCGCCCGCGGCAACGATCGTCTCAATTTTGCGGGAAAGCCTACTCTGTACGCCCAGCAGGGCACGTTGCAGCTGCTCGAACTGACGATAAGCGAAATAGTCGGACACGCCGCGCACGGCATCCTTATCGTCGACAAAGTCACGGCCGAGCATGCGGCATACGCGCCGCGCACTCGCGACCACGGTCTTGGGCCCGCCGTCGGCCGTTTCGTGCAGGTCGGCATCTTCGGGCAGTTGGCCGAGGATACGATAGATATCGGCGGTCGCCGCAAAGTGCTCGGCTGCTATTCGTTGCCACCGGCCCGCGAACGGAACGGTATCGCACAGCGCCATCAGCGGCGTTCGGACGACACCCGTATAGACCAATTCGTCGTGGCTCAACCGGGTCGCGTCGTCGGTGCCGCGGGTCGCCAGAGCGCCCGAGACGATCGGGATAATATCCGTCGTCGTGCTACCTACATCTACCAACACGGCGTCGTCGTGAACTAACGCGACCGCTTCAGCCGTTGCCCGCCAATTCGCCGACGCAACAAACTCGGAGCCGAGCGCCATCGCCTGCTCGATGCTGCGCCAGCCTTGCTCCCCCGCATAAATGCGCGTTCGTTCAGAACCCAACACTTGCGCGACGACCGCGAGAATTTCACTTACGCCCTCGTCACGCGACTCGAAATTGTCACACAGCTCACCGGTCATGCTGACAGCATGAATCGCTTCGAGACCCGACTCTGGCGCCCACGCGCTTGCCATCGCTGCGCGGAGGTGCTCGATACCGAGCCACAGAGGACAAACGAGTTGGCGCGCATCGATGACGCGTGAGTCGGCGTCGAGGCGCACCAGCTTGAGGTGAGCCCCACCGATATCCCATCCGCAAACTACCGTATCAGGCATACTCTTTATCCGGTCCGACGGTGCCGGAACGATCGATGATGGCCGCCGGCCGCGGGGACATTATAGAGTCGAATCGCCGCGTGATTGCGTTTGAGTGGCCCGACGGCCATGCACTATGATGAGAAGCGATCGCAAGCCCGGGGTGACGGGCGCGGGTATAAGCACGAAAGTGAAGCATCTTTTGGAACGCATATTTAGTCCTCCTCATGCAAGTCATCCCGGTCCTCGATCTCAAAGGCGGTGTCGTCGTCCTAGCCGCGGGCGGCAAACGCGACAGCTATCGCCCGATCGATACACTGTTATGCCCGGACCCATCGCCGGCGGCTGTCGTCGCAGCTCTGTTAGCGATCTTCCGCTTCAAACGCTTCTACCTTGCCGAGCTCGATGCAATCGAAGGCGTCGCGCGCAACGGGGAGTCCGCAATTCAGCTAGCGCAGGCGTATCCCGATATCGAATTCTGGATAGACGCGGGGTTCGCGGAGCCCGACGACCTGACACCGTTCGAGGGAATGCGCAATATTCGCTACGTGATCGGCAGCGAATCGCTCGGATCCATCGAAACCTACGAAACGATGCGCCGCGACACGCGCATGGCCGATCATATCCTTTCGCTCGATCGTAAGGACGGTCTCGAACTCGGACCTCAAACGCTCATTCATCGGCCCCAACTGTGGCCCGACACCATCATTTCAATGGATCTCACCCAGGTGGGGCGGGCCGCCGGTCCCAACCTCACTCGTATCCGCGAACTTCGCGACCGCCGCGAGGAACTGACGGTAGTTGCGGCAGGCGGGGTGCGGAATATCGACGACCTGCTGAGCTTAGCGGCCGAAGGTGCATCTTACGCGCTGGTAGCAACCGCGCTCCACAATCGAAATTTGACTGAAGAAGATCTGGCGCGCCTTTCCCGCCGGTCGGCGTGACGATCGACGTCCAATGTGGTGCGTCGGTTTACGGCGCCACGTCTAGTACACAAAAAAAACGCCCCGTAAACGAGGCGCTGTTTCCGCGGCAGATGCCGCAATTAAGGTTGAACCTAGCTGTGGGCGGCGAATGGATGTGCCGCGCCGGCCTTCTGCGCGACGACATCGGAAGCCTTCGGTTCGCGCGCCACCGCGCGCTGAATGGACTCTTTGGTCGCCTGGTAGTTGTAGTCCTGGATCTTGGCGTCGTCTTCCGCCAGCCAGTGAATGAAGACACCGACGCAAACGAAGATATCATCGGCTTCGTCGGCCGGTATGGTTCCGTCCTCGACGGAATCGGCTACGGCCATCGCAACGCCACGCTGCGCCGGACCAAACATCTGTACGGCCTGCTTCGATCCCTTAATCGTGACTTTATTGAACATTACGGTGCTGGGTTTCGCGGCGAGGTTAGGCGCCACAACCGCCAGCAGACTACTGAAACCGTCTTTGTTATTCGTCAGACAGTTACAGAAAGCGGCTTCTACGCTACTCCCGCGCGGTCCCATGATGAGGTCGATATGTGCGACCTCGTTACCATCACCGACGAGTGATTCACCAACAAGTACTCGATCAACAACCGCCATGGTTTTTTCTCCTTCTATCGTTGCCGTATTATTTGACTGTTTTCCGAAAAGTGCCTTAAAGATGGACATCGTTGTCACCACCTTCTCAAGCTTATTTGGTTGTCTGGTTTGTACGTACCACGTGTATCAATGGGCCCACGGTTCGCAGACAGGTTTTAGTCCCCCAGGTGTGATAACAGCAGTGCCAGTACACTAGCTACTGTCAAATCCGCGCTCGTCCCCGGATTCACCCCCTTGCTTTTCAAATCGCGATCGAACTCCCTCAGCTCCGCCGCGAATGTCGCCGGATTTTCGCACGCTTTGAAACCGCTTTCCAGTTTCCGCGCCGCGAGCCGTATCGCCTCGGCAGTCGTCGCCCCGAACTTGCGTTCGACGTGGGTATCCGGGTAGCGGCCGAGCAGGGCCAGATACAGTCCCACAGTCGCCCACTTTAAGGACGTCCAGCGACTAAGGTAGGCGCGCAGCAGAGGTAGACCGAAGGTGAAGATATCTTCGAAATCGGTGGTGTATTGGTAGGCGATGCGGTCCCGTACGGCAGCTAGCCGCATCACGTCCTTCAGCGCCAAGGTAGGCTCGTTCGCTACATCCTCTTGCTCGCTACCGCCGAGACCGCCGGGCGAGGCTCGCCGTATCGCCGCAAAAACCAACGAAGAATCGTGCAGCGATAAACCGTCGAGTACGACGGCTAAACGCTCGCGCAGGCTTTCGCCGCGCTCGGGGAGCAATGCAGCGCGGGCGAGCGGCGCGGCCAACAATACGATCCCGAGATTCGTGTTGCATTGCGCAACCGAAAAACTGGCCGCCACCGCATCGTAGACGCCCTCGCCGACACTCTTATGCGGTCTGGCCAACAGCGGCGCTATGACGGCAGCACTGGCGAGAAAATCGGCTGCCGTCATACCGTGACCGTGCGCACAGATGGAGACGTTCCCAGGCTTTGGCGCCAGAACGTCGAAACGGCAGGCACACCTGATCGCCTCGCCGATTTCCAGCTGAAGCTCTCCGGACGGCAAAATCACCCCGTCGCAGCAAGCGCCGCGTAACGATTCATCTTCACTACGAACGCGTCGGTCAAACGCTGCGTGACGTTGACGCCGGAGACGCGCTGGAGTCCTTGCCAAGCGGGAATGCCATTCACTTCGCCAACCAACCAGTTCCCGTTGCCATCGCGCAACAGATCAACGCCGGCGTAATCGATTTCGACCGCCGCCGCGGCTGCTTCGGCGAGCGCGTATAGGGTTGGGTCCGGTCCGATCGGTTCGCACACCGCCCCCTGCGCTCGGTTCGTCACCCAGTGGCGCGAACGCCGCTGCATGGCGGCAACCGTACGGCCTTCGATGACGAACACCCGCCAATCGCGGAAGTCTCGCCCCCCTGCATCGAGATACTCCTGCAGATAGTAAACGCCGGCCGGCGGCACGTACGCATCGAACTGATCGAGCGTGGAGATTTGAATCACGCCGTTCCCCTGTGATCCGAATAGCGGTTTCAATACGAGCGCGCGACGTCCGTCCAGTTCGCATTCGGCGATGCTACGGGCGTGCGCGGTCGACTCGGACACCCAGGTCCGCGGTGCGGGGATCCCGTGACGGTGCAACAGAAAGCTCGTCAGGCCCTTATCGACCGTACGTTCGATCGCGCGGCCGCCGTTGAACACCGGTACCCCGAGTATCTCTAGCGCATGCAAGACATCCAGGCGCACGACGACTTCTTCCAAAGTGCCGCCGGCCACACCGCGCACGAACACGGCATCGGGCAAAGCGTCAAAGCCGGGAATAAGAATCGAGGGAAACTCTTCGGATAGATCGAAAGCGCACTCGCTAAGACTCACGAACTGGGCCCCGATATCGCGCGCCGCGAACTCTTCGCCGAGCGATTTTCCGTGCCAACCGGGCTCATCGGAAAAGATCACGGTTTGGCGCATGTTCGTCACTCAGGGATCCTCATAGAAACGTTGTCCGTTCGGTAGAGCTGCAATCACGATGTCTCTCTTAAGAAGAATTTGTTGAGACTTCAAGCTACTAAAATGTGCCGCTGAAAGCGGCAGCTTTATTGACTGGATGCCGGATCCGTCACCCCGGACTCGATCCGGGGCCGGCATGACGGTAATCACGTTCCTCAGCCGTTGAAAGAGTCTTCCAGGAGATCTTCGCGCAACGCTCCGCCGTAGAACGTGCGACCACTCGCCACCGCGGTGACCGCGCATCGAGCCGGCGAAAACAACATCGGGTCGATCTTGTAGAAGTCGTAACCGCAGTCCTTGAAAATCGTGCCGAAAGGTTTCCCGAAATCGCGCGAGGCCGAACTCGGGAGGCCTTCTGCCAGTGCCGACGCGGCGGCGTCGTCACAATCTACGAAAAGATGCACGCGCCCGCCGAACAGTATCGCATCGTTAGTACGCCCCATCGCGGCAATGAAGTCGCTGCTCGGCGGCGGTATCGGCGCACTGCCGGCGCCGTCAATGATTTGCGACAGCGGAAATTTCAGCTCGTGAACTTTGTGCAGAGCGACTTCAAGCACCCGAGATACGACTTGGACGCCACCCGCCAGGCTTGTCGTCGGCGTGAGGATCAGGGTTAGTTGGGACGGCTCGATGTTGCAGTGCGACACGATCTTCTCGATGACTTCCGGTGGCGGGTGCCGATCGACTTCCAGCACCAGAGTCGTCGGTCCGGGCGGGTTGCGGAAATCCAATTCGTCGAACAAGGGCTCGCGACTACCGATGGCCCGTGCCGGTCCAGATCCGAGCGCGTGGAACGCGCCTTTTCCCTCTCCGTGGCTCAGGCTCCAGCCCGCGTATTGTGACCCCAGGCAGGCAGTCACGGGATCACCGCTATGGACGTCCACATGCCAGGTCCAGCGACTAAAGGTATCAGCGGCGCTCAACGCTACTCGACCGAGACCACCGAGACAGATTTCGCCGATGCAACGACCGGCTTCCAGCCCCCCGGGGACCTCGATCCCGGCGTCGATCAGCTGCGCCCCGGTAGGGTCGGCGATCAACTTGACGCGATATTTGTCCGGATCATTGCGCAAATTCTCGACCAAGGGCTGCGACAAGGCGCTGACGTCCACGCGAGTATCATTCATTTGACCTACCTCTACAGGAAATTCTTTTCGCTAGATTATTGATCCGAAATATCGATAACTTTCGGAATAAGGGCCCCGGCCGTGCGTCGTCACTGTCATACCGGCCCCGGTATTCAGTAGAAAAAGCCCGCCGCAGGCGGGACATTGTTTGACTGGACCCCGGAGCCAGGATTGCTCCTGCAATCCTCTCGCATTTCCTACGTCTGATGTGCATGGATGCACAAATGCCGCGATGGCAGGATGCCAGAGAGCGGCCCTGTAGGTCACAAGTCCGGGGTGACGACAGTCGAAACTACGAACAACGTAGAGCGATATTTCGGTTCAACTATCTAGATTATCACGACCGCGTCGTTCCGCGAATCATCCGGCGTGCAACAAACGACGCAACTCCGCGAACCGGTCCGCGAGCAACTCCCGCGCCTCGCTGGAAGTAGATGCCGAGGCCGACACCGAACATAAGGGCATACCGGCGTCGAGGTAGGTGGTGGGCGGTGGCCGGTCGGCGGCCCAATCGGGCCACCGGAGCGCCCTCGGCACCGCGAGGGGCGCCTCGGCGTAGTAGATCGCCATGGCTCGGACATCCGCCGGTACCGAGCAGCGACGGGCAACCGCGTTCAAGTGTGCGCTGAACACCTCGCCGGGCGCCGCCAACAGGTCGAAAGTGGCGGGCGGGCGAACATTCATTTCGATCAGCGCCAATCCATTGGCGCCATCGCGGATGAAATCGATGCCGCAGAGTCCGCGCAGACCAAAAGCTTCCGTGAGCGTTTCCACAAGCTTCACCAGGCGCCCCCGGAGCGCCGCGTATACATCGGGCGCGGCGACCGCGGCGCTGAATCGATAAGGAAAACGCGGATGCGACTGCAGTGCGAACGGTTCGCAAACGCCCAAGAGCTCGACCGCGCCGGGACCGGCAAGAAACGCTGCGGACAACGGCGCGCCGGTAACTTCCCGCTGTAGGTATTGCCGCTGCCCGGTGAGGCAGCCTCTCCTCGCGCGGCCGACGCCGTCACCGCCGCAGCTTCCGCGCTGTTTAACCAGCCACGTCCCGGTCGCCGGAACCCGGCCATAGGCCAACGCCGGAAGGTCAAAGTCGATGGCCGATTGCACTTGCAGGAACGCAGTCGGATCGTTTGCGGCAAACAACGCCGCCACCGGGCAACCCGCCAGCGGCCAGGATCGCGCGATTGCGGCGAGCAAATGGGGTTGAGCTTCCCACCCACTGCCCCAGACCAAGGGCATCTCGCCGTCGGCCGAACGCAGCCTGCTTAGCGCCTGGAGCAGCGCGCGCGCATTGAAGCCGAAGGCGTCCGTGGCGGGAAGCTTCACGTTACTCACGCAGGCGGCTTCGGTATCGACGTCCCCGAACAGATCCACAACCACCGGTCGGTAGCCCGCCGCCCGCGCCGCCTGGGCGAGCTGACGCCCCGAACGCGCGACGATCAAGACGTCAGCCGCCGGCACCGCCTACGCCGAGCGCACTGCCGTCGGGGTCGGCAGGCAAATGGATCAACCGCCCGCCATCGTCGCCGCGTCTGAACCGGCGATGCAGCCGCGCTCGGCACCCCGGTTGCGCCCGCGATGGACCGAAAAGCGCAAACCGGGAACACCGGCGTAGCGATCCCTGAGCGCATCGAGGAGCTTTCCCGCCCGCGGCTCGCTGTCGACGAATAAGAATCCCGTAGGACCCCACGATGTCTGACCGACGCCGCACAGCTGGTGCGTGGAACGGACCCAACGAGTAACCTCGGCGACGTCGCTGCTGGTAAACGGACCGCCCTGCGAGGGGCCGAAGTATTCCCCGACGACCGTTTGCAGCGCCGCTATGTGACGACTGAACGAAGCGAAATTTCGCTCTGCGAGCGCGGGAAATATCCCCATCAGGGTCAGCCTACACAATTCGGCGGCGGTTTCGCGGGCCATCGGTGCAATCGATTCAAACGCCGATATCTCCGCCGTGCCGCTCAGCCCCTGGTGCTCGGAGTCGCGAACCAGTATCACGCGCCACTCGTCTGGAAAGTCGAAACGAGCGAGTAAAGGCGGAATGACGGTGTCCTCGGCCCGCCCGCCGTCCATCACGAAGCCGCCGACCTCGAATACACCGATCCCGATACCGGATCGCCGACCGCGGCCCGTGACGCGGGCGAGTTCGCGGATGTTACGGTCCCATCCGAACGAATCGGCGATCGCGGCGGACACCGCGAGCGCCAGTTGGGTGCCCGATCCGAGCCCGGCGTGCACCGGGATTGCGTTTTCGACTGTCAGGGTGAGTTCCGAAGGCAAATCGAGCGCCTGCAACGTGCCGAGGGCGTATTCCCGCGCGCGCGCCGCACCGTCGCCCCTTACGTGCAAGTCATTAGAAGGCTCCGCCACGACGGTCGTCGAGAGCTCCTCGAGGGCGAGTCCGAGACTGCCGAATCGGCGGCCGAGATCGCCATTGAGATCGACAAAACCCAAGTGCAGGCGTGCCGGAGATTCGATTCTGATACGGCGGCGGGAGAAACTCATACGCCTCGTCGGCCCCTCTTCGATGCCCGCACGACGATGGGGCACGGTAATGTCTGTGTGGTCGCATAGTGTAGCGAATGGCGGCAGGATAGATAGTGTACGGTAACGCACGTTATGGTAAGTTAACACGGTGCTCCACGGGTGCCGGAAGCGCGGAGCATGAGCGTAACGATCTGCAATCAGAAAGACTCCCGACGAGTACCGTGCCGACGCCTCTACATTCCGGACCGACCGCGCTTAGAACCCCCAAGAACGTAGCCCGTTCGTTCTGTTCCCTTTTGTGTGCCGACCTCTCCGTGACCTCTTCGGGCAACGCGCGAGGTATGCCGTTTCGCCATGGTGTGCAGCTGCAATGCGCAGGACGCGATTCTGACTGCCTGCCAAACCTAAACAGCGGTTCCAAAAAATGCTTCATTCTCGTGCTTATATCCACGCCCGTCTCCCCGGGGCTTGTGACCTACAGGGCCGCTCTCTGGCATCCTGCCATCGCGGCATTTGTGCATCCATGCACATCAGACGTTGGAAATGCGAAAGGATTGCAGGAGCAATCCTCGCCCCGGGGTCCAGTTAAACAATGTCCGCCTACGGCGGGCTTTATGCACTGGATACCGGGGCCGGTATGACGGTGATGATGTACAACCAAAGGTCCCTGATCCGGGACTGATCGATAATTTGGGACAGCTAGCTAGATTCATTCCGCGCGGTGAGACCACTGCAACGATTTGACGAGGAATTATGTCAAAACAACCTCCATTACCAAGCACTCGCGTCGGCGGGCGCCGGCACCCGGGCGGCGGGCGCCGCAAAGGGCGGATCGAACCGCGCGGCCGCGGCGTCGACCAGAGCGCGCTGGCCGACATCCGTCAACTGATCGGCGAAAGACCACATAAACGCCGCCTTTTGATCGATTACCTGCACCTCGTGCAAGACAAATTCGGCAGCTTGTCGCATCGACACCTGGCCGCACTGGCGCGGGAGATGAACCTGTCGCAGGCCCAAGTTCACGAAGTCGCTTCCTTTTACTCTCAGTTCGCTATCGTTGGCGATGGTGAGAAAGCGGCGCCCGTAATTGTACGCGTATGTGACAGTCTCGCTTGTTCAATGCAGGGTTCGCGGGAATTACTCAGCCAATGCGAGCAACATTTCGGTGACGACGTAGACGTGGTTCGCGCGCCGTGTATGGGGCGCTGTGACTGCGCACCGGTTGCCTCGGCGAACAAACGCCATATAGACCACGCGTCTGTCGATACAATCAGACAAGCAATCGACGCCGGCGCACTGGGTCCCGTTGTTCCGGCCTACAAAGATTACGATGACTACGTCGCCGCAGGGGGGTACCAACTATTGCGGGCCTGTCTGAACGGCGAACACGATCGCCAGGGGATCATCGAGGCGCTTTCCGATTCGAGCCTGCGCGGCCTCGGCGGCGCCGGCTATCCTACCGGGCGAAAATGGGCCACCGTTCTCGGATTGCCCAAGCCCAAGATCATCGCCGTGAATTTCGACGAGAGCGAAATGGGGACTTACAAAGATCGCTATTTCGTCGAACACGATCCCCATCGCCTGTTAGAAGGAACGTTAGTCGCGGCCTGGACCTGCGAAACCTATCAAGGCTACATCTATCTTCGCGACGAGTATCACTATATCCGTGAAATCCTGGAACGAGAGATCCCGAAACTGGACGCGGCCGGACTAACCGAACATTGCCGCCTGCTCCTGTCCCGAGGCGCCGGCGCCTACATCTGCGGCGAGCGCTCCGCGATGCTCGAATCCATCGAAGGAAAGCGCGGTTATCCCAGGCTGAAAGATCCACGCCCAACGGTAGTCGGTCTATTTGGCATCCCGACGCTGATCAACAATGCGGAAACGCTATTCTGGATCCGGGATATCGTTGAAAAAGGGCCTGAATGGTTCAGCAGTCAAGGCCGCAACGAAAGGCTGTGCCCGCGGTCTTTTTCGGTGTCCGGACGGATCAGTAAACCAGGGGTAAAACTTGCAGCGGCGGGGATCACCATGAACCAGTTGCTGGAAGAACATTGCGGCGGGATGGCCGACGGTCATCGCTTCAAAGGATACTGCCTCGGCGGTTCTTCCGGCGGGATACTGCCGGCATCGATGGCGGATCTCCCGTTGGACTTCGACACTATGGAACAATACGGCTGCTCGATAGGATCGGCGGCGATTACGGTGTTCTCCGAGAAAGATTCGATCCGGGATATCGTATTGAATCTGATGTTGTTTTTTGAAGACGAATCCTGCGGGCAGTGCACGCCCTGTCGAGTGGGTACCGAGAAAGCCGTCAAGCTCGTTAGACAGGATACCTGGGATGAAGCGCTGCTGAACGATTTGTGCGAAGTGATGGAAGTGGCGTCTATCTGCGGACTCGGACAATCAGCGCCGGCGCCGATCCGTACGGCTCTCAAGTATTTCCGCGACGAACTGCGGTTGGGATAGCAGACCACGATGGTGATGCGGAAACCTACGAAGGTAGCAGATGAATGAGCGATAGCATTCAAAGAGACGACGCCCATTTCACGATCGACGGCGAAGAGGCCGTTGCCTCGCCTTACGAAACGGTTTGGCAGGTAGCGAAACGTCTCGGTAAATCCATCCCTCATCTTTGCCTCAAGGATTCCGCTGGTTATCGGCCGGACGGTAATTGTCGAAGTTGCATGGTGGAGATCGATGGCTGGCTCGATACCTCGTGCTGTTCGAAGCCGCGGGACGGGATGACGGTGCTGACCGATTCGCCGAAAGCGCGGAAGGCGCGCGAATCGGTCTTTGAATTGTTGGTGGCCGATCAGCCCGCGCAGGACCAGGCCCACAATCCGGATTCGCAGTTCTGGTACTGGGCGGAAAAGGTAGGCGTAACCAGCAGCCGCTATCCGCCCCGCGATGCGCTCGAAGTCGATAAAAGCAATCCCGGCATCGCGGTAAACCTGGATGCCTGCATTCATTGCAATCTCTGCATCATGGGGTGCAGCGAAATCCAAGGGCACGACGTTATCGGGATGCACGGACGCGGGTTCATGGCGAAGATCGGCTTCGATTTCGACGATCCCATGGGCGGCAGTAGCTGCGTCTCCTGCGGCGAATGCGTGGAGGCGTGTCCGACGGGAGCATTCATGCCGGCCGGGTTGCTCGACGGGGCGCAGGTGTTCGCGCAGAAGCCCGATAGCAGGATCGATAGCGTTTGCCCTTACTGCGGGGTCGGTTGCCAGATCACTTACAACGTCAAGGACAACGAAATCCTGTGCGTCGAAGGTCAGGATGGGCCGGCCAATAACAACCGGCTGTGCGTTAAGGGTCGTTTCGGTTTTGACTATGTCAAGCACCCCCATCGTTTAACGCAACCCTTGATCCGTCGGCACGACGCGCCCGAAAAAACCGCAGAGCTCGAAATCGATCCGGCGGATCCAATGACCCATTTCCGCGAGGCTAGCTGGGATGAAGCACTGGAGGTGGCGGCAAGGGGACTACGAAAAGTACTGGAACGTGACGGCAGTTCGGCGATGGCCGGATTCGGTTCCGCTAAGTGTTCGAACGAAGAAGCCTACCTGTTTCAAAAACTCGTGCGAACGGGCTTCGGCACCAACAACGTCGACCACTGCACCCGGCTTTGCCATGCGTCCTCCGTCATGGCACTGCTCGAAGGGGTCGGATCGGGCGCGGTATCGGCGCCATTCACCGCCTCGCTGGATGCCGATGTCATTATCGTGACCGGTTCCAATCCCGTCGAGAATCACCCGGTGGCCGCGACCTACTTTCGAAACGCAGTGAGCCGCGGCGCGACTTTGATCGCAATGGACCCGCGCTTGAACGAATTGTCTAAACACGCGGCGCATTTTCTGCAATTCAACCCTGGTGCGGATGTGGCGCTGCTGAACGGCATGTTGCATACGATTATTGACGAAGAACTGCATGACACGGCGTTTATTGAACGTACTACGCGAGGTTTCGACGCCCTGAAGACGCACCTACAGGCATATTCGCCGGAGAAGATGGCACCGATCTGCGGCATCGATGCTAAAACGATCCGCACCGTAGCCCGCAAATATGCCACTGCGCAGCGCTCCATTATTTTTTGGGGAATGGGGATCTCGCAATCGATACACGGTACCGACAACGCGCGATGTTTAATCGCGCTGGCGATGGCAACGGGCCAAATCGGTCGAAAGGGAACCGGACTACATCCCCTGCGCGGGCAGAATAATGTTCAGGGCGCCTCCGACTGCGGCTTGATGCCCTTCGTATTCCCGGACTATCAGGCCGTGGACAATCCCGAACAACACGCCAGATTCGAAGACTTTTGGAATGCGGAACTAGACCCGAAACGTGGGCTCACCGTCGTCGAAATCATGAACGAAGTCCGCGCCGGTGGGATAAAGGCGATGTATATCATGGGTGAAAATCCGGCCATGTCGGACCCCGATACGACGCACGTCCGCGAGGCACTGGCTCGTCTCGATTTCCTCGTGGTGCAGGACATCTTTCTCACCGAAACCGCGGCGTTCGCGAATGTGGTGTTGCCGGCGACCGCATGGCCGGAGAAAGAAGGAACGGTGACGAACACCAACCGCCAGGTACAAATCGGACGCCAGGCATTGGATGCGCCGGGCGATGCGCGTCCCGACTGGTGGATCACACGGGAAATCGCCATAGGCCTCGGACTCGACTGGAATTATCGAGGACCGGAGGAGGTCTTCAACGAAATGCGCCGGTGCATGCCCTCGATTGAGAACATCAGCTGGGAGCGCTTGCAAAGGGAAAACGTCGTTACCTATCCATGCTCCGACGACGACGACCCCGGGCAGGAAATCGTTTTTACCGACGGATTCGCGACCGAAGACGGACGCGGACTCTTCGTACCGGCGTCGATCACCCCGGACAACGAACCGCCGGATGATGAGTACCCGATGATCCTCTGTACCGTGCGCAATCTGGAGCACTGGCACACGGGTTCGATGACACGGCGTTCGAAAGTGCTGGACGCGCTGGAGCCCGAAGCGGTCGCCATGCTGTGCAAAGATGACATGGTACGGCTAGGGCTCAAACCCGGCGATTATGCCCGCATCAGTACGCGACGCGGATCGATCGATATCAAGATCCGGTATGATTACAGAACGCCCGCCGGCGTCATCAACGTGCCGTTCTGCTGGACTGAAGCGGCCGGGAATATGCTGACCAGCACCAGGCTCGATCCCGTCGGCAAAATCCCCTCGGCGAAATACTGCGGCGCACAGGTTGAAAAGATCGAAGTTTCGGCCGACCAAATCGCACAGGTTCCCTAAATATGCGTTCCGAAAGATGCTTCACTTTCATCGTTACTCCGCCTGCCGTCACCCCGGACTGGATCCTGTCTCTTGATCGGATCTTTGTCATTTCAATGAGGCAGCCAATTCAGCGCCTTCAACCATGGATTCGAGCCTGAACCAGCCCTCCCACAGGGGAGTCCAACTGACTTTCCCGGTCCGCTTACTGTCATGCCATCCGCCGAGTTTCGCTACGGCATAATAAGCCCAATACAACGAAGGCGGCTTTGCCGGTAATTTCCCTCGTTCGCGTTTTAACCAAAGTACCTTCCATTCCATCGGTTGCAGCAGTTCGGTGCACGAGCGTTGTTTGGCGTCAACCTTGTCCATCACTACTTCGCGTAACTGTAATAACCGCACCGCAACAAACGCCAGCATCACCGACATCCGCTCCAGGCTGTCTGCCGTTTGCATCCGTTGTTTCTCGACCTGCGTCCCGCCACTTTTCCACGCCAAATGGAATTCCTCTATTCGCCAACGTTGTTCATAGTGACTCACTATCTCGCGAGCCTGCTCCGCTGACCTCACCGGCTCCTGGGTCAATAACGTCCACTTCAGCCCCTTTCCCTGGCCGGTGCCTACTTCCCGACACTCCACAACGTTCAACGATAGAGCCCGGTGCCCCTGCTTTGGCGATACTAAAGTCACCGCCGCAGTGCGCAGTTCCATCTTTGCCTTCCGTGCCCGACGTCCCCCTTTCTGAGGCACCGTGATGTCATAGCTACCCGCGCTTTGAAGTTGACCCGTTAACTCAAATAATCGGCCGTTCGCCTCGCCACCAATTCGCCTGTTCTGCGATGCCCTGACGATGAATCGTTGACCGGCTCCTATCTTATATTTCAAATAATCATAGATATCTGACTCTCGATCACACACCGATATCGTCCGCGACATCAACTCCCCTAATCGCTCACTCATCGCCCGTGAGGCACGCTCCCACTTATAACTCTCTTTCTCCTCATACCGCCGCTGTTTACGCTGGTGCTTCTTACCGTGCTCTTCAGCTCGTCGTTTCCACCGCTGCTGCTCGATTAAGCCGACCGTGTGCTGTGTCTCCTCATCCACCAATAGTACCGAATGCACCATGAATCCTTGAGACTGACTTTCCGCCTCTCCACCCACCGGACCTAACTCTTCTCGAACCCCATGTCCATAGCTCAGCGACGTACTGTCCTCCAACGCTAACAACGTCCTCGACAACGTTGCCTGCTCCGCACAAGCTTTGTATCCCGACTCCGCTATCGCATTACAGTCCACCTGCTCGTTGCGCAACAATCGATACGCCCCTTCTATTTCCGCCTCGCTCACACACGACTTTACCAACGATTGTCCGACCCGTCCCGCCAATCCCCTCGCCACCTTCACTAATCGCTCTGTGCGCCGTTTGTCTCCTAATTTACATCCACCAAACGTTTGCCTTGACCATTCTTCTACTGGCATCATCAACCTCTCGCTTCCTCCACTTTGCTGATAT
>PVBE010079508.1_pt1 | contig 22944 bp, 26 predicted proteins | sample 1631181 | NCBI WGS metagenome assembly PVBE01 (sample SAMN08397723, study PRJNA350692) | Marine metagenome, whole genome shotgun sequencing project. | isolation source: water | place: Pacific Ocean | collected 2012-04 | reverse complement strand
GGCTTTTTTCAGCCTGCTGGCTACAGCATTCCAGTGGCTTTGTGCATTACGTGGGGTCATGTCTCCCATGGACATGACTTTGACCAACAACCTGTTGGGTTCCTCCATCATGATCCTCGCAGGGATCTATCAGTTTACACCTTGGAAAGAGTCCTGCCTCCAGCATTGTCAAAGCCCAATGCAATTCTTGACCGAGCATCGTCGTCCAGGCTTAAAGGGAGCATTTCTGATGGGGGTTGAGCATGGAGCCTACTGTCTTGGTTGTTGCTGGTTCTTGATGGGATTGTTGTTTGTGGGAGGCATCATGAATCTCTTCTGGATCCTTGGATTGACGGTTTATGTGCTTCTGGAAAAACTGCTTATGAACCAGGCCTGGAACAAATTCAGCAAAATGATGGGCATAGGGCTTATTTGTTTTGGGTTTCACCTATTGCTGAATGATTTCGTGTAATGAATTTATGGACCTATGATCTTGAAATTGATCAATGTTTTCCTGAAAAAATCAAGTTTTGAAGGTTTAAAACAGTTAGAAGGTCTTTTTTTCATTTCAATGGGTTGAGCAAATCCCCAAAAGAAAGAAGCAATAAGGATCTGATTTGACCCCTTGGGAAATTCATGCAATCCATGTTGTAAATTGCAATTGTGCCTATGACTGTCCCTGCCAGTTCAATGCTCTTCCAACTTATGATACCTGCGAAGCTGCGGAGGGAATCAAAATTAAAAAAGGTTTTTACGGAGATATTTCATTAGATGGACTCACTGCAGGGATGATTGCCAAATGGCCCGGCCCGATCCATGAGGGCAATGGGGAACGACAGATCATCATTGATGACAGAAGCTCTCAAGCACAAAGGGAGGCTCTTGAAAAAATCCTCACAGGTCAGGATACTGAGAACATGGCAACCATCTGTTGGGTCATTAATGAGATGACTACCATCCATCATGAAACACTCTTCAAACGCGTTTTGGTGAAAGCAGATATTGATTCACGAAAAGGTCGGGTCAACGTCGAGGATGTTTTTCATTTAGATGCAGAACCTATTAAGAACCCCGTGACCGGTGAAGCTCACAGGATTCGAATCGATATTCCCAATGGTTTTGAATTCGCCATCGCAGAAATGGCCAGTGGAACGACAAATACAGAGGGGATCATTGACCTGCCAAACAATAAGGATACTCATTCCCATTTTTCTGAACTGCATTGGAACAACTCGGGAATCATCCGGTCTTGAAATTCATCTTACACTCCTAATTCATATTCCATTTAGGATGAAGACAGATGGAAACCATCGGGTCGAATAACTGTTCCTTTATAATTCCTAGAAGATATTCTACCTCCACATTGTCAGGTTTTGATGAACCCATTGATCAACATTCCCTGATTCAATACTCAAAAAGTTATTGAACGGATTGGGGCTCATTTTTCCGAAGTTGGTCTGTTCATCGTTGATTTCCTGGGTTGAAGTCAATTCAAAGTCCTTCATACTTTTCCTTTGTTTTCTCTCCTTCGAGGAAATTTTTTTCGGTTTTGAAACTCCAAATGACACGAAGCAGTGCATGAATTTCTAGGGATGTTGTATCTTCTGGGATGGATCGGTATTGTCCTCTTCAGCAATAGGATGCTGATGTTTCGAAAAAAAATTTTATTATTTCCTGGACTGGAATAATTTCTAAAGAGACTTTTGTATATTTTCATTAACCTGCTGATTCATTCATACGGAAAAAGCATCTCACAGGAAATCTAAACATAATGCCCATGACCACCCACCACACGAAGGGAGTAGTGTTGATGCTGACCGGAGTCCTGATTGTGCCCTGGCTGGACGGGTTTGCAAAACTGCTGGGCCAGACCTTGCCGGTTTTGGAAGTCGCATGGGCCCGATTTGCAGTTCAGTTCGTTCTGATCCTGCCCCTGGCCTGGTACCGTTTGGGCAGAAAGATGCTGAATTTGGGACAATGGAAGCTTCAGATTATCAGGGGAACTCTTTTGGTGTTGGCATCCACCTTCTTCTTTGCCTCGTTGCGGACGATGGAAATCGCAGATGCGATTACGGTCTTTTTCATCCATCCTCTGTTGACGGTGGTAATTGCCCCCATCCTGCTGGGGGAAAAGGTGGGATTCCAGCGCTGGTTAGCAGCATTGGTCGGATTCAGCGGCGCATTGATGGTGATCCGGCCGGGAATGGAGCATTTTGACTGGAATTCCCTCTATGCTTTGGCCACAGGGTTTTGTTTCAGCGGTTATGTGATGCTTGGCAGACGTCTGGCTGGAGAAGGTTCCCCGCTTCAGGCATTGGTGGTCACTGGACTGGTAGGAACGTTGATGTTGTCGGTGCTCCAACCCGGAGTCTGGATCACTCCACAGGGAATCGAATGGGTCTGGATGGGTGCCATGGGTTCAATCGGGCTCATTGGGCATTACTTCATCATCAAAGCCCTTGAACATGCTCCAGCTTCGAGACTAGCGTCTCTGGGTTATTTCGAAATCATCGGCTCGGTGCTGGTCGGGCTGGTCGCCTTCGGAGACTTACCCGATCCCTGGACCTGGTCGGGTATCGCGGTGATTGTCTGTTCTGGACTTTATGTGATGCAGCAATCGATGAAAGGAAAGAAATCTTTAACCCGCCGAAAAACGGATTCCTGAAGCAGGCCCCTCTAGTCTAAGATTTTCTTAAAAACGCGAAGTGTTGAACGCCGAGATGTCAATCGAAGTTTGCCTCCCGGAGGCCATTTCCGCCACAAGTTGAGCGGTCATGGGGGCACCGATCAGTCCACGGTGTCCATGACCGAATGCAAAAATGATTCTTTTGTTGCCAGGACAAAAATCAATCACGGGCCTGGAATCCGGCAGACTGGGACGGTGACCCATCCATTCGGAACTTTCTCCCTTTTCCAAATTCGGATACATCATTTTGCCAAGTTTTAGGAGTGTTTTCGCACGGGCTTCATTGGCGGGAGAATTCAATCCTGCAAATTCTGCTGTCCCGGCAAACCGGACTCCCATCTCCATGGGAGTGGCCATGAATTTGTGTTTCGACTCCATCACAATGTTCGTCGGTCCACCTTCAGTGGAATTCAATGTCACATGATATCCACGTTCTGTTTCGAGCGGAATGCGGACTCCAAGTTGAGAGGCCAGTTGATGAGACCAGGCACCTGCGGCAACAAGCACTTTATCAGACTGAATTTCCTGACCCTCCATTTTCAAAACAATCTTTCCACCCCCTTGTGTCTTTATTGATTGAACCGAGCTGGTTGTCAATCGGCCACCATCTTTTTGGAATCGTTCTGACATTTTTTCCACCAGCCGGAACGGGTTGGAACTGAAACCGGAGTTTCGGAACAACACTCCAAAACCGTAATCCTGGGACAGGTTGGGTTCCATTTCCCTGACCTGATCTTTCTGCAACTCCTCATACTCGACCCCTTTATTTTTCAGGATATTCCAATATCCCAGCGAATGTTGGAAATCCTCTTCATTGGTGTAGAGATGGATCACCGGTGATTCCACAATCAGATCCTCCGATTCGATCTCCTTTGCCAGGTTCTGATAGAGACGGAAACAACTTGCATGGAGGTTCAGAAGTGATGATGTTGTCTCGTCGACTTTCTCCCAATTCGCACTTTGCAGGAAACGCAATAACCAGGGAAACAGTTTGGGAAAATACTGCCACTGGATGAACAAAGGACCCTCTTCCCGAAGAAGCCAACCTGGAACCTTGGACATCACTCCAGGAAGCGAATTGGGAAGTGCGGAACTGGGAGAAATTGCTCCGGCATTTCCAAAGGAGCAGGAACTTCCAGGGGGTTCCCGATCGACCACGTTTACCTGAAAACCCTCTTTCTGAAGCGCCAGAGCACAGGACATCCCAATGATTCCTGATCCAATGACGATGAATTCTTGATTTTCTGATTTCTGATTCATGGGTGTTTGTATCATTCCTTCATTTTTTTAGAAAGTTCATGATGAATTTACGTGCTGATGATTTTTCTATCCAGGCATTTGTTGCTCAAATTCTGCTTCACCTGGAAAAGGTGGATCACCCGGACTTGCATAAGATCTTTCATGGAATGCTTGAGAAGTCTCCACCATTAAACCATCCACTGGAAACCAAACCTCCTTTTTTTCAACAAGAACTGGAAGATAGCATCCAAGGCATTCCTGCTCAGACTGTGTCCTTGAAGCCAGGGGTGGAATATCTGGCAAACAGAGTTTATTGGAATGATGCCTCCAGAGGAGTCCCGGAATTCACCGTGAGGGGGTATTCCTTTGGAGAAATCATCGGGAAATTCGGAGCATATCTTCATGATTCAATGAGGCTGGGGCTGTATGTTCAAGCTCCTTCGGTCGATTATCCGGCCCATGCCCATGATGCAGAAGAGTTCTACCTCATCTTGAATGGGCATGCAGAATGGCAGATCGATGATGAATCACATCATGCTGAAGCAGGCAGTGTTTTTCACCATCCACCAACAGCAGGCCATCGAATGATTACCTCCGACCAACCCTTGCTGGCTCTGTGGATGTGGACCGGAGCTATCGAAGGGCGATACTGGTTCGTAGGTCATGAAGAGATCGATTGTCAGCTGAAATAACGGTCCTTGAGCTGGTAGAAGAGGATCGACGGAACCAGAAACCAGGGATTGCCTGAATAGAAGGGCCTGGTTTGGAAAGGCACTTGTGTCAACGGGGTTTCCCCTTCTGCCAGTCCGGCAATCCTTTGCCCCAGTTTGGTTCCAAAATAGCTGGACAAGGAAACTCCAGAACCGCAGTAGCCCATTGAATAATACATACCGCCTTCTTCTCCGGAGTGAGGCATTTCATCAAAAGTAAAGCCTACGAATCCCATCCAGGAATGACTGACTTTTTTTGAGGCCAGTTGAGGGAAAATGGTCACCAACTGATCATGCAGGGCCGGTGCGCTTTTGCTGGGGTCGGTTTCATTCAGCGACACCCGTCCCCCAAAAAGAATGTGTTTGCGGTCCGGAGAGGCCCGGTAATAGACCACCAGTTTCCTGGTGTCGGTGATCACACGGTTTTTGGGAATCAGTTCATCCACCAAAGCCTGATCCAGTTCCTCTGTCGCAATGATGTAACTTCCAATCGGGATGATCCTTCTCTTGAACCATGGGGGATTTTGCTGGTTGTAGCCACTCGTTGCAATTACCACCTTTTTCGCTTTGACCACCCCGGAAGTCGTGGACACGAGAAAGATGCCTTTGGCTTGATGAATCTCCTGCACCGTACAGTGGGACTTGATCGAAACACCCGATCTTTGGGCGGCCTCGAGTAAGCCCTGATGGTACTTCGCAGGATCCACGGAAGCATGATGGGGATGAACGATTCCACCCTGATAAAAATCTGTTCCGATTTCTGAGTGCTGATTTTCTTTGGAAATGAGTTCGATTGGAACTTCCAAGCCTTTGGGTTGGTTGGTGATTTTCTGTTCCAGAAGCCGGAACTGTTTTTGAGTATGTGCCCCATAAAACCTTCCAACGCGTTGAAAATCACAGTCGATCTGCTCCTCCTTGATGAATTCACCAATCCAGTCCAATGCCCGGATGCCCTCTTTGAGGATGCCCCGGGCTTGTTCTTCTCCAAATCTTCGGGCAAGGTCGGAAAAACTGGGTTTCAAACTCGTACTGACCTGTCCACCGTTCCTGGAACTTCCTCCCCATCCCGCGTCCTCTGCATCCAGAACCAGGGTCTCCATTCCTTGACGCGATGTTTGCAGGGAGGTGCATAAGCCTGTGTAGCCTGAGCCAACGATCAGGACCTCCGATTCTTTAGGAAGATCGATTTCTTCCAATTGAGGTCTGGGTGTTCTTTCCCACCAGTAAGGAATGCTCTGATAATCCTTAGTAAAAACCGAATCCATGCTCATTTGTTTGATTTGGAACCCATGAATTGAGTGGCCAGCATAAGTGCTGTGGAAATCAACACCATGATCGTCGAAATTGCTGCAATCGTCGGGTCGATGAAATCCCTCAACGCACTGAACATATGCTTGGTCAATGTTGCATTCACACCTCCTGAGATGAAAATCGAAATGATCACCTCATCAAAAGACGTCAGAAACGACAGAAGCGCAGCAGTAAAGACCGAAAAACGGATCTGGGGCAGGGTGATGACAAAGAAAGCCTTGAGCCTGGAAGCACCCAGACTCCTGGCGACCCGTTCCTGGTTCATGTCATAGGTACGAAAGGCGGCCGTGATGACGATCATCACCAGAGGGGCGGCCAGGGAAGTGTGGGCTAAAACCAGACCGCCAATCGTGTTATTCATGCCCATCCTACCGAAAACATAAAAGGTTCCTATCGCAATCAGGATCACGGGTACGATCATGGGAGTGATCAGAAAAACAAAAATGGCTTTGGCCGCAGGATGTCCTGAAACATAAAGCGCGTAGGCCGCCATCGTCCCCAAAGGGGTGGCCACCAACATGGTCAGAAAACCGATCAGAAATGAGGTCACTGTGGCCCGCATCCATTTTGGTGTTTCCAAATATTCAAAATACCATCGAAGGGACCAGGTTGAAGGTGGGAATTCAAGGTATTGGGAATCCGAGAATGACATGGGAATTACGATCAATGTCGGCAGCACCAGGAGGAGCATGATCAACGAAGCCACTAGATAGAGCCAAAACCGCTTGCCGTGGGTGATCTGGGTTTCGCTGGCCGGACTATTCCACCAATTCATCTTAATGCCTCCCAAAAAGTACGGCATCCAACTTCAGAAACTTCGCTGCCATGTAGAGGATCAGGAGGGTGGAAACCAGGAGAACCACTCCCAGTGCGCTGGCAGCACCCCAGTTGAACTGGTTTTCAAGAATCGCCGTGATCTGTGTTGCCACCATCACTACCCTTCCGCCTCCCAAAACTGCAGGAGTGACATAAAAACCAAGACAAAGGACGAAAACAATCAATGAGCCTGCGACCAGTCCTGGAAGGGACAGAGGGAAGAAGACTTTCCAAAAAACCTGGATATGATTCGCCCCAAGGTTGGACGCCGCATGCATCATTTCGCGTTCGATCCGTTTCATCGCTCCATAAAGGGGCAGGACCAGAAAAGGCAGCATGATATGCGCCATTCCAATCAAGGTCCCTGTCAGATTATGAACAAGTTTGATGGGTGTATCCCAAAGACCGATCTGAATTGCAAAATCATTGAGAATTCCTTTTTTCTGCAACAACACTAACCACGCGTAGGTACGCACCAAGAGGGACGTCCAAAAGGGCAAGAGCACCGCAAGCATACAGATGGCTGCCATTCGATCAGAAAGTTGGGCCAGAAAATAGGCCAAAGGATAACCGATCAGGATGCAAATCAGAGTCGTCAGGAAACTGACCTGGAAGGTGGTCAGAAAGACCCTAGCATAGGATTTGTAGGTGATCATCTTCTCATAGTTGACCAGGGAAAATTCTCCACCCCGGCCTAAAACGGATAAATAAAACAACCAGCCTACTGGAATCACGATGATCAGGACAACCACCAGGATTGAAGGTAGGGAAAGACCCAGCAGGCTCCATTGTTCCCGAAACTTCTGCCGGCCAAGTTCTTGTTCGTGGAGCAGGGTATCCGAATTCACATCGAGTTTGATGCGTGCGTTATTTTGAAATGAGGATGATGTCCTTACGGTTCAATCCGAAATCCAGTTGATCTCCTGGATTCATGAGATGCCTTGAACCTGAAGAATCGGTTCCAAATCGGACAGTGAGATCATGTCCTCCATTGATGGAGACCTGTGCAAAAGCCGTTTCACCTTGATAGACAAATTCCTTCACTTCCCCATGGAAAACAATGGCCTGCTCCGGATCAACTTGCTCCGGATCGGCCGGGAACAATCGTTCGGGCCGGACCACCAGAACCCATTCTCCATCCTGGTCCTGGCTTGGAACGTGTTGAATCAGGGTATCTTCAAAATATAATTCATTGGATCCATCACATTTCAGAGGAAGCATGGTCGATTCACCAATGAAATCGGCAACAAAGGAATTTGCCGGATGATTGTAGATGGTCTGAGGGGTATCGATCTGAACCAATCTTCCATGATTGATGACGGCAATCCGGTCCGACATCGTCAAGGCTTCCCGTTGATCATGGGTCACATAAACGGTGGTCACACCAAGTTTTCTATGGAGGTGCTTCAGTTCGATCTGCATCTGTTCCCGAAGTTTCTTATCCAGAGCCGAAAGGGGCTCATCCATCAGCAAGATCCTGGGTTGAAACACAAAGGCTCTTGCCAGTGCCACACGCTGGCGTTGGCCACCGGAAAGCTGGTCCACCCTGCGTTCTCCGAGTCCGGACAATTGAACGGTGTTGAGTGCCTCATCCACCCGTTCAGCACATTCTTTGGCAGGGATACGACGCAATTTCAGAGGAAAGGCAATGTTTTCAGCAACCGACATGTGAGGAAACAGTGCATAGTTTTGAAACACCATTCCTACTTCACGCAGATGTGGTGGAGCAAGGATCATCTCCCTTTCTCCGAAAAGGATGCTTCCGGAATCAGGACGGTTGAATCCTGCAATGGCCATCAGGAGGGTGGTTTTACCTGATCCTGAGGGCCCCAGAAGGGTCAGAAACTCTCCACTTCTGACATCAAGATCAACTGAATCTAATGCATGGAGGGAACCGAATTTTTTCGTAAGCCCACGAATAGTAATGGGCAAGGCAGTTGATGGACTGGACACGGGGTCAAGCCTGGTGAGCAGTTCCAAAGGTGGGAAAATATGCCTGCAGGGAGATTTTAGCTCCCTGCATAGCACTGAGATAAACTATTCGCTCATCAATTCCATGTAAAGTTCAGTCGCTTCACTTCTGTTCTTGGCATACCAGTCCAAACTGACAGGCAGCATCAACGGAACATTCTTCGGATGGGAAGGCAACGATTCGACCAGTGCTTTGGAGGCCGTTGTCATTGCATAGGCTTTCTTGTTGGTGGGCCCATAGGTGATATGAAACGGGAGGTTCGCCTGGTATTGGGGCTTTGAAACCTCAGCGAGAAATTTCATGGCTACTTCCTTGTGGGGCGCCCCTTTAGGCATGGCAAAACAGTCATAATCCAACAAAGCCTGGTTGAAGGTGTAACCCACTTTAGCACCATCTTTCTTGGCATTGTCGAATCGTCCATTCCAGCCGGTGCTCATATCCACTTCGGCATCTTTCATCAACTGCGCCTGTTGGGCACCTGATCCCCAAAATACGGTGATATGAGGTTTCAGTTCACGGATCTTATTGATGGCACGCTCTTTTCCTTTACGGGTAGAAAGTACCTCATAAACCTTTTCAGGTGGTACACCGTCAGCCATCAGCGCGGGTTCCAGTGCACCGTCGACATTGTTCGCACGATAGGCACGGGTTCCCGGGTATTTCTTGACATCCCAAAAGTCTGCCCAGGAACTAGGGGCTCCAGGACTTCCTGGTTTTCCATATTTATCGGTGTTCCAAGCCATGACCGTCGCAAAGACATCGGAACCGACACAATAATCCGTGTATAAGTTAGGATAGAAATCACTGACATCCACGACGCTGTAATCAATTTTTTCCAGACAACCTTTAGCTGCTGCCGCAGCCGATCCACCTGAACCCGTCACCACCAGATCCCATGTCACAGCACCAGATTCGACCTGGAGACAGGTCTTTGACATGCTGGCTCCCGATTCACGGTTGATGGCAATTCCTGAATTTCTTGATGCATCATTGAAGAGCGCAAGATCCTGTGCCTTCCCGTAGGTTCCTCCCCAGGAAACAACCGTGATGGGCTCTGCTACTACAAGATTTGCTGAAAAGGCAATAACAGAGAAAAATGTTATCCCCTTCAGAATCTTTATTAATTTTACGATTTGTTTCATCTTCATACTCCTTGGATGGATAAAAATTGTTCCAAAAAACAACTTGAACAATGAAATCGAACCTTAGCAACAAGCCTAAAAAGGTCAACCGCAATTTATCAGCCAAGATTTCAACTACCGCGTTATAATCCGAAGCCTTTTAAAAAAATATTATTTGGAGGCCTTTGAGATTTTAAAGTGCCATCGCCTTTTCACGCAGGACATGCTTTTGGATTTTTCCTGTTGAAGTTTTGGGCAGTTCCAGGAAGACCACGGTTTTGGGAATTTTGTAATGGGCCATCTGATCCCGGCAGAACTGGATGATTTCCTCGGAACTCACTTCGACCGAAGGATCTTTTAGGGTGATGAAGGCACAAGGGGTTTCTCCCCATTTTTCATCAGGACGCGCCACCACCGCGGCTTCCAGGATTTGAGGGTGGCGGTAGAGTGTTTCTTCAACCTCGAGGCTGGAGATGTTTTCTCCTCCTGAAATGATGATGTCCTTGGAGCGGTCCTTGATTTCGATGTAACCGTCGGGATGCATCACCCCGAGGTCACCCGTTCGATACCAACCGTCCTTCAGTGATTTTTCACTTTCTGCAAAATTCTTGAGGTAACCCTTCATGATCGTGTTGCCGCGAAGCATCAGTTCTCCCATCGTTTTTCCGTCTGCCGGAGCTGCTTCTAGGGTTTCCGGATCCCCTATACGGATTCCATTCAGGGATGGATAAAGTACTCCCTGACGTGCTTTTTTCGCTGCACGGCCTTCGAGATCCAGATCGTCCCAGGATTTCTGCCAGGCGCAGATGGTTGCCGGGCCATAGACCTCCGTGAGGCCATAGAGGTGAATCACTTCGAAACCCATCGGTTCGAGGGAGGCAATCACTGCACTCGGAGGAGCGGCTCCTCCGGTGGCAATGATCACTTTCGTATCGAGCTTTGGTTTAACCTCATCCGGAACATTGGCCATCGCGTTGAGGATGATCGGTGCTCCGCACTGGTGCGTTACTCCGTGTTCTTCAATGAGACGGAAAACGGAGGCGGGATCGAATTTTCTGAGGCAGACATGGGTGGCACCCATGGCACTCACACCCCAGGTAAAACACCAGCCGTTACAGTGAAACATCGGCAGCGTCCATAAGTATTTCGATTCGCTTCCAAGCCCGATCATCATCGGGTTGCTCATCGCAGCCAGATAAGCCCCACGATGGTGACATACCACGCCTTTGGGATTGCCAGTGGTTCCGGAAGTGTAATTCAGGCTGATCGCATCCCATTCGTCTTCGGGTATTTTCCATTCGAAGTCAGAATCTCCTTCTTTTAGAAAATCTTCATAATCCAGACTGCCCAGTTTTTCTCCTCCATCCCCTTCAGGGTCGTCGATGTCTATAACCAGTGGTTTCTTATTTGATGAAGAAAGGGCTTCGCGGATGACCGGAGCAAATTCGGTATCGGTGATCAGCACCTTGGCTTCACCATGATCCAGAATATGACGGATGGTTACTCCATCCAGCCGCATGTTGAGTGCATTCAACACTGCACCAGACATTGGTACTCCTAAATGGGCCTCGAGCAGTTGGGGGATGTTGGGAGCCATCACCGAAACAGTGTCTCCACGACCAATCCCTCGGCGGCTTAAGGCCGAAGCCAGACGGCAGCTGCGGTGCCAAAAATCTTTGTAGCTGATGCGTTGGCTTCCATGGATGATCGCCGTTTTGTCACGGTAAATGCCTGCCGATCGCTCCAGCAAGGTCAGGGGGGTCAGCGGTTGATAATTGGAAGGCCGGCGTTCTAAATCGATTTCGAAAGGATTTGTCGGATTCATGGCTTGTTTACAAAAAATGAATGGAAGAAAAAGGAGTACTTCATGAAAAGTGGGGATCCAGGATTTGAAGTTCATCACCGACTTGAAGCAGCCCCTGATGCTCATGAATCAGATTCTGCCCAAAAAGAGCCTCCCCGTTTTGGCGCCGGTAGTTCGCCAATGTCTTCAAAGGATCCTTTCCGGAAAACTCCCCGGTTACAGGATTGACGGTCGTGACCCTGCAGCGTCCGCAAGGCTTGGCCACCTGGAACGACAACTCTCCGATTTTGACCCGTTTCATTCGGTCTTCAACAAAGGCCTCGCTTCCGTTGATCACCAGATTGGGGCGGAAACGGCGCATCTGCACCGGCTGCTCAAGCCTGCCGTTGAGATCGTCCAAAGATGCCTCGCCAATGAGCAGAAAAGGAAACCCGTCGGTGAATGACGTCCTCGAAGGAAACGCTGCATAATCCGGATCCACCTCCCTTCTAATGGAATCAGGCATGAACACGGGCCTAGAGGGACGTTCCAGGAAATTACTGAACCACTTTCCTGCAGCTTCGGAAGTTTCCCAGGCAGAACATTTCTTTCCAAAAATGCAGACATCGACCTCTGTTCCTGATTCTGGAATCAAAGGCATTTCAAGCGGAGGTTGCCCGGGTGCCTCTAGAACAAGCGTGTTTCCACGTATTTCTGGACGGATGAGCACCATTTGGGGTTGCTGCCGTTGGGTCAGGAAATCATTATTTTCATCAACCAGCATCCAACGACGGTCATGCTTTGGACCAAAATCATCGATCTCGACCTGGGGAACTGAGATTCCTGCCAGACCTTTGCAGGGATAGATATGAATGGAAGAAAGACGGATCATCACAGAAATTGGTGGTTTATTTGATTGGGCGAAGTCTTATCCTAGCGACCTATCTGCTATCACGCTAAAGTAAATCATGTCAACCTTTAGGTTTAATCACCCACGACTTATCACAATTCAGTGTAAGTTTTTCCAGGGCTCTTCGAAAACTGGGAAAAGGTTTCACAAATACCTCAGAATTCCAGATCCATGATTGACAGTTGGATGGTGAGACAATTTCAGCCAACCCTCAACCAGTTTGCACTGAATTGGGTCCCGAACTGGCTTAGAGCAAATGCTGTCACCCTCATAGGATTTCTGATTGGTTTGACGGTCATCCCCCTGCTCTGGGAACAGTTCTACCTGCACGCTTTGGCCGTGATTCTGATGAACCGCTTCCTGGACGGGCTGGACGGTGCCATCGCACGCCGTGACGGAATCAGCGACCTCGGGGGGTTCCTCGACATCAGTTGTGATTTTATTTTTTATTCCGCAGTGGTGTTTGGATTCGCCCTGGCTGATCCGGATAGAAACGCCCTTGCTGCATCTTTCCTCATATTTTCCTTCATAGGAACTGGAAGCAGCTTTCTGGCATACGCGATTATGGCTTCCAAACGGGAGCTTCGTTCCATCAGTCATGGAACGAAAGGGTTTTTCTACCTCGGAGGATTGACTGAAGGATTTGAAACCATTCTCTTCATGATCGTCATCTGTCTTTTTCCCGGGTGGTTCGTGGAAACCGCAATCTTCTTCGGAGTGCTATGCTGGTTGACCACATTAGGACGTTTCACAATCGCCATCCAAAACCTCAGTGATTGAATCCTGAATTCTTTACAGGCACCAGCATTTTAGCTTCTTCGCAATCCTGCCTTTATTCTGGTGAAAAGAGTGGAGCTATGATAGATATGACTTTTTGGCTGAAAATCAGCTTTGCTGTTCAGGAGGCTTCCGGAAGGTGATGCTGGAAATAATGGCCTGTTTCCAGATCGAGGCTTCTTCATTTTCTGAAGATTCCTCCATTTCATGAAGCGGGTTGATCGTCGATTCAGAGTGTTCTGAATCCGGGTTTTGGTTTTGCCCCTGAAGGGTTCTTAAACGTTCGATCCCGGAAAGACGGTAGCGTACCGTTGAAGGCTTGGAGTAAAATTCCCGTGCTTCCTGTTCGATCCGTTGGGACTCATCCAATTGTTTCGGAATCAGAGCATCATCATGGAAATCCTCTGGATACGGCTCGGCTTCCAGTTCCTGATTCTGCAGAAGGCAAGAGTAGAGAATCCAGCCCATGAGAACAAATGAACAGGCCATCAACCCCAGCGCATAATACATGCCCTGCTGATGGATCGGAAAGAATGAAAGGAATTCGTAAAACATTCGTATTGTGACAAATGATTGAAACCACTAAAGATAATGCTTCAAATTGTGTTCCAATTCCATTTCGAAACAACACCGGGTATCTTTTCCAAGGCTGGGCTCTGCTGTTATTTGAAAGCATACCCCTTGAGACGATTCATTAAAAAATGAGTACAGGAATCATTATTTTGGAAAGGGAATCCCAGTGAGTCATCCATTGGTCATGCTTCTCGTTTCCGATCTTTCCGGCAGGATGCGGGGAAAATCGGTCCCCCTGTTGGGATCCGAAAGACTATTAGAAGAAGGACTTGGATGGATCCCGGCGAATGCCGTGCTGACCTGCTTTGGTCCGATGGCCAAGGTGGAGAATGATGCCCTGGGGGAACTTCGCCTCATTCCTGCAGAAAATAAACCCACCACCTTTTCCCACGATGGGCTCAACATCGATCAGAACTGGTGGATTGGGAAAATCGTTAGGATGGACGGATTTCCTTGGGAATGCTGCCTGAGAAGCCAGCTTGAATCCGCGATCAGCATCTTGCGGGATCGTTTCCAACTGGAACTGCAAGTCGGGCTGGAACAGGAATTCTATCTCACTGGACGTAAGGATCAACTCAACACCAATTCCCTGGAAGCATTCTGTGAAGCCTCGGATTTTCTTAAATCCTATGCAGAATGCCTCGATTCGGCAGGCATCGCATTCAAGAGCCTGCATCCCGAAAACGGCCCAGGCCAGTATGAATTGAGTCTGCCCAAGATGGACCCACTCCAGGCCGCTGATCAACTGTTACTGGCCAAAGGCATTGGCAGGCACTGCGCGGCAAAGATGGACGAGCATCTGACCTTTTCACCGATCATCAGTTCCGTCACCATCGGCAGTGGGCTGCATGTCCATTTCAGCCTGCAGGATCTAGAAGGACGGGAACGGAACTCGGTGGATGGAGCCCGGATCAGCATACCTGCAGGAGCGTTTCTTGCGGGAATCCTTGGCAATCTTCCATCGCTGACAGCCTTCAATTCCCCGAGTCTGATATCCGCAGAACGTTACAGCCCGCCTCGATGGACCGCCTATTTCAACAATCTCGGCATGATGGACCGCAGGGCGGCAATCCGCATCACACGACTAGGTTCCGGAAGTCCTGACATCCATTTCGAACTGCGCACTGCTGACGCCTGTGCCAGTCCCTACCTGGTCCTCAGTTCAATGATTTATGCCGGGATTGAAGGACTCAGTCGAGAGATGCCGTGTCCACCGATGCACTCCACGGATGAACTATTGGCAGGTTTCACGGTTCCAGGAGTTGAGCGGCTGCCCGATTCCCTGGAGAAAAGTTTGGGGAATTTGATGGAGAATGAATCGTTGCTGGCGTATTTTCCTGCAGAATTCATTGACGCCTACCTGACCAATAAACGCCATGAAATTACCCTCTCCCAGGATTTCAAGGGACAGGAACTTTACGATACATACATAAAATGTTACTGATTTCTTGGAAGGCCTTTTCCTGAAATTGAACTGTAACGAATTCACGGACCAGAAGCATTAGACGGAATGGTTTCTCCGTCCTCCTCCTTCTTGTGAGCGCGAATCGTTTCGCGAAGCATGTCGATATCCTTACGAAAACTCTCCCTCCGTTCCATCTCGTCTGGAGAAATGTCGTCATCACGGGATAGTTTTCGGTCGATTTTTTCCAACAGGACATTCTGTTTCTTCACTTCCCTCAAGATTTCCCTGAGCAGGGTTTCGGATTCATTCATAGGAAAATAGGGATTTCCAGAAAAAAGAGGCTCAATTCTGGGAAAACCTCAGCCCGGCACCTCAAGAATTTCGATGCGGTAGGCATGTTCCAGGCTCCTGTCGTGGAGTGGATCATGAAGTTCCATCCGAAAAGCGTTCGCAGGCCTAACCCCGCCTATCACCGACATGGTCCCTCCAAACAAAACCGTTCCTTCAGGCAATTCTCCACCAAAACGGTTATCGAAAAGGTCCTGAGGAGCAATCATTTCACCCAGCAAACCCTCCTGATAAAGCGATTCACTGCCTTCATCCTCAATCCAGGCCCGAAGTCTCAAACGATCCCATTGTTGTTGCACTTCCTCAAAAGGCCATAGGGTCGAGCAAAGCACCTTGTCGCAGATCTGCTTCGAAAGGGTGATGCTTTTGGATTCGAGGTCACGGTCGGTTTGATCCGAACCAAGGCCGACATAGATCCGGGATCCTTGACAGATGAGAAAAAATTCAACCTCCCCGCTCGTGTCTTTTCCTGATACCTGAATTGAGGAACCCTGTGAAAGGCGGTCCACGGATAGAGGATAGAATTCCGGAACGTTCTTCGGTCCGGGAATGCCGAGTTCTGCCAGTTCATCAATATGCGCCTGAAGTGCTTCGCGGTTGCGTCCGACCCAGCCTGCCATGATCAGTTGATCCACCGTGCATTCGAGTATTTCCATTCCAGAAAGGTTTTGTACTTGAAAATTCAATGTTTTTTTGGTCTGCATGACTGAGTTATGGGGTTTGTTGAGAGAATCATGAATGCTGGATTTGGCCCATGCTTAAAAATGGCTGGTATGGAATTTGTAGCAGGATCTTTAAACACTTTTGAATAGATTGATTCAAATTCATAAATGAATCCCAGCCGTCAGGCCCCATGAAAGAACTTCGAACCGCTTTACTGAAAAAACTTCTCAAGGCCCATATTTCAACCATTGAGAAAACGGTTACCAGCGAAATGCAGCGTCAAATCATCCGCAAGGATATCCACGAGATCAATTTGGAATTAGCCCGCCGCAAGGAGCATCTGGAACTGGTTCACACGGAAAGCTCCTGAACCCACAAAGTTCATGATCTGTCGAGATTTACTCCTTTGGCAGATGGCTCAGATACTGGTCGACAAAATTGTATCCCACTTCTTCGGCAAAGGCCTCCTGCAGTTTTTCGGTCATCGGCCCGGGGACCTGTGATTTCCCAATCGGTTTTCCATTGCAGGAACGTGCCGGACAGATGCAGAAGCTGGTGGAAGTGATGAATGCTTCATCGGCATTCAAAGCATCATATGGAGACAGGTCGTCTTCAATCACCTGAATGTTGAGTTTTTCTGCCAGTTCGATCACCGTCTGACGACTGACTCCAGCAAGCACATATTGGGAACGTGGAGTGAAGAGGCATCCATCACGCACAAGAAAAAGGTTGCTGCCGATCCCTTCACAGAGAAAACCACGCGTATCGAGTAAAATCGCCCATGCATTCGGTCCCTTGTCCCGCACTTCCAGATCGGCCAGTACCAGGTTCAGGTAATTGTGGCTTTTGACGCTTGGACTCAGGCATTCCGGAGGAATCCTGCGGATGGAAGGGATGTGCATATCGATTCCTTCACGGAACAACTTCGCACGAGGCTTGATCGGCAGGGGAGTGCATTCCACAATCACCGTCGAACCTCCGCTTTGCCAGATTTCACCTCCCACCACATTCTGCCCACGTGTGATCCGTTGAAAGACCCAGTAATCCTCACCTTCATTCAACATTGGCAGGTTGCGTTTGACCACTTCCTCACTGATCTCCTGCATCTTCTGTGGCTCGATTCCAGGATTGATGTCGATGGCCTTAAGGGAACGGTATAGACGCTCGATGTGTTCCTCGAGTTTGAAAATCTTCCCGCCAAATGTCCGGGCAGTGTCAAAAACCGCATCTCCCAGGACAAAACCCCGGTCCCTGAAAGGGATCATCACTTCGGATTCCGGGACATATAGGCCGTTGTAGTAGGCTATTCTTTCAGTCATGACTATTCCTGGATGAATAGACCCATCAGATCAAAAGTTTTGACAACCTTCCGTGACGGGCCCAGTAATCTTCGATGCGGATTCTGATTTCATCAGGAAATCTTTTGAGGGTGTGATAGATTCGGTCACGATCACCAGGTTTCTCCGTGAATAACCGATAATGGTGATTGTAGATGCTTTTGACTACCGCCGTCCAGGTCCTGAATTCGAGTTCTTCTGTACTTTCTGATGCAGCAACCCACTGGTGCAGCAATGCTTCTCGAAGTTTTTCAGGAGCCTGAAGACGCACATAGTGACCGGTCACACCATCGTCCTGGGTTTCAAGAACCATAAAATGGTCCGGATTGATGATAAATATTTCACCCATCATTTTACCATCGAACGCGATAATCGTTTTCACCACTGAGATCCCTTCCACACATCAGGAACAGGGTCCTCTCCGCATGATCTATCAAGCCTTTTTCTTCGGCCATACGACTAGACCATTCGCGGTCAAAAACCGAACTAGTCGGCATGAAACGCAGGGTAAGACCTCGACGGGACCTAGAGCTTCGATTGGCCGCCGACCCATGGGAGAGATATGCATCATGCAGTGAGATCATGCCTGCTTCCAACTCCAGATTGACTGCATCCGATTCGTCATATTCATCATGATCCAACTCCTGATTGAGCGTCAGCTCCTGTTTCGGATTGGTACGGTGTCGAAAAAGTTTTTGGGAACGATGTGAACCAGGGATGACTTTCAAACACCCGTTTTCAGAGGTGGATTCATCCACTGCAACCCAAACCGTGCAGGTCGCCAAAGGACGGATCGGCCAATATTCACCGTCTTGATGCCAGGGGGTTTCATGACCATGCTCCGCAGGTTTGGCAAAAAAACTTGAATTCCAGAGTGCAAAGTCCGGCCCCAGCACCGATTCAACCCGGCTGAGGATTCCTGGAATGCGTGCATAATTCAAAAAACTGAGATCGTAGGCCAAGACATTGGGGCAATAATTCAGAAATTCAGGATGTTTTTTCAAAAGCCGATCATGATCAGAAAGGATCTGCGCCAGTGTTTCCTGATCCAATCGGAAATCTGGAATCACAAACCCGTCTTCAAAATAGCTTTTTTTTTCTTGAGTGCTGAGCATCGTTCCTTGGCCAAAAAATGAATCAAGTCCCAACTTAGCGATTCTAGATAAAAGCTCAAGAAGCTTCTCCCGGAAAAGGTCCAAGACAAAAGTTGATCCGGTACCATTCAGGATTCACTTAGGAATACTTTTTGAAGCATAGGATGATTGAACACATTTAAAAGGAGACTCCATGCCAGAAGATTTCAAACTGCCTTTCGATCCAACCCAACTGTTAAATTACCTCATCTCCAATGCAATCATGATCGCGGTGATCCTGCTTGTGACCCTGGTGGCCCTGATAGGATTCGCTAAGCTGAAAAATTCCATTGTCCCGGTCGGCATTGCCATCATCGCCGCTTGCCAAGTAGTTCAGGTGATTCAGTTGGTTTATCCACAATGATTCACGCGATTTATTAGTCTCTCTATTGTTTATTCCTGCCGAATCTTTGATTTTCGGCAACCACGCTCCATTCTGCTGAGTCTCTGAAGGCTTCAATTTATTCTCAAGCCTAAGACCTGAAATCCCTCTGGTTCCCAAAAGGTTCAAACAATCCTTTTTTTGAACCCCTCCCTTTGGTTTGATCCTATTTTTATCAGATCGACCTTGGATGATTAAAGTATAGGTTTTAGCAACCGATAACGTAAACGGCACTTTCCAATCTTTTTTTGGAAGTTTTTTAAATCGTTTTCGTTATCAGGAATGACTTTAAGAAAAACCATTCTATTGCTGACCCTGCTTTTGGCTGGAGTACTCCCATGTCTCCTGCCTTCGAAAGCAGATGCTCAAAAGCGGGGCAATTGGATCTCAGCAAGTTATTCCTGCAGAAATCGGTTCTGTCTAGACACTCGAAATAGGGATGCTGTGAGGGCTGACCGGGCCAAAGATCTCATTCGGCGAGGACTAGCCAAGAGAAAACCCAAACCGTTCAAACTGGAATTGAAACTTCGATTACGTGATTTCCGAGGAACAATATCGGGAAGCCGAAGCAGTGCAGAAATTATGAGTCAGAACGTCATATATGACGGATTTGGTATTGGAGAAAGTAAACTGAAATTCAAAACGAACTCTTCACAGTATCCAATCACTTATGAGTCAGAAACTTCAACCAGGGACTTCAGCTACACTTTTGGAGAGGACTGGTCCCTGACATTAGGAGTTTCTCTCGCTTATTCAGGTAATGCCAAGGTTCGTTTTTTAAATCACATCTACCAAAGTGAGAAAATTCTTGGAAGTGGATATTTTGTTGGAGTGGGACTCCGGATCAGTATTTTTGAGGTGCTTCTCAGAAAAACCAGTTTGGAAACCACTTTTGAAGAGTTGAAACGTTCTGGAGGAGTACCTTTGGGCAAGGACCTCAAATTGAAGATGGAAAAATATCTTGTTGGATTTGGACTGAGTTTTAAATGATGAAAAGAACTTAAAAAAAAGATTAAAAGAATCTAATCAGGTTTTTAAATCAGATGACGATAACGAGTTGGGGGGGTCTGCCCTTTGTCAGGCCAAAATTGAACTCAACTATCGTTTATGCTGAAAACCAAGCACCTGAAATCACTGCTGATCCTTTGGATCCTCATCATGCAGGGCTGTATTTTCACAGAAACGTTGATGGGTAAAAAGTACTATCCTATCAACCCTGGATTAGACAGGCGGTGGCATAAAGGGCAATTGATGAAATACAAAAGAAAAAAAGAAATTGCTGAACGTAAACGAGGAATAGGTACAAAGAAGAATCCTTTACAATTACGATTCCGTTATTTAACGGGAGAAATCACTTCAGGAGAATCTAAATTGAAAAATCAATCGATTGCACTGCATTGGAAAAAATGGGGCCTAGGGCAAACCCAAAGTAATTATGAATCAAAAGGCCTTTATGGAATTCAGTATGATGCCAGTACCAAAACCAATGATTTTCTCTACACATTTGGCCAAGATTGGACTCTGACTCTTGGAATGTCTTTTACAAACAGTGGTCAGGCAAGAATAAGATTCCTGGATCACCTTTATCTCAGTCAAAAAGTCTCCGGGCATGGTTTTCTTGGAGGGCTTGGGGTTCAGTGGGGTATTTTGGAATTGGTGATTCGTAAAACCACTTCTGAATATACATACAGTGAATTTGTCAAGGAGGGTTCCATCAATTTAGGAAATGATCTCAAAATTAAATCAGAAAGTTTAAGTTTGGGTCTAGGATTGAGCTTTTAGAAAGGAATTCATGAAAAAGATATTTGCCCTTCTCACTGTGTTTCTTGCCATCAGCGGGTGTGATGGAAGTCTCACCTCCAACGAATCAGAACTCGACCAATATGTCCTGGATGCCTCCATCTGGACGGTGCAGTTAGGAACTGGAACCACAGACTCAGCACAGGCCGTCAGCATCGACAATGATGGAAATCTGTTCCTTGCGGGTTATACCTCAGGAGATCTTGAAGGAAATGGAAACGCTGGGGGTCATGATTTATTCCTTGTCAAATACAACTCCAGTGGAGACCGACAATGGTCTCGTCAGTTAGGAACCAGTGATAATGATAGCGCATTCGCCACAGCTACTGATTCTTCAGGAAATGTCTTTGCTGCTGGATACACCGGGGGCGGGCTGGATGGACAAACCCATATCGGAAGTTTTGATATTTTCCTGGTTAAATACGATACCAATGGGAATAGACTTTGGAGTGTTTTACATGGCTCTGACAATGTGACTGCCAAAGACGTGATCTTCGGTATGGAAACAGATACAGAGGGTAACGCTTACCTTGCAGGTTATACAGACGCGTATCTAGATAACAATACTTCTGCTGGAGGAGACGATTTGATATTAATCAAATACAATTCTTCAGGAACCAGACAATGGACCGTTCAGTATGGGACTTCTGCTGCAGATTATGCCAGAGGCGTAAGTCTTGATTCCTCTGGAAACATCTACCTTGCTGGGTATACCTCGGGGGGGTTGGGTTCCAATTCGAATTCAGGAAGTGAAGACCTTTTTCTCATCAAATACAATTCCTCAGGAAGCCGACAGTGGACACAGCAGCTTGGATCCTACTCCAATGATGTTGCATTCGACGTCGCAACCGATTCCTCAGGAAACACCTACATCACTGGCTACACCGGAGGCCCTCTGGACGGCAACACCAATGCCGGGGAATTGGATCTGATCCTCGTCAAGTATGACAGCAGCGGAAACAAATCCTGGACCAAGCAGTTGGGCACCTCCACTTCGGATTATGCACGCGGAGTGAGTGTCGATGCCGATGGGAATGTTTGTGTCAGTGGATATACGACTGCAGCCTTGGACGGTCAGACACATTATGGCAGTGATGACCTTTTCCTCGTGAAATACGACAGCAGTGGGAATAAATCCTGGACACGGCAGTTGGGAACCAGCACCCTGGACCGGGCCGTGGATGTGGTCCATGATGCCTCAGGAAATGCCTACGTTGCAGGCTCGACCCTTGGAGACCTCGACTATCAGAGAAGCCAAGGAGGGGATGATCTTTTTCTGGTCAAATACAATTCAGATGGTGTCAAACAATAAAAAACAGTCAAATTTGATTTTTTAATTATTTTATTTAAATCTTTTTTATTATATAATTAATTCCCAGAATAGTTTGTTAAATTAATAGTTTTTCCATTGTCTGAATTGACAGGATCGTAGTAAGCTACACATTTTGAAGTTTGAGAATCTACAAAGGCCCAAGGATGAGTTATATATGTATTATAACTTACTTTTTGTCCAGGCGTTATATTCCCCATTGAATGCAATCCACCACTATAATTCAGCCAATACATCTTTAAATCTGTATTGAAATCATTGTGAAATTTAACCGATATTGAAGATGACCAGCTTATAGATCTCCTATTAGTAAAGCAAGGATTACTTTGTGGGTCTGTAAGGCTAGTTCCTTTTTGACCTTCGATTAAATCAGAAAAATTATCATCATCGCTATCAACTGTTGATAATAGACCCCATTTTTTCGCTAGGTAATGATTAATATTTATCTTTTCATCTGTAGTCAATGCTCTATTAAATATCAATACTTCAGCAATTTGTCCTGAACCAAATTCACTATTCGAATAACGTGAATGGAGATGAAACTGCCCATTTCCTTGAGAATCTGCTTCGAAAAGACTCAATTGAAATTGATTATTGAATGTGGTGCTACCGGAACTACTGTTTGATTTCCCGTTATTGTAATACCTTTTCCAATAACTACCTATATGC
>PVBE012927468.1_pt1 | contig 22948 bp, 18 predicted proteins | sample 1631181 | NCBI WGS metagenome assembly PVBE01 (sample SAMN08397723, study PRJNA350692) | Marine metagenome, whole genome shotgun sequencing project. | isolation source: water | place: Pacific Ocean | collected 2012-04 | reverse complement strand
GTGACCACCGAGCGGAAGGGGCCGGGTCGCCCTTCGTTCTGACCGTCGGTGTCCACCCCCCAGCAGGAGACGGCCCCCTCGGCGTCCAAGGCGCAGCTGTGCAATGACAGCCGGTCGTTGTTGGGGGCGTAGACGCCCCCGGAGCGCACCGCCACGAAGCGCCCATCGGGCGGGTCCCTGCCCGCCTCCTGACCCCAACAGGCCAAGGCCCCACCAAGCCGGAGCCCGCAGGTGTGAATGCAGCCTGCGCTGACCTGCTCGAAGACGCCATCGGGCACGACGGTGTCCCCCTGGGTGTCTTGGCCCCAGCACGCCACGCTGCCGTCCGCCCGACGGGCGCAAGCATGGAAACAACCGACGCTGACTTCTTCAAAGGGACCGGCGGGCGGATCCAGGCGACCGGAGCCGCCCTGACCCCAACACTCGATCTCTTGGTCCGCCGTCATCGCACAGGCGTGAAACCCGCCGTAGCTCACGGCGACGAAGTCCCCGTCGCGGCGTCCGTTGACGCCGTTGTCGTGCCCCCAACAGTCCACGTGCCCCGCCTCGGCCACGGCGCACACGCCGTAGCCGCCGGCGCTGATGTCGATGAAGGGCCCCGGCCGGCCCTCTTCCAAGTTTCCCCAGCAATGGGCGGATCCGTCCTGGTTGAGGTAGCAGTTGTGAAAGCCTCCAGCGGACATCTGGGCCACCGCGTCGCAGGCGTCTCCGCGGCCATCCCCGTCGCGATCGGTCTGGTCTTCGTTGCCTTCGCCTGGGCAGTTGTCGATCCCGTCGGCGACGCCGTCTTGGTCGGCGTCCGACTGGCAGCGCGCGTTGCAGGCCGGATCGCCGGCAGGCTCGCAGTCTTCCTGCCCCGCCCAGACGACGCCGTCGCCGCAAACAGCCAAAGCGCAGGCGTTCGTGCACGCGTCACCGTCCTCGTCGTTGCCGTCGTCGCAGCCCTCCCCCGCCCCTTGCACGCCATCGCCGCAGACGACCTCGTCCACCTCGCCCTCGCCCTCGCCCTCGCCCTCGCCCTCGCCTTCTTTCTTACCCTCGCCCTCCTCGTCCAGCTCCGGGCTCTCGTGGGAGATGGTGCCGCCCAGGGCCTCCACCAGCTTCGGGTTGTCCGCCACGATGTCGGCGATCTTTTTGGCCAGGTGGGAGCCGAGCCGCACGGGGCAGGGCCCGTGGATCACGGCGTAGCCGCTCTTGATCTTGAGCACCATGGGGTCCATGTCCGGGTCGCCGGCCAGCAGCGGCTTGAGCTCGGCGGCCTTGGCCTCGGCCGCGTCCCGGGAGTCGGCCAGGTGCAGCATGAGGTAGAAGTCGTACTTTTTGAGGATGGAGCCGCCCAGGCCGTTGAGCACCTGGTCGATGACCTGCTTGAGGCCCTCCACGATGGCCTGGCGGATGGCGTCCTTGATCGCCTTCTTGATCTGCTCGTCCAGGCCGAGATCGTCGGCCTTGCCGCCCATCATGGCGTAGGACAGAGACTTGCAGGAGCGAGACAACACCCGCACCGCCGAATCCTGGTTGCAGGTGGGCTGGGCGTAGGGGTTGTTGGTGAGCTTGCCGAAGCAGGACTGCAGGTGGCCAGCGGCGGCCGAGCAGACGTCGGGCTCGGTGGCCAGGTTGCAGCCGGCGGTGAGGAGGGAAAGGCAGAGGAGGATGGCGGTGGTGCGGATGGTCATTGTCGTCTCCTGCCCTGTACTCCTACAAGATGCGGGCCAAGACGACGGGCCGGAATTACACAGGTTTTTTTACGGATCGGGGTGGAAGATCCAGTTGCCACGTGGGGACAAAAGTCCCCGCGTCGCGTCGCCTCCTACTTCTTCCGCGCCGGGATCTGCCCCACGATGCCCCTGGCCAGCCAGCTCATGCAGACCGTGCAGCCCTTGGTGCCCTGGAGGTCCTGCTGGGTCATGGTCTTGCCCTTGGCCAGCACCGTCTTGCCCTGGTTGTCCACCAGCGGCCCCTTGAACACGTCGAAGCGGGTGTGCTCGCCGGACCGCATCTTGGCCAGCAGCGCCTTGACCCTGGGCACCACCTCCCCGGGCACGCCCGCCGGCACGGTCTGGCCTTTCATGAAGCCGTAGAGCCCGACGATGCCCTTGTTGACGTCGTGGTACTCGGCGCCGCCCTTCAAGGCGCCGGCCTGGATACGGCGGAAGACGTCGACGTAGGCCGTGCCCCAGTCCCAGTAGGGGGTGGTGAGGCAGCGGGCCGGGGCCACGGCGCAGGCGTTCTCCGAGTCGTAGCCGATGGCCCACTTCTTGTTGTCCTTGGCCGCCACGATGGGCCCCGAGGTGTCGGCGCCGGTGACCACCACGTGGGCCCCCTGCTTGAGCAGGGACTCGGCCGCTTCACGCTCCTTGGTCGGGTTGAACCAGGAGTTGATCCAGCGGATCTCCATGGTGCACTCGGGGCAGGTGGCGGCGACGCCGAGCATCAGCGCGTTGCCCAGGCGGATCACCTCGGGGATGGGGAAGGGGGCGATGTAGCCGATCTTCTTCTGGCCGTCGGCCTTGGCCCGGGCCCCGGCGATCATGCCCGAGAGGTACTTCATCGACTCCATGGCGCCGAACAGATTGCCGAAGTTGCGGCCGTTGTCCTTGTGCCCCGAGACGTGGAGGAACTTGCAGCGTGGGAACTCGCCGGCCACGGTGGCCATGGCGTCCATGTAGCCGAAGGAGGTGCCGACCACCAGGTCGAAGCCCTTGCGCGCCAGGCTGCGGATCACCTGCTCGGCCTCGGCCCCCTCGGACACGCTCTCGACGTAGGCCGTGTGGATGCCGAGGGTCTTTTCGGCGTGCTTGCGCCCCTGGTCGTGGGCGTAGGTCCAGCCCCCGTCGCCGATGGGGCCGACGTAGACGAAGGCCACGTTGAACTTGCCCTTGACCGGCTTGAGGATCTTGCGGGCGCCCCTGGCGGGCCTGGCCGGGTTGCCCGGCTTGGCCGCGGGCTGCTGGTTTCCGACGGCCGGGCTCCTGTCACGCTTGCAGCCGGCGGCGGCCAGACAGAGCAGTATCGCAATACAGATCATCGCGCGCATAAACGTCTCCTGGTGAGGTACTCTAGGCGGTGGGGTCAGGGACGATCGAGGAACGAGACCAGGCGGTCTGCCTCCACCCGCGGGGCGAAGAGCTCCACCTGTCGGCTGGCACACTCGAAGCTGACCCCGCGGTTGAGGGCCAGGCCCTTGGGCTTGACCAGCCGCACCTCTGGCAGGTCGCCGATGATACCGCCGGCGGGGCCGGTACGCCGCAGCCAGAACCAGCCGAGCTGCCCGTCCGGGGTGACGTAGAGCCAGCGATGGTGCCGCACGAAGCCCGCGTAGTGGAAGATGGTGTGCAGCCCCACGCCCACGTGGAGCCCGCGCGGGATCTTGTACAGCCCATCGATCTTGAGCCACTCGATCATGAAGTTCGCAATCATGACAATCCTCGATCAGCGGTTGTCCCTTGAGAGTACGCAAGGGGAGCGGCGGCTGCAAGTTACACGGGCAGTAACCCTCCCACAGGCGGCTATTGCTGTCCCTTTTCGACGATCCTCGCGGCGGCGTCGCGGACCCTCTTGGACCCGTCGCGCAGGTGGGCCGCGGCCCTCTTCTTACCCCTGGCCGGGTCCAGCCGGTGCATGGACGCCAGGGCCTGGGAGCGGCTGTAGTCATCGGCCACGCGCCCGGTGAGCACCCTGTCCAGCAGCGCGACGATGCGGGCGACGCGGTCCGGGGCGGGGGCCTCGGGGGAGCGCTGCTGGCCCACCTCCCGGAGGGCGAAGACCAGGTTGGAGTCGATCTTGCCCCGGCCGATGAGGGCCCTGGCCCTTGCCAGCACCTTGCCCGAGTACAGCGCCCCGCAGCGGCGGGTAATGCGCCGCATGACCTCGGTGGTGGACAGCGTGCCGTGGTCCAAAACGGCCACCAGGGCCGGGCAGACCAGCTGCCGCTCGGCCTCGGAGTAGGCGTCGCCCCGTCCGAGGCCGTGGAGCACGGCCCGGGTCAGCTTGTGGTTGGAGCCTCGAAGTTTTTTGCGCAGCAGGGAGAAGACCCGGGCGCGGCCGTTGGCCCACAACGCCCGGTAGCCCTCGCGCATGACCAGCTCCTGCGGATGCCGGTGGAGGGCAGTGATCACCGCGCCCTCCTGGTCGAGGGCGGTGCCGATGTGGGTCACGACCTGGGCCAGGCGGGCGGCCCGACCCGCGAAGTGTTCCTCGCGCGACGTCTCGAGCTTGGCCAGCAGGCACTTGAACACCCGGGGCGTGGCGGCCTGTTTGGCCGTGCGGTGAGAGCCGGCCAGGGCCATGATGCGCGCCACCGCCAGGGTGCGGGCGGACCTGTCCGACTCCCCGAGCATGGCGCAGTAGGTCATCAGCGCGGCGTTGGAACCCTGCTGCTTTTCGGCCCGCGCCAGGTGCTCCAGCGCCCCGGTCTTGCCGCAGCTTTTCCTCGTCACGCCGTCCCTGCGGCCCGGCGCGATCTCGCAGCCGGCAAGCACGCGGCCGGCGGCAACGCGCATGGCCGTCTGCCCGCCGGAGCCAGCGCCGCTGCCGGTGCCGGTGCCCGCCGCGGCGCCCGGGGCCGCCACCGTCCCCTGTGCCCCGGGATCTTTATTGCACCCGGCCGCGGCCAGGCAGAAGGCCAGGGGGAGTATCAGCGCGGCGCGCCGGCGCGGCGGAGCAGCTGGTGTCGATGAGGTCATGGTTCATGATACTACAAAAGCGCAGCGCCGCACCACGGTGGCGCCTTGTGGGTTGGCGCCCGAGGTGGTGAGATGAAGCACATGACCACCGCAACCACACCGATCGTCGTCGACCCCTCCGGTGAGGGGGACGAAAAGACCCTGGCCGAGGCGTTGCTGCGGGCCCCCGACGGCGGCGCCGTCGAGCTGAGCGCCGGCGAGCACACCCACCACGGCACCACGACCCTCCAGCGCAGCGTCAGCATCCGCGGGGCCGGGGCGGACGCCACCACCGTCCGCGGACAGAGCGACGGGGGATGGTTCATCGTGCCCTCGGGGGTGGAGCTGTCCCTCGGGAGCCTGACCCTGGACCGCGTGGGGGGCGGCGAGTCGGACGTGGTCACGGTGCAGGGCAAGCTCGACGCCTCCTCCTGCCGCCTGCGCGGAGGCCGCGACAAGGGCGGCGCGGTGCGGCTGTGCGACGACGGCTTCGCGACGCTCGACGACTGTGAGCTGCTCCACTGCGCGGTGACGGGGTTCGCCGCGACGGATCGGGGGCGCTTCCGCCTCCGCGGCTGCCTGATGAGCAACAGCCCCCTGGGCGCCATGGTCTTCGACCAGGCAGACGGCGCCCTGGTGCAGTGCCGCTGCGTGGACAACCAGCTGGACGGCCTGCGGGTCTTCGGGGCCGCCCACCTCACGCTGGAGCGGTGCGAGTTTTCCCGCCACGGGGAGCGGGGGATCATCGCCTCGGGGTCGGCCGCGCTCACCGTGCAGGGCTGTCGCTGCCACGACAACGGCGGCAGCGGGGTCCACTTTCTCGACGACGCCAGCGGGTCGGTTTCGGGCCTCGAGACCTCGGGCAATGGCGGCTTCGGCGTGCGCGTGGACCTGCCCGCCAGGGTAGAGATTTCGGACCACACCAGCGAGGGCGACCGCAGGGGCGCGACCTTTGACGGCGCCGCGGTCTACGGCGCGCCGGGGCCCGGAGTGCGGCCCACGCGGCCTGTGCGATCCCTCCAGCGGGAGCTGGACGCGCTGCAAAAAGAGCTGGAGGCCCACGACGAAGTCACCGCCGCTGCCCTGCGTTCGGGCGCGGACGCCGAGACCCTGGCGCGCCTGGCGACTGTCCTCGAGGATGGGGTGCCCCTGGACCTGGAGGCGTGGTTTTGCTGGCACGACGGCCAGGAGGACGAGGACGACGCGGAGCTGAGCCTGGAGTGGGCCGCCGAGCTGCTCAGCGTGGAGCAGGCCATGGAGAGCTGGAACTTCCAGCAAGAGGAGCACGCCGCGGGCGAGCTGCTGGAGCCGTGGCGCCCCACCTGGGTGCCGATCCTGCGCAAGTACACCGACGTGGACTTCCTCGTCGTCGAGACCGAGGGGCAGCAGGCCGGGGCTGTCATCTCCTACTGGCACGACGATCCGCAGCGGCGCGTGGAGTACGAGAGCCTGGCCCACTTCGCGCAGTGCGTCCGCCTGGAGCGAGAACATGCGCGGCAGCGGACTTCAGCCGAGGTGCGGTTTCCCTCCGGGCTGGACCCCGAGGACCAGGTGCCGGTCCCCGACCCGTCCCTGGAGCTGCTCTCCCGGCTCCCGGCCGGGGCGGCCTTCCTGCGCGGCCCGTATCCGCTCATCCCGGGCGACGACTGGTACAGCGTCTACGTCAAGCTCGGCGACGACCTGTGGGTGGGCGCCCACGGCAAGGACACCCTGGCCGCGACCGTCGAAAAGGCGCGCAGTCTGGTGGAGCAGACACCGCGCAAGGAGTGGCAGCGAGACGACGCCAACACCCTGGGCGGCCTGGTGGGTAAAAAGGAGCCCCTGGGCTTTTTGTTGGCCTGACACCCGAACCGCGAGGGCGCCTACTTGACCAGGTCAGCCTCGCTGGCCGGGTCCAGGGTGTGCTTGTTCTTGTAGCCGTTGACCACGCCGGTGATGGAGCTGAAGGTGCCGCCCTTTATTGCCGCGGGCTTGCCGTTGGCCTTGCTGCCGTCGAGGTAGTAGTCCCCGACCACGGTGCAGGTGTGGGTGCCGCTGCAGGCCTCGCCGCTCTTGTCGGTGACCACGAAGACGTCGCTGCTGGTGGTGGGCCCCACGGCCACGGTGACCTTGCTCACGCGCACCAGGTGGCTCTCGTATTTTTCCGCCGACGCGCTGCCCGGGGCCAGGTCCGCGGTCTTGAGCGCCACGGGCGCGGGCGGCTTGGCCGTGTTGCTGGCCTTGGTGTCGATGACGATGCTGGTCACCGAGTCCAGCTCGTCGATGTTGTTGTAGACCTTGAACTTGCCGCTGATGGACACCACGTGCCCCGGCTTGAGCACGGTCTTGTCCGTGGCCTTCTGCGGGTTGGTCTTGGCGGTGTAGACGTAGATCGCCTGGTGGGCGCCGGTGCCCTCGCGCACGTAGAAGCCCTTGGCCGTGGTGGAGGCGCCGGGCACCTCGGTGACGATGACGTCCTTGATCAGCACCACCGTGCCGGCCTTGGGCTGCTTGCCCAGGCTCTTGTCGCGCAGCTCCTTGATCGTGAAGGGGCACGAGCCGCCGGAGCCGGCCTTGGTGGGGCAGGGATCGCAGGCGTCGCCCATCTTGTCCTTATCCGTGTCCTTCTGGTCCTTGTTGGCGACCCCCGGGCAGTTGTCCTTGGCGTCGGGCACGCCGTCGCCGTCGCGGTCCTTGGGGTCCGGCTGGTTCTTGCACGGGGTGCTGTTGCTGGCGTCGTAGGGGCAGACGTCGCAGGCGTCGCCGTTTTTGTCCTTGTCATGGTTGGGCTGGACGCCCTTGTCCATCTTGCGGATCGGGTTGAAGACCTTGGGGCAGTTGTCCTTGCTGTCGGCGATGCCGTCGCCGTCGCTGTCCGTGGCGCTCGCCTTGCCGGTGTACTCCTGGGGCCGCGAGGGCACGCAGGTCGGCTCCTTGTCCGGCGTCTTGCAGAAGAACAGCGGGTAGAGCGCGCTCTGCTTCGGGCTGGCCGCCAGGGCCGCGGACTTGAGCTCGGCCAGGGTCTTGCCGGTCTCGCGCTTGAGGCAGATGGACTTGCCCGACAGGCAGCTGGTCAGCGCCTCGCAGCCGCTGCCGCCCTGGCTGTCCAGGGCCTTGACCAGCGCGGTGTCGCCGTGGATCACCACGCCCGCGCGGGTCACCAGCGCCACGGTGGACACGTCGCCGTGCACCACCGCCCTGTGGTGCTGGTCCGAGGCCTTGAGCTTGGAGCCGTCGAAGATCGCCAGGTCGGCGAAGTAGCCCTTGGCCAGCTTGCCGATCTCGCTGTCCACGCCCATGGCGTTGGCCGCGTTGGCCGTGGCCATCTGCCACAGGTGGTAGTCCGCAAAGTAGCCGCCGAGGTTGTCCTTGTTGTACTGCGCCGCGCAGGCCAGCTCGCGCAGCACGTTCATCGAGCCGCTGATGGTCCAGTCGGTGCCGAGGGCGATGCCGATGCCGAGGCGGTGCATCGTGGTCACCTCGGCGGTGTAGCCGTAGATGCTGATGTTGCTGCGCGGGGACCAGATGGCCATGGTGCCGCCGGCGGCCATGCGCCGCAGGTCGATGCCGCGCAGGCCCACCGAGTGGATGAAGGCGGCGTTCTTCAGCGTCACGTCCACGGACCCCGAGCCCTGGCCGCTGAGGCAGATGAACTCGTTGGTCGCCGCCTGCACGCCGCCCTCGGAGACGTGGGGCACCCAGGCCTTGTAGCCGGCCACCTTGGTGACGTCGGGCAGGGACTTGTAGCTGCAGCCGGAGGTCTTCATCGTGCCGCTGGTGTCGCCCAGGGGGAAGGTCGCGTCCTGCACCTGGCCCGAGGACAGCCCCTCGTGCTTGCTGCTGTCGAGGTTGCGCGCCAGCTTGGTCACGCCGTGGGAGGCGGCCATGATCGACGTCGCGCCGCCGAGGACCATGCGCAGCTCGCCCCAGGCCAAAGACTCGGTCTTGTAGGAGCTGCCCGAGTACTTGACCTTGGTCTTGCCGTTTTTGCCCGTGCGCCACTCGTGGCGGTGGTCGTAGCGCTCGGAGGTCGGGATCGGCGCGTAGCGCGCCCAGCCGAGGTGGTCGTGGGTGTTGATCAGGCCCGGCGAGATCACCCCCTTGGGGCACTCGACCTTGGTCGCCTTGTCGTAGCCCGTCTCCTTGGAGGCGTCGCAGCCGACGTAGACGATCTTGCCCCCGGACACCAGCAGGTGGCCGTTGACGTAGACCTTGTTGGGCGCCAGCACCACGCCGGCGTAGAGCACGGCCGCGCCGCTGCCCTTGGTCACCTTGCAGGTGCCGCTGGACGGGGCGGCCAGCTTGTTGCCGCAGGTCTGCACGGTGGGCCCCTTGGTCGGGGTGCCGCCGTCAGCGGCGCCGTCGGTCGTCCCCCCATCGGCGGCGCCGTCGTTGACCCCGGCGTCGGGGCCGGGGGTGTCGTCGTCGCTGCAAGACAGGGCAAGCGGCAGACAGACCAGGATCATGAGACGAAGAGAGGGAGTCAAGGTGGGCCTCCAAGATAAGGGGTGCTGCTGAAGTACTTCACTATGGTATGGCTATTAAACCACGAACATGGCGGAGAACAGCATTAAATCAAGGATCGTGGTCACCGCGCTGATGGCGGGCCTGCTCTTTGGAGCCGCCGAGGTCCGGGCCGACGACTGGCTGGGGGAGGACAAGGTCCTGCACTGGGCCGTCAGCGGCGCCATCGGCGCCGGCGTGCACACCACCCTCTGGCTGGCCAACGACGAACCGCTGCCGCTGCGCCTGGCCCTGTCCGTCGGCGTGTCCCTGCTGCCGGGACTGGCCAAGGAGATCTACGACAGCGGCCAGCCGGGCAATTCATTCTCGGGCGCCGACATGCTGTTCAACACCCTGGGCGTGATCACCGGCGTGGGCCTGGCCCTGGGGGTGGAGCTTCTGGTGGCGCGGCTGCGCCAGGGGGAGGGCGAGGTGGCCCTGGGGTGGGGCGGCAGCAGCCTGTGGCTGCGCGGCCGCTTCTAGATGCTGGACGCCAGGGTCTTGACCAGGGTGGGGAAGTCGTCCACCTCGCCGGTGTCGCAGCGGTCCACGTACAGGCGGTGGAAGAGGTCCACCACCATGGGCTTGTTGCTCTCGATCTGCTCGCCCGACTCCCAGCACAGCTCCAGCAGCAGGGCGACGAAGGCGCCGAGCACGCACATGCGGTTCACCACGGGCCGGAAGTAGAGGCTGGCCTCCAGCGGGTCCCCCTCCAGCAGCTGCTCGATGGTGGCGGCGATGGCGTCCAGCTCCTCGATGGCCCGGTGCCGGTGGGGCTCCAGCTGCGGCAGATCCACCCGGGAGGCGGCCTCCCGTAGCTCCTCGATCCAGAAGAAGTGTAGCTGCCGCTGGGAGAAGTCCCGCAGCACCTGGGCGCAGAGGGTGTTGTGCGTCCCCTCCCAGTTCTCCAGCACCATGCTGTCGCGATAGAGCCGCGGCAGCACCGAGAAGTCCTCGATGGTGCCGTTGCCCCCCAGCACCTCCACGCCCATGCGCACCACGTCGGTGCAGACGGTGGAGGTCCAGTACTTGTTGATCATCACCTGGATTCGCCGCGCCGCCGCCAGCTCCTCGCCGGCCTGGCCCGTGGCGACCAGGTCGCCCATGTGCATGATGCGCATGGTGGCCGCGGTGGCCGCCTGCTGCAGCACCGTCATGCGCGCCAGGATCTCCTGCACCGCCGGGAACTCCATGATCGGCTGACCAAAGGCCAGGCGGTGAGCGGCGTAGGTCTGCGCCTCGAGGAACGCCCGCCGCATCATGCCGCAGGCGGCCACGGCGTTGAGGCCCCGGGAGGTGTCGAGCACGATGCCGACGAGGTTCTTGAAGCCGTCCTCCACGGGCTTGATCGGGTCGGCCAGGGCGCCCCAGAACTCGATCTCGGCCGTGGCCATGGAGCGCGTGCCGACCTTGGTCTTGAGCCGGCGGATGCCGAAGTTGTTGTTGACGCCGTTGATCATGCGCGGCACCAAAAATAGCCCCAGCCCCGCGGTGCCCTCGGCGGCCCCTTCTATGCGGGCGCTGACGACGAAGACCCCGGCGTCGGCCACCGAGCAGAACCACTTCTCGCCGTGCAGATGGTACAGCCCGCTCTCGGGATCCGGCACGGCGACGCAGTCGTTGGCCCCCACGTCGGAGCCGCCCTGGATCTCGGTGACGAACTGCGAGGCGTGCATGCGGCGGCTGTAGTCGGTCTGCAGCAGCAGGGGCAGAAAGTGATCCCGCTGCTGCTCGGTGCCGACGGCCTGCAGCAGCTTGACCATGCCGCAGGTGCAGGCCACGGGGCAGACGTGCCCCGCCTCGCCGTTGTGGCTGATCATGTAGGCCAGCGCGGCGCTGAGCACGTCGTTGCCCGGCTCACCGAGCACGGCCACCACCGCCGTGCTCCAGATCATGGCGCCCAGGTCGTAGTAGGAGGAGTGGAAGACCACCTCTTCTTTTCGCTCGCCGAACTCGTCGAAGCGGTGCAGCTCGGGCAGGCCGTCGTCCAGGTTGCTGCGCCGGGCCAGCTCGTCCATGCGCGTGGCGGCCATCTCCCCGGCCCGGTGCAGCATGGGCCAGTTGGCGTTGTAGCCCTCGCCGAGGTACATCTGCAGCACGCGCTGCAGGTTCTGGTCCACGTCGAGGTAGTTGCGCGGCTTCATCCGCTCCCATGTCTGCAGGTCGCCCCGCCCCTTGTCGATCTTGCTCGTCATGGTACGTGTCCATTATGGGTGGTCAGGCTGGAGACCGACTCACCCCGGTTGATGTTGTGAATGGCCGCCGCCAAAAGCGGCGCCACGGAGACCGTGGTGATCTTGTCGATCTGCTTTTCCGCCGGCAGCGGGATGGTGTCGGTGACGATGACCTCGGAGATCTTGGAGCGGTTGAGCCGCTCGATGCCCGCCCCGGAGAGCACCGGGTGCGCCACCGCCGCGCGCACGCTGCGCGCCCCCGAGGTGATCAGCACGTCGGCCGCCTCGGTGAGGGTGTCGGCGGTGTCGATCATGTCGTCCACCAGGATGCAGTCCAGCCCCTCCACTTCGCCCACGAGGTGCATGGCCTTGGCCTTGGTCGGCGCGGCCCGGCGCTTGTCGATGAGGGCCATGGTGCCGGCCAGCCCCATGGCGATCTCGCTGGCCAGCTCCACGCCGCCGGCGTCCGGCGACACCACCACCGGCTCCTCGATGCCGAGGCCCCGCAGGTGCTTGATCAGCAGCGGCGTGGTGGTCAGGTGGTCCATCGGCGCCTTGAAGAAGCCCTGGATCTGGTGCGAGTGGATGTCGATGGTGATCACGCGGTCCACCTGCACGGCGTCCAGCATGTCGGCCACCACCTTGGCCGAGATCGGCACCCGCGGCTGGATCTGCCGGTCCTGGCGGCTGTAGCCGAAGTAGGGCATCACGGCGTTGATCCGCGCGGCCGACGCCCGGCGGCAGGCGTCGATCATCAGCAGCAGCTCCATGAGGTGCTCGTTGACCGGGAAGCTGGTGGACTCCATCAGGTAGACGTCCGCCTCGCGCACGCTCTCGGCGAAGCCAACCTCCACCTCGCCGTCGGAGAAGCGCCTGCAGTTGCAGGCCCCCACCTCGATGCCGAGCTCGTCGGCCACCGCGTGGCAGAGCTGCGGGTTGGAGCTGCCGGTGAAGAGCTTCAAGGGGTTCATGGCATGTTCCTCATGTTTGGGCCGCGGTGCTCGCCGCGCCTGTGGTTGTATTGGGTGATGGGGACCACTTCCATTATGGATTGTGGTCAGGCCTTGCGCCCCAGGGCTTTGCGGGCGGCCTGGGCCACGGCCGCCGGCGTCAGCTCGAAGTACTCCAAAAGCTCCTGGGGGTTGCCGCTGCGGCCGAACGAGTCGCGCACGCCCACGCGCTCCAGGGGCACGGGGTGGCGGCGCAGCAGCACCTCGCCCACCGCGTCGCCCAGGCCGCCGATGACGCTGTGCTCCTCGGCGGTGACCGCGCAGCCGGTCTCCCGGGCGCAGCGCACCACCAGGTCCTCGTCCAGGGGCTTGACCGTGGCCAGGTTCACCACCCGGGCCGAGATGCCGTCGGCCTCCAGCTCCTCGGCGGCGTCCAAAGCGGCGTGCAACATCAGGCCGATGCCGAAGATGGTCACGTCCTCGCCGTCGCGCACCTGGCAGCCGGCGCCCACGCGGAAGTGCTGCTCCTCGGGCAGGACCACCGGCAGCTTCTCCCGGGTCAGTCGGATGTAGACCGGGCCGTCGTACCAGGCCGCGGCCTCCACGGCCTTGCGCGTCTCCACCGCGTCGCCGGGCACGATGACGGTCATCGACGGGATGGCGCGCATGACGGCGATGTCCTCCATGGCCTGATGCGACGCGCCGTCCTTGCCCACGGTGATGCCGCCGTGGGTGCCGACGATGTTGACGTTGCAGCCGGGCAGGGCCACGCTCTGGCGGATCTGCTCCCAGCAGCGCCCGGTGAGGAAGACGGCGAAGCTGGAGGCGAAGGCGATCTTGCCCGCCAGGGACATGCCCGCGGCGGTGCCGATCAGGTCCTGCTCGCTGATGCCCATGTTGAAGAAGCGGCCGGGGAAGCGCTTGGCGAAGAGCTTGGTGCAGGTGGAGCTGGACAGGTCGGCGTCCAGCACCACCACGTCGCGGCTCAGCTCGCCCAGGCGCACCAGGGCGCGCCCGTACTCCTCGCGGGTGGAGAGGATGCGCTTCATAAGGTACACGCGGCGGCGGGCGGTGAGGCGACTGCCACGGAGAGGACGTTTGCAGCGGCGGCGCGTGCTGGTTGAGAGTTTAGAGTCGAGAGTTGAGAGTTCCTGTCGAGCCGCCGCCCCGCCAGCTCGATGTCTTCCGCTTCCAACCAGACGTCGGCACCGCCCCTTTTGCGCTCGCACAACCACTCTGAACTCTGAACTCTGAACTCTGAACTGATTCCCCTTCGGTTCATCGCTCCCCCTCCTCTTCTCCCTCTACCGCCTCCCCCAGTTCTTCCAACGCCAGCGCCAGCTGCTCGTCGTTGGGGGCCTTGCCGTGCCAGGAGGCCTTGCCCTCGGCGAAGGAGACGCCCTTGCCCTTGATGGTGCGGGCCACCACAACGGTGGGCCCGTCGGTGAACTGGCGCGCGCCGTCCAGGGCATCGAGGATGGCCGTCATGTCGTGGCCGTCGATCTCCACGGTGTTCCAGCCGAAGGCGCGAAACTTGTCGGCCACCGGCGCCACCTGCATCACGTCGCACACCGCCCCGTCGATCTGCAGGCCGTTGTAGTCCACGAAGGCGCAGAGGTTGGACGTCTTGTAGTGCGCCGCGCTCATGGCCGCCTCCCAGATCTGCCCCTCCTGGATTTCGCCGTCGCCGAGCATGACGTAGACCCGGGGCGGCTCGGGGCGGTCCCGCAGGGCCAGGGCCATGCCGTGGGCGATGGACAGCCCCTGGCCCAGAGAGCCGGTGGAGGCCTCGATGCCCGGGCAGCGTCGGGAGTCGGGGTGCCCCTGCAGCACGCTGTTGAGCATGCGCAGGCGGTCCAGGTCCTTCTGGTTGAGGTAGCCGCAGTGCTTGAGCACGGCGTACAGCGCTGGCGCGGCGTGGCCCTTGGAGAGCACGAAGCGGTCCCGCCCCTCCCACTCGGCGCGAAATGGGTAGTGCTGCATCTCGGCAAAGTAGAGGCAGACGAGGATGTCGGAGCAGGACAGGGAGCCGCCCGTGTGGCCCGACCGGGCGCGGTGAATCATCTTGACGATGGACACACGCACTCGGCGCGCGATTTCCTTCAGCTTTTCTGGGTCCCGGATGCGGGGTTTACGCAGCTTGAATGACTGGGTGAGGGTGTTGCGCGCCATGGAGCAAAAACTCTAACCGATTAAGGCACAGGTGGCCATGACAGTCAGCGTGGAAAATGGGGCACGAAGTGCTCCAGCAGCTCGAGCAGGTCGCCGATGATCAACACGTCGTTGGCCCGCGCCTGCTTCAGGGGGTCGAGCAGGGCGAAGGACATGCCGGCCGCCCGGGCCGCCGCGCCGTCCACGCGCTCCACGTCGCCCACGTAGAGGCAGGCCTCGGCGGGCGCGCCCAGGTCCCGGGCCGCGCGCCAGAGCAGCTCCGGGTCCGGCTTGCTCACCCCCTCGGCGCCGGAGTCCTTGAGCGTACCGAACAGCTGCACCAGGCCCACGCTGGTGAGCTGGGCCCCCAGCGCGTCGTCGTTGTTGGACGCCGAGCCGAGTAGAAACCCGGCGTCGAGCAGGGCCTGCAGCTTCTGCCCCAGCCCCGGCATGGTCCAGTGGTACAGATCGCTCTCACGGGGCAGCTCTGCCGCGGCCAGCTCGGCCACGGCCAGGGCCGGCCCCCGGGCCTGCTGCGGCTCCACGCCGGCCCCCTGCAGCAGCCGCGAAAAGAACCAGCGCCGGGTCTCCACGTCGACAAACGCCGCGCCCTGTTTGGACTGCTCGGTGTCGAGGTCCAGCGCGCAGATGGTGCGGTAGTAGGCCAGGTGCAGTCCCTGGCGGGTCAGCCCCTCGAGCCCGTGCTCGGCGAAGCGCGGGATCAGCCAGTCGAAGTTGGGGAAGAGCAGCACGCCGCCGGCGTCACAGATCACGGCCTGGATCGGTTGTCTGGGCATTGGGGGATGGTAGCATGTACCCTTACCGCAGGGCGCTTCATCAGGAGCTGTTAAAGAAAGAGCATGGCGCAGCAGCGAAAGACGATCACGTGGCCCCTGGCGCTGCTGCTGGTGCTGGCGAGCTGCCACCTCGTGGTGCCCTACGCGGGCGAGATGCCACCGGACCGGGGGCCTGACCACGGGGCGCTGGACCGCGGCGCCGAGGGCGCACCGCCGCCGCCGCCCGATGGGCCGCCGCCGCCGCCGCCCGATGGGCCGCCGCCGCCACCGCTCGATGGGCCGCCGCCGCCTCCCGATGTCGGCCCGGACACGGGCATCATCTGCCCTGGCTTTTCGCCGTCGCCCACCTTATCACCTGCGCGCGGAGACCCTCAAGTTCGCCACCGGGTCCCTGGTGTCGAGCTGGACCGATCCGGACAGCAAGACGACGGTCAGCCAGTCCCAGTCGCTGTTCAGCCCGATCCTCCGCCTCAACGCGATCAACGGTCGGCCGGCGCTTTTGTTCAAGACCAAGCAGCAGCTCATCGGCCCCTCACCTTTTGGCAAGACGACCACCATCACGGTCATGGCGGTGGTCAAGACCGGCCCGAAGTTCGACACGGTCTTCCGCGCCATCTTCGCCCTCTGGCAGGGCGGCGAGAAGTGGTGGTTCGGCGAGGTGACCCGCAAGTTCGTCGCCTTCACCGCCAACAACAGCTACAAGGCCATGGACAGCGCCGCCTTCACCCTGGACGCCGCCTACGTGGTGACCTTCACCAGTTCGTTCAAGTCAGGGGCCCACGTCTACAAAAACGGCAAGCAGGTCGGCTCGACGACCTTTGTCATCCCGGCGCCGTCGGGGCCCAAGGACTTTGGCATCGGCGGCAAGGCCAACGGCAGCAGCGACAGCTGGGACGGTCACATCGCCGAGGTCGGCCTGGAGCACCGTGCTCTCCACGTCCCAGCGCCAGGTCGCCGAGGCCTGCCTGATGAAAAAGTACGGGCTGTGAGCCTCTGCCGCGGCTCAACTGCGTAGATCGAATGGGCTGATTCCTCGTAGCCCCCGCGCTACTTTTTCTCGGGAGCCTGTGGCTCTAAACGACCGATCGCAATTTGAGATCATGGCGCAATCGCTTCGCTATAGCGGGCTGCAGGCTACAGGCTACAGACTACGAGGCCATCTTTCGCCAGCTTCGAGGCATCGGACAGGTGAAGCATTCGGGGGTAGCCTGCGGTCCCCCGTCACCGTACAGCGGCGTCAGCTGGAGCTGCCGGAGAATAGCCAACCTGTGGCACGTATGTGGCCAGCCTTGTTGCCCGGAGCCCGGAGCCCGGAGCCCGGAGCCCGGAGCCCGGAGCCCGGAGCCCGGAGCCCGGAGCCCGGAGCCATTGCACCTGCGGCGTGAGATGACCACGAAATATTAACTGTGCTCTAGACGGGTCTAGACGGGTCTAGACGTGGCGCGGCTTCCTGTTCACGGCAGCTCCACTTCGCAGCCGGCGTTGACCAGGTCTTCTTTCTCCTGGCGGGTGTGGCCCTTGATGCTCGACTCCCGTACCGCTGCCTGACTTCGTGAGGTCGGGCCCTCGGCCCAGACCATTTCCACGGGACGCTGCCCCCGCAGGGCCTTGGCCCCTCCTTTGAGCTCGCCGTTGTGTTGGCGCAGACGGCGTTCGAGATCGGTTGTGATCCCGGTGTAGTAGTGACCGTAGACCGTCTCGACGATGTAGGTGTAGTAGCTCATGTCTGCCCACGCTCAACGAGCCGCGAAGCGGCGAGGCACCCACGCCCGAACAAGCACCCCATTTGGCATTTTGAATTTCTTGTTTTTTATTTTCTATTTAACTAGGGCCAGCAAAACTTCTGGTTCGATGAGAAGTAGTAGCAACCCAAAGTGGACGGGCAGCTGGAAGGCTTGCCCAGATACTTGCAAAGGAAGGCGCAGTAGTTGGTGCCGGCGAAGTTGAACAGGCACTTGGCCACCGTGCCCTGGGGCCCTGCAGGGCAGCTGTTGTAGTCGCTGCCGTTGCAGGCGACGGTGCAGTAGCCCTTGGTGTTGCTCTTTTTGCCGAGGATGCAGTAGCTCTTGCCGTCGGCGCAGCGCTTGCCCGTGCCGCTGTAGGCGCAGCGCTGGCCGTAGCTGCTGGTGGGGGGGCTGTCCGGGGCCTTGAACGTGTCCGGGGGCGGCTTGGTGTCCTTTTTTACCGGCTTGGTGTCCTTCTTCACCGGGCCGTCCAGCTTGCCACCGTCGAGCCGCGTGTTGCCGCAGATGGCGAAGCTCTGGCAGTCCGGATCCTTGCAGTCCACCGCGCCGTCGTCGTCGTTGTCCTTGCCGTCCCAGCACTCCTCGCCCTGCTCGTGGAAGGTGCGCTCACTGGAGCAGCCCCAGGCCGCGGCGAGGGCCAGGGCGGCGACAGCGATCAGTGATGAGGTTGGAGCGGACTTCATAGTGTGCGATGTTACTAATGATAGCTGTGATGCCCGTGCCCGTGAAGAGAATGACATCCGCCTGCCACTTTTTGTGGCGCACCGTGGCCCTGGCCGTGGCGGCGCTGCTGGCGGCCGCCTGCGGCGACAGCGGCCGGCTGCTCATCGACCTCGAGCGCCCCAGCCACTCGCTGGATCCCATCGCAGATCCCAGGCTGTCCAAGTTCAGCCTGCGCATCACCGCCGGCGGCAGCCACAAGGTGCACGACGCCTTCCGCGACGGCGGCGCCGAGCTGCTCATGGGCGCCGTGCCGGTGGACACGCCCTTCGACCTGCGCCTCTCCGGCACCAGCGCCACCGGGCTGATGCTCGGCCTCGGCCTGGTGCACGACGTGATGATCCGCGACGGCACCCAGGACACCCTGGTGGCGGTGAAGTTTCGCAAGCCCCTGGGCTACGTGGCAGGCCTCGGCCGGGTGAGCGTGCTGGACGCGGCAGCAGCGTCCAGCACCTCCCTGGAGCTTTCGCCCCTGCCGGTGAGCGGCGCCACGGCGGTGGCCGCCACCCCCAACGGCGTGCTGGTGCTGGTGGTGCACAACAACACCCTGGTGCCGATCCGCACCCGGGACCACGCCAAGCTGGCGCCGGTGCCCCTGGCCGGCGGCGGCGACCACGTGGCCGTCAGCCCGGACAGCCGCTACGCCGTGATCTGCCACCGCACCAACCTCAAGCTCGGCGTGGTGGACCTACAGGAGGTGGGCAAGGGCAAGGCCACCGAGTCGGTGCTCAACCTGGGCGGAACCCCCTCCAGGGTGGTCTTCGGCGCCAGCCGCACCGAGGCCACGCTGCTGGTGGACGCCCTGGAGCGCACCGACACCTGCGGCAGCAAGCACGGCCGCCTGGTGGACATCAACCTGGTGGCCCGCACCTACACGCCGCCGCGTTCCCTGGGGCGCCCCGCGGCGGACATCGCCCTGGACCCGCGGGACAACGCCCTGCTGGTGGCCCTGACCTGCGACAAGAAGCTGCGCCGCGTGCCCCAAAACGGCACCCCCCAGGACGTGTCGGTGCCCGCGGCCTACGACATCGCCCACAACGACCGCAACATCATCTTGCTGGGCCGCGCCGGGGGCACCCAGGTGGCCGGCCAGGCGGTGCTCTTCGACATGAACTCGTCCGGCCTGGGCCTGCCCCAGTCCAAGACCTTCGCCTTCCCGCCCCTGGCCATCGGCTTCAAGAGCCAGGGCTCGGCGGGCTACTTCACCTGGGCCTCGGAGCCCAAGGCCTTCAAGTTCTACGACCTGTCCATCTCGCCGGACAGCCAGCGCGCCATCGCCCTCTTCCAGGTGGACTACCAGTCCGACATGCAGGGCTCGTGCACCTACCGCGCCAAGGTCAGGGGCACCGGCTACATGCTGATCGACCTGGCCACGGGTGTGGTGCTGGTGCAGCGCTTCACCAGCCTGGTCTTCGACAAGTGCTACGCCAACTGCCTGGTCAACCCGAGCAACCAGTACCTCACCAGCCTCGGCGTCTGCACGGCGGAGTTCAAGCGGGTGCTGCGCAAGCACAAGCTGCTGCTCAGCGGGACCAAGGAGTTCGAGCCCAAGGGGTCTGCGTTATTGTTTGGAGGGGATTAGCCAGTGCCACTGCACGGCTTGACGAGGTAGCCGCTACTTCAGCCGCACCATCTTCTTGCCGTCCCAGGTCAGCACCGGCGTAAGCTTCGCCCGCGGCGTCACGGTGAGCCGCTTGATCTGGTTTTTCTCCACCGTCTCGATGCGGGTGGTCCAGCCGCCGAAGTCGTGCACCGCGCCCTTTTGCGGATTGTCCCGGCCGGTGGTGAAGCGGGAGGTGTGGAAGGAGAAGGAGTAGGCGCTGCCGCCGGTGTCGAAGCGCAGCTGGTCGCCCTTGAGCACGGTGGCCGAGGGCGTCGCCGGCGGCCCGTCCTTGACGTAGAGCGTGGAGAGCACGCGGCCCTTGATGTCGGGGCGGTCGTATGCCAGCTGCAGCGCCTCGGAGAAGCCGAAGGCGAACACCGGCTGGCTGCCGGCCCAGCTGGTGAGCACCGAGGGCAGGTTGGCCGTGTTGACCACGTGCCCCTTGGGCGGGCTTGGCTCCAGCGCCTGGACCTGCTCGATGATGCTCTGACCCAGGGCTCCGGCCCGGCCGTAGACCGTGGCGTGGTTGTACAGCGCGGCCGCGCCGCCGGCCAGCATCAACAGCAGCCCCACGCCCGAGATGCGGCTCACCCGCCGGGAGTGGTACTCGTCCCGGCGCCAGACCAGGCCGGCCATGACGATGGCGAGGAAGATGCAAAAACCCACCGAGGGCAGGTAGAGCTGCCAGCGCCGCGGCACGTCCAGGATCGGCAGGATGATGGTCACCATCCAGGCCACGCCAAGGAACATGTTGCGGCGGTCGCCCATGCGGGCGTAGCGCAAAAAGATCACCACCAGGACGATGAGCGCCAGCACGGTGACCACCACGCCCCGCAGGCCGGTGTGGGTCTCCATGGGCAGCAGCATCAGCTTGAAGTAGAGGGCGAAGTTGAACAGGGCTTCACCCAAGCCGGGGAACTTGGCGTGGGCGATGGTGGGCAGCACCGTCAGGCGCAGGCCGAGGTAGGCCACGCCCACGGCGACGTAGACCAGGTAGCGCGGCATGTGCCGTCGCAGCCGGGCGCGGAAGCTCTCCGTCGAGGGCGCGGCCAGGTCGAGGATCACCACCAACACGGGCAAGCTGAGCGCCACCTCCTTGGACAGCAGCGCCATCACGAAGCAGAGCACCGAGGCCACGGTGGGCACCCGTCGCTCCTCGTGGCTGCGGCCGCGGACGAAGAGCAGCAGGCTCAGGACGTAGAAGAAGGTTACCAGCAGGTCCGATCGCGCCGAGAGCCAGAAGATGGCGTCTCCGTGCACCGGGTGCGCGGCGAAGAGCAGGGCCGCGGTCAGCGCCACCACCGGCCGCTGGGGTACGAGCACCCGCGCGAAGGCGAAGCAGAGCAGGGTGTTGACCACGTGCCACAGCAGGTTGACGAGGTGGAAGGCGAAGGGGGCCTTGCCCCAGAGCAGGTAGTCCAGGCCGACGCTCACCTCGGTCAGCGGGCGGTAGGTGCCCCCGGCGGCGCGGCTGGTCGACTCGTGCAAAAACGGCCGGAAGAGGTCCACGGCCGACTGGCCCACGTTGCCCGCCAGCAGGGCGTAGTCGTCGCTGAGCAGGTGGTTGCCCAGGCCGGGGCTGGCCACCACCGCTGCCAAAAGTGGCGCGAGGAGCACCGTCCAGGCGGGGATACGCTCCGCCTCCTGGGAGGGGACGTCCCGGTCCTCCACCCGCACAGGGCGAAAGTCTCGGGTCTTTTGCTGCAAGACTGGTTTTTCAGGGGACACGATGACTCTTGGTTTATTGGGCGCTGAGGGCGCTGTCAGTCGATGGGCTTGATGCAGTTGGCGATGTCGAAGATCAGGTACTCCAGGATCCTGTCCTGCGGTGAAAAGTGGCTCCCACAATACTGGGGAAAGGGCTTGGCAGGCAAGGGGTATGCCTTGAGCTCCGCGTCACGGCCCTCGGTGTGGTAGGAGGAGAAGAGGATCTTGCCGCAGTTTTTGAAGTTGAAGGTCACGGTCAGGGGGCGGTAGACGGTCTGGCCGGACTTGAAGCGCACGGAGCCCTCGACCCACAGCTTGGCCTCCTTGTGCAGCTTGTGCATCATCACCCAGTCCACGAGGAAGTGCTCGATTAGGGTCTTGCCGTTGTTGATCGCGCCGGCGAAAAGCGTCAGCCACTGGCGCATGCGCGAGTCCTTGATGTTGGCCTGGATCTTGAGGCCGTCGGCGCCAAGGGCCGCCTTGTTGACGCCCTCGGGGGTGCCGCCCGAGGTGCCCGGCTCGAAGTCGATGAAGGGCGAAAACCCTGCCACCTGCTCGATCCAGTCGTAGGACCAGTCGGTGACGTAGAGCCTCCCGCCGGCCTGGACGTACTTCTGCAGGTTGTTGATCACGTTGCTGTTTTTGAGTTGCACCTCGTGGGTGTTGTCGGTGCAGTTGATGAAGATGATGTTGTAGGTCTTCATCTTGTTCAGGTTGTTGACCAGGGAGGCGAACGACGGCCGCGCGGGGAAGGACTTGAGCAGCTTGGCCCCCTCGTAGAGGTCGTAGGTGCCGTCCTGCAGGCCCATCTTGCGCAGCACGCACTCCATCTTGTCGTAGTCGCCGGTGGCCACGGCGATCTTCGGGATGGCGTCGGAGACGTTGAACTCCCGGTTGCGCCGGGGCAGGCGCGACTGGTGCTTCGGGATCTTGACCGTGGCCTTGCCCGGCACCTTGACGGTGATCATGCGGCGGAAGCGGCCGTTTTGGAAGACCAGGCTGCGGGTGCCGGGGCAGACGCCGGTGAGCACGAAGGAGCCGTTCCACTTGGTGGTGGTGGTCCAGTAGTTGTTGGACGAGCCCAGCGACGCGCAGGCCTCGCACTTGACCGCGGGCGGGAAAAGCTCCGGGGTCTTGGCCGGCACGAAGACCGTGGCCCCGGGCACCGGGTCGGTGCCGTTGGGGGCGAAGACCGTGCCCTGGATCACGCTGGCCTGGCCGGGGCACGACGGCGCGGTGGGCACGTTGCCGTAGTCCTGGTTGACCCAGGGGTTTTCGAAGCTGCCGCCGTCGGCGCCGGGGTCGAAGGCGTCCTCGACGCAGGTGCAGAGCAGCAGAACAATGGGGAGCACGTATATTTTATGTCTCATGTTGATCACCTGAACGCATCTTAGCACCTGCTGTGGCAGGGGGCGAGTGGGGTGAGGGGGGTGAGGGGATGAGGAGGTGAGGGGATGAGGGGATCTTTGTGCGGAGTGAATCGCCTCGCCGCTTTGCGGCTCGATGACGGGTGGGGTATTCCGAAACAAGTGATCGCAACACTGAAAAAGTGATCCACCTCAGCAATGTAGAATGGGACTGCCAGGTTATCTGTGTAAGCCATTCTGGCTGAGGCAGGCTCCGGTTTGTAGGGCGGGGGCTTGTCCCCCGCCTCGAACGGTAACGCAGGCTGTTGCGCACCATGTGCACGATGCAAGTCTGCACCGTCGTGTGCGGAAAGGTGGCCTCGATGGCATCAGGGAGGCCCTTGAGGCCTTCACAGCAGGCGATGAGGATGTCCTGCACGCCTCGGTGTGTCAGATCCGACAGCACGCCGAGCCAGAACTTGGCGCCCTCGGTATCGGCCATCCATAGCCCCATCAGCTCCTTGCGTCCTTCCATATTCACGCCCAGCGCGAGGTACACGGACCGGTTCCGCGGTGATGTTTAAGGGAAGTGGTTTCTATGAAACCGAT
>PVBE010615459.1_pt1 | contig 22950 bp, 20 predicted proteins | sample 1631181 | NCBI WGS metagenome assembly PVBE01 (sample SAMN08397723, study PRJNA350692) | Marine metagenome, whole genome shotgun sequencing project. | isolation source: water | place: Pacific Ocean | collected 2012-04 | reverse complement strand
TTATCTATAAATCTTTTTTCTGTATCTTTCACTACCCCTAATAAACGAGCATCACGAATCTTATCAAGCAGTATTTGATCATCAGTTACAATACAGCCTCCTTCTCCAGAGGTAATACTTTTTATCCCATCAAAACTAAAGAAAGTAATATCTCCATAACATCCAATTAGTTTGTCTTTATAACTTGAACCTAAAGCAAGAGCGCAATCTTCTAACAAAAAAACGCTCTTTTTTTTGCATATATCTGAAATAAGATCAATCTCACATGGAATTCCAAATGAGTGCTGAGCAACAACCATCTTCGTTCTTATAGTTAAACATTCTTTGATTGAATGACTCGATGACCCAAACGTATTAGAATCAATATCAGAATACACAGGTGTGGCACCACAACGCAATATTGCATTAACCATCACGGAACATGTTGCGCCATTAATAATAATCTCATCACCTTTACCAACACCGCAAATCTTCATTAAAGCGTAGAAACCCATTCTACCTGTAGCAAATGACACGGAACCACCATCACCTACCAGTTTAGAAAATGATTGTTCATAATTCAATATTAGTTCTTCATCATCAGTTCCAACAATATTATATATGTCAGAGATGTCCTTATTTCCAATATAGTTATGACCTTGCACGAAACCAAAGTATGGAGCATTAAGAATTGAAACAGTGGTGTTATATACCTTATTAAGAATAAGGTAAAATTTTCGCATCATTAAAGGAAACCCTATTACATTTAATTGATTGATTCATCGACCAAATTAAGAAAATCATTAATAAAATAATACTGAGCATCTAAACTAATCAACAAATCATGCATTTTTTTTCCGACACCAACAAAGTCAATCTGTAAGGTATCTGCAGCCTGAAGATCGGATTTAGCATCACCAAAAAAAACTACATCTTTATAACTTACCTCACTATTACTCAATGCCAATATAAGATTATCATACTTTGAAGATGGTGACCCATATATACCATTGAAATATTTAGTCATACCACGCTTGTCTATAATTTGACAAATCTCTTTCTGTGGGGTTGCAGAGTTAATAATGCATTTTTTATTATTTAAACACTGGTATTGAAGAAAATTATTTGCGCCAGGCACTTCATTTGAGGCAATTACAGCGTTTACAACTAAAGCAGAAAACTGCTCAGAGAGCTTTAAGAGTTGATAATCTGATAATTGTAAATCCAGATAACTAGAATGATAATGCTTAAATTTATCAAAGCGAGACATACCACCATTTCTACGATGATAATCAACTACTTTTGCAACAATATTCTCTCCAAAAGGTTTATAAATCTCAGCAAATGCGTCCGTCTTAATCTCAACAGAATCTGCTAAGACACCATCAAAATCAAAAACGAGAAGTTCTTTTGACTCAAGAAAATCATGAATAATCTTTGTATCTTCAATAAGCGCCATCAAGAATTAATCTATCAATAATATAATAGTTATCGTAAGTTACTACAAATAATCTACATGAAAAAAACGCCAATTTCCTTCAGGAATATTTTCTTTAGGATTAAGCATTTTTGCCATTAAATTTGTTTCCCACCTTTTTTTAAAACCATAACTTGATGCATGCTTAAGTGAGTAGTCATCTTCTAAGGACTGAATACGTAGTTCATAGACGCCAATAGAGTACGCATAATTCATGATTGAATCATATGTTTGATATTGTTCGTATGTGTCATCAGGGGACACGAATTCAAGTAAATCTAAACGATCAACTCCATCGTTCATAGATGTTCTACCAAGCAAAGAATAACTAATCACTTCTTTACCGTTTGTTCTTACCAAAACACTATATATATATGACTGTTTGTAATAATGATATCTAAATTTGTCGCACCAGAAGCTGTTATTTCTTAACGGATATCCAGCGTAAGAATCGTTGTTCCTGTTGAAGCATTCAACAAGTTGATCACTAATATTTTCTAATGAATGGCATGACTCAAAGATTTGATAATTAGTATTGATAATGTTATGAGACACTGTTAGTCGCATTGATTCAATCTTTGATACAATGCTATATCCTATTCTCTTATACCATCTAAATGCCGATGAACCTTCGTTTTTTCGAACAACCATGACAATCCTATACTTTGGATAAAAGTATTTAGCAATAGCTTGATCCAATAGCGTACCAATTCCTTGACTCCTATAATCCGGATTAACATAAGCTGCACTGACCCATAAAGCTGACATAGAAGAGCCACCACCAAGAGAAATATGGAATCTTTCAAATGGTATTGATCCAATTAGCCTATCAGAATCATAAGCCAATACAGCAGACATGTTATTAGCAGACCATGTTTCAGCTGAACGGAGAGTATGTCCAGACCGTTCAATTAAAGATAGTACTTCAGCCATGTTTGAATCATGATATGGCTTAATTATTATATCTGGCATTAAGTTAATCATATACCCATACAAAATAACCAAGAATTAAATATGAATTCAAATCTTTATACCAATTAATAAAATTATGATTCTTTCTCAGCCCATTCTTTGAAATGCTCGATGCCTTTTTCTAGACTAAATTTCGGCTTGTATCCTAGCTGATCGGAGATCTTGAAAATGTCCGCATAACAACCCATAATATCTCCAGGAGTAGTACCAACTTCTTCAACTTTAACCTGATTAGTCTTTCCATAAGCTTCAATCAAACTATCAATTAAAGATGAAAGGTGGGTTTTCACTCCCGAACCAAGATTGTATATCTGATTTGGGAACTCGTTGTTCAATAGACAAAGCTCCCATCCTTGGACAACGTCATCAATATAAATAAAATCTCTGAAACGATCTAAGCTACCTTGGACACCAACATAATTATTATTTCTTACAATATTCAAGAATATACTTACCATGCCCTGATCGTTACGAGATAGATCCTGGCCAGGACCATATATATTAAACATTCTAAGAGCATTCCACTGTATTCCAAGAGGTTCAGCATAAATTTTTAATAACTGCTCACTCGCATATTTTGATAAGGCATAAATAGATTTAGGATTACAAGCTTCAACTTCTGACAGTATTTCAGTATTTGGGTTATCTCCATAAACAACAAACGATGACGCGAATAGAATTCGTTTGATATCATTATCTCGACACCAGTTAATCATATTCAGCGTACCAAGGATATTTATCTTTATATCAATATCTGGAATATCAAAGGATTTAGGACCAGATGATTGAGCTGCTAAGTGTAACAAAACATCATAACCAGTTGCTTTAAGATTCTCTAATTCTTTTGGGTTTGTTATATCGCATTTTACAATTTGGCAATCTTTTAATTCATTCCTTACTGATGTACTAAAATTTTCGATTATAAGAATTTCATGGCCAGCTGATAATAAGCGTTTAGCTATATTTGAACCAAGGTATCCACACCCTCCAGTAATAACAATCTTCATAATTATTGACCCTCACTTAGTTTAAAATTTTGATTTGCTTCAGACATTAAATCAATAAATCTTTTCATCAATTCTTTCGGTCCAATGGTGATTAACATATATTTATCCCATGGTGATCCAAGATTCCCTTTTACATAAATAAGATTTTCCTCTAAGAAAGCAACTGTCTTATCACGTTTTTCAGAATTTACTAAGTCAACTAATAGATAATTAGCACTTTCGCCATTACATTTAATACCAAGATTTTCTAATTCCTCTTTTACATAAGTTCGCCCTTTGATAACCTTTTGAACATAGTCATCCACAATGTCATAATGATCCAGTAAATATTCCGCCACAGCGTTTCTAAATGAATTACTTTCATGGGCAAATCGAGTTTTACTTAGCACCTCCATATTATCTTCATTGGAAACCATAAAACCCAAGCGAATTGAAGGAACGCCGAACCCTTTTGAAAAGGTACGTAACACTACAAGGTTTTCAAATTCATCAATGAGATCCATTGCGCTTTCACAACCAAACATATAGTAGGCTTCATCTACAACAAATAGCGTCCCATTTTTCCTAGTCCTCTTCGCTATTTCTGCTATTTGATCTTTTGAAAGCGCATCTTCAATCGGTTGATTTGGATTAGGAAGAAAAAGCATAACCGGCTTACTATCAATAAAATCATTTAATTGCTTCCAATCAAGCTTAAGTGTTTCTGGAGAATATTGGATTTCAGTCAACTCTGTTTGAAAAAGCTTACTATAAACATAATACATAGCATAAGTTGGCCCCACAACACCAATATGATCTCCAGGGTCTGTCATAATTTCAAAAAGAGTTTTGATACCGCTATCCATCCCCGATGTGAGCATTATTTTTGATTCATCTACTTCAATATGTTTACTTAACTTTTCATATAGGTTCGATGAATCCGGGTACGTGCTTAAAAACCAATCAGGTTTATTATTAAAAATATCTCTAACAATTTCACTACCCCAATTTTCTACTTTTTCATTTCGATTTATTCTCAAGCCATTTTCTAAATCGCGATCTTCAGGTATTTGAATACGTTTAATATTTCTTAAATGAGCATTTTTTTTTATAAACATAATTTTGCTAACCTACGCTCAGTTTTTCTGTTGGTTGAATGATACCTTGTACATATTTATTTTGGTTTTTGATTCTCATCGAATTACTTAACGAATTCATCCAGATCAAAATTCCTGATAGCAATTTCGTCATCAACAGATGAGAAAAAGTTTTCTTTATAACTTTTTGAGAGTTTATAAAGTTCACCTTTATTAACATCCCTCTGTTTAACTAACCTACCATATGCGTCCCATATACCTGAACTGCTATCTGTAAGTTCCCATATGATTCCTTTACCATAGTCTGGCATTGGGTTTGCGATAAGAGTTGTTGTAGCCAAGATAATGACGGAAAGTCCCATAGCAGCAAACTCCATTGCACTACCTGACCCTGACGTTATAACAACTGAATAACCTTTAAAGTTATCAATATGATCTACCATCTTCCACTTTTGAATATTGATGTATTTTTCATATTTATACATAGATTGGCGATGATTAGGATGTATCTTTAAGTGCACAGTGTAATGATCAAGCTGAGGAACATTCTTCAACAGATCAATCATATCAAAGGCGTCTTTCTCTATATAGCTCAACATAACAAGAATAGCGCCATCGTTGTCGATATGTTTTGTTACTACATGATTGTATATATCTCTGTATCTAAAAGCTGGGCCAATTTTATACACATGACAGCTCTTCTCTGGCACATAATATTTTCCAGTAACGAGTGTTGTATCAGGAGTGATTCCAAATATTTTTTCATTATCAGAAATATAGTGGGACTGACAGATTGGATACTTAATAAAAAACTGACACCCATAAATATGTGTATTCTTACTCCTTATTCCTTTGTAAAAGTTCTTGTCTATAGTTTGATTTTCACACCATGAGATAAGCTTTATTTGTGAATCTCGATATTTGAACTTCAACTTTTTGCCAAACAAATATTTAACATATGCATGAAAACTTGTTTTGGCAATAGTAGCATTCAAATCATAAAGGAATAAATTATCAATATTCTTTTCATTTTTTACAAGCCTCGTTAATTGAGATGCGCGGTAAGGGTACTTAAATATAAACTGTATTATCTTGAAAATATCAGAAGAATCTAGCACATCATACTCTGTGACCACATTGCACTTGATTTTTGACAGGTACCTTAAAATCGATACTCCATCTACAATGCTACTATTTACTCCAAATATATTTGGCAACAAAACGTAATCAATATCATATTGATCTAAAATACTATATAGTCCCTTAAAAAATGGATCCTCAAACTCCATGGATTCATTTGTCTGGCTTTTTCCGAAGAATGTATCTACAAGGACAACTTGATGATTTATTTTTTTTACGGGGATTTTTATAAAGAATTTAGCATAACCAAAATGGATAAGCCAAATCAGCAGATAAAATAAATTTTTTACATAAAATGTTGTTGCTGATCTTACAAATAATGTCTTACCATACTTTTTAGTCCTTTTCTTATGCTGTAATAAATTCTCAAGTAGAGTAGACCCACTATAAGGGTTTTTACTAAGTGATGGGTTAGATAACATATAAATGTCTTTATATGCCACATCATTAATGTGATTTATATACTCTGAATATTCGTGCAATATGCCATCGTTAACATTGTTAACAAAATTAATATTATTCATTTAATTAACGACCGGTAACTACTCTACATTCCTATGAGAAATATCTTCCACAACCTCAAGAATACCTTGACCTATGTCTATAAACTCTTCAGGGACAAGTTTTTTAGCTTGTTTTGGTGTATATCGATATGGAGTCATCTTATAATGCCCAGAATTAATAAGCGAATCTTCGTATTCAACATTCTTCTTGATTCCTGTTATCTCAAAGATCATGTCAATCAATTCGTTAGAGTTTAATACTTGTTGCCCAGTTACTGTAATCGCTTGGTTTTTATGCTTTTCATCTAGAATTTTTACACTTAGTGCGGCAGCATCCCTTACATGAATATATTCACGTTTTTCCTCTCCACCACCTGGGTACTTCAATTTTTTATCAGATATTATTTGACTTACATATTTATACAATCCATTCCATTCTTGTGCTCTTGGGCCATATAAAGAGCCGTATCTCAAAAAGGTATAATCAATTCCAAAGTGATCGTGGTAGGCTTCTATAACAGTTTCAGCAGCTTGTTTGCTCGCACGATAGAAAGAACCGTATGGGCTATAAACATACATTGTTGAAGCGTAAACAAACCGTTCAACTTCAACCTGTACAGCTGCCTGAATGACTGTTGTCGCTCCCATCACATTCAGATTTACAGTTTCATAAGGCTTCATCATAGATTCATTGATATCAACGATACCTGCATAATGATAAACATAACGAGCACCATCTAACGTTTGACATAATTTATCAAAATCCAGAATATCGCCCAATACCATTTGCTGGTTGTCTCGTAGCCATGGTGATGGATTACGATCATATAAAGTAACTTGGTAACCTTGTTCAGTTAATACATCGGCAGTATGACTGCCCATAAATCCAGAGCCTCCAATAACTACAACTTTATCCATGTCAATTCACCTATAATCCTTCACGCTGCACTGTATATTCTTCTTCTGGAACAACCCCTTTCAACTTCCTATTTGTAGCATACCGTATAGCTTCTTCTGTTGCCTCAGTTTCCATCCGTGCTCTACAATCAATAGACATAGACCCAATGTGTGCGGTCAACAGGCAATTTGAAAGCTGATTTAATTTACCAGAGTATGGTTCTTTTTCAAAAACATCTAAGGAGGCACCTGATAGATGGCCAGCTTTCATTACATCATACAAATCATCTTCATTAACAATTCCCCCGCGAGATGTATTAATAATAATTGCATCTGATTTCATCATTTCCAGTTGCGTTTTAGTGACCATATTTTTAGTAGTTTTAGTCAATGGTACATGTATAGAAATTAAATCAGACTCTCTATAAATTGTTTCTTTATCAACCCACTCTAATTTAAATTTTCTATCTAGATCTGAGTTTGGCAACAGATCATTGACTAGGAGCCTTGGTGTTGCCAAACCTGAAATTCTATTTAGAACTCGAGTTCCAATTCTCCCTAAACCAATAACACCAATTGTAGTATTGGCTATTCTTTTGCCAAAATATCTTTTCCACTCACCTTTATGCATTTCTAAATTTGATAATTGAACTGATCTAAGCAACGTAATCATTAAGCCAATAGTTAACTCAGCAACAGCAGGTGCTGGAGCATCCGGTGTGTATGAAACTTGAATCCCTCGACGTTTAGCAGCTAGCAAGTCAACGCTATCTAATCCAATGCCAACCCTAGATATCATTTTTAAATTACTTCCTTTTTCCATAACAAAATCTGTAATAGGTTCAGTTCCTGCAATAATTAAATCAAAATCAGTCACCATTTCAGCCAGCTCTTTTTCAGTAAGCTTTTTATTCAAAGGGTTAATTAAATATTCAATACCTGCAGCCTCTAACAGCTCTAAAGGAAGACGATTCTTTTCACCAAAAGGTACTGTAGTTATTAATGCTTTCATGATTATAATGTGTGGTTTATAACTTATATTTGGCAAGCAGCAGATCTCCAACCATTGAGTTTTCAACATTGCGTTTGTCTTGCTCAGTGTCAACACTATAAGTGGTTGTATCATTTAAAACCATATGTACCTTCTCACCATTTTCGATGATTCGCATCATGTCAACTGATTCTATTCTTTCAAGCTCTGTTTCCTCCATCTTATTAAACTTCAGTAAATAGTCCCTTTTGAATGGAATGACACAAACTTGTTTTAGCATCGGCACAGTGTCATAACCTTTTTTTCTTGAGGGAATCGGTTCTCTTGAAAAGTAGACTGCATTGCTTTCATTATCAACTACAACTTTTACCTCATTTGGATCTTCAAATTCTTCGACAGATTTTATGTTGGCCATTAAATTGACAACATTAATAGTGTCAGCATTATCAAAGGGCTGTATTGCATCGGTAATCATCTCAGGAGTTATCATCGGCTCATCTCCCTGAACCATTACAACAACATCTATATTTCCCCCAGTCATTTCTTCAATCTTAATCATTGCTTCTGCAGTACGATCTGTAGCACGTTCATGGCTAGTTGATGTCATTATTGCATTTCCACCGATTGACTCAATATAGTTAACAATCTCATCATCACATGTAGCGACATAAACTTCTAACAAATCTTTGCACATTTTTATTCTATAAAAACAATGCCCAATCATAGGAATACCATGAATTTTTGTCATTGGTTTACCTGGAAAACGAGAAGAGTTCATTCTTGCAGGTATTATCGCTATTACTTTCATAATCAATCAACTCTCTGTGTAATTTTCAAACCCTCTCTACAAGCCACATCAATCATACGTATATCCAGGCTATAAGCAATGAACTGATAACCTTCAGTAATACGTTGTTGTAGTTGCTCAGGTTCAGGCTCTATAATATGAATTCCACCTATAATTTTCATATCGGTGCCAACTTTTTTTACTCGTTCCATAGCATTCAAAAAAATAGGGTTATCAAATTCCCCTGGAATCCCTAGTGAAGCAGAAAGATCATAGGGGCCAATGATGTAACCATCTACACCATCAACACCAAATATTGCCTCAAGATTGTTAACTGCTTCTATATGCTCAATTTGTACAATAACTATGGTTTGATTTTTTTGCCATTCGAGATACTCATCAAAAGAACGCCCATACTGTTGTGCGCGCGCTAAACCGACACTGCGCTTTCCATATGGAGGGTATTTAACAGCATCTACCGCTTGTTTCACATCATCGATTGATTTTACCATCGGGACTATAACACCACATGAACCTGCATCCATCACTCTCTTTATTTGATTTGGATCATTAGAAGTAAGACGAACAAGGGATGTGACTCCACTAAGATTAACAACTCTAATCAATTCCTCTGCTTCTCGTATTGTAATAACACTATGTTCAAGATCAATTGCAATCCAATCAAAACCAGACACAGCCATGATTTCAGCAATTGAAGGGTGCGCCAAGGTTATCCAAGTTCCAACAGTCACCTTGTTATGAATATTTTTTTGCAACATTAAGTTTTCCTCTATAATTTCAAGGTCAGCCGAGAACAGGCAGACAGCAACAGATACAATAATATTTATATGTTTTCTTTATAACATTCTTGTGTTTTTTAACATGCATGTTATTCTCAAATGGTCTTTCGATGGATAATTATACTATTTGAGCTTATTAACAATACTGAAGTCATATCTTTTCCATCTTTCTCCAGGAAAAAAATATATCATAACACGGCGAAAAAAAGAAATGACAATTAAAAAAGATAGTTTTATTGGTGATGGCAAAATATCCCAAATCTTATGCCCAGAGCCTATGGTCTTTTTTAGACGGTTATCAATCCTAGAGAATTCTTCTATATCAGGATAATCAACTTGCCATTTACTAAATAGCGCATGATTAGGAAGCAAAAATAACATTACTCCTTTAAGATGAGAAAGATATGTATATTGACTTATTCTATCATAACCGAATTGCTCCATTAGATCTTTGAATAGTACCTCAATCATCAGGATATCCCGTGAATCTGACAACACAGATAACCATCTTTTTCTTACACTTTCAGGAGAATAAAATTCTGAATCGTATATCTCTTGATTGTAGCCATCAAGATAGCGGCTATCTGGTATGAGTATAATTCCTTTTGCATCAGTGGGAACTAACATACTTTTGTTAAAATCGACCTTTAGCCAATCAGCAATATCACGCATATTTTTATCTAATGAGTCATGCAAATCTTCATTTTTTACTATTTTTAATCTATTGCCTAATTTTTTACTATATTTTTTATTAATATCATTTCCTTGCAACCACGTCTCAAAAATAATATTAAATGTAAAATCTTGTAAATAACCAAAATCAGACACTCTGCCTTTAATAATCCCTGCAATAGCAGCGCGAGGATCACGCATCATAATAATAAAATTCACATTCTTAAAGTCAGATAAAACCTCCTTAAAAGGCCATGGCATGTGCTCATGGACTACGATAGATTTAATTTTGTCAGTATTGATTCCTTTAGCATGTGCATATGATTCATGTATTGCCCAAAATACACTAATTTTATCGTACCCTTCCGATTCAAGATACTTGCGAAACTGAACAAAAAAAACTTCCATTTCTTTATCGGTGTGTAATAGTTTTTTTTGTTTATTAAATGAATCTGGTCCAATATACTTTGTTATATATGAATTCCAGATGTCAAACATTTCATTAGTATTAGATGCTGACTGTGCTTCTAACATCTTCCAGCATCGGTAAAAACTCAAAGCAGGAGTTAATAATATCTGATTATGTGAATCAATAAGGCTATGCATCCAGTCTATACCACAGTGGCCAAAAGTCATCAAAAATGTAATTCTTGAATCATTTAGCATATCAATATTTTAATTTTAACCAGTTCGCGAATGATTGCCATATAGGCAGATCGTCTGTGTTGTCTTTTTTTATGTATGAATTTTTATATTGACTATAAGCTTGTTTATCAATTTTTATTTGATTATTCCAATCAATATTACTTAAGTGATCAATATTAACAGGCGCCTTTCCTAAAGCCAAAGCCATTGATTTAATTTGATTTGTCATAACCAATGATGTTTCAATTTCATCAGATGTATGAAAAATAACTGGTTTTTTGTACAAAACTGAAAAATTAATAGAAGTGCTATTTCTATTAATTACAATTGTTGAGTCACGAATCATAGAAATAGTTCTATTATTGTGTACTAATCTCTTTCCAAAATAGTCTGGACGAGGATCATGATCAGACTTTGGGTGTGCCGCAATTTCTACATCCACATTGTATTCACTCTCTATACAATCAAAGAATTTACATAAAGCAGGATAGTACTTAGCCTCAGTCAATGGAGAAGAAATACCAGGTATCAAAGCATCAAATTTAAATCTTGGAGATGGGGCGTCGATAAAAACTGCAGATTTCAAGCCAGATTGATACTGGGAATCTTGGCATTGGAGATAATTATCATAATCATAGGTGTGAAGCCAAAGAATCTCTGTGCTTGTATCTGATAACGAAAAAGAGTGGATGTGACATGCACATCTCTCCACCCATGAGCAATGCATTTGGAGCGGCAATACCCATATACTTGCTATAAAGTGGAGAATATAGCCTATTTATAATCTTCTGAAAATTAATAGACTTAAGTTTTTTAAGCTTACCGAATAATTTTTTTTTACCACTATCAGATGCCAATGTGGGCACATTACTAAGTACTGACACAGCATATGCTAACCTTGCTTTGGTAATAGCTCGAAATACATGATAAGTATTATGATTATAATTAAACAGCAAGACTACAAAAGAATCATTGCATATATTATTTATTGCTTTCAAAGCAGCTCTTTGTCCATTTAATATTTTCTGTCTTTCACCTTTATAAAGGTTCTTTTTCGTGGCATTAGAATACAATACAGGATAGACGTAAGGTGTGATATTGAAGAACTCTACCTCAAACCCGTTTTTTATCAGAATTTCTGTGCCATATCGACGATAGTCACGCAAATATAGTGGCTGGGATACAATAAAAACTATTTTTCTAACCACTGGTCAAAAATACTATTCGCTTAGGATAAATGAACCAAGAAAAACCGAGCTCCACACTAAGCTAATAGGTAAATCTTCAAATGCCTCTAAACAACTCGATATTTGATTAAATATTTTTGGTGGTAACAACTTATTTAGATTTGGATCTATCAAATGTGGATGTACACCGTGATATGATAAATTATCAAACCCACAGTTCTTTGCGGCATTAGTTAGCTGATTTGGTGTGTGCTGCCTGGGATCGAAAAACGGTTTATAGGTTGTCCCATCTTTTCCTTTATCTGACGGAGAAAGCATTTCATTAGCATCGTATGCTGTCTCGTTAGGTAGATTGCTAACAACATCATTTAAGCGCCCTAGCATATCCTCAACATTATCTGTTGGTATACGCTCATATAATGTCTTTATCTCATCGATCAGATATACCGCATTATTCTTGTTAATTTCATTGGCAGTTCTAAAACTTATACTCTGCATATTGAACAGTCGATTCCTACAAGACACCAAGAACAATCCTCCTGGTTTTAGCAACCTTCTGACCTCATTAAATAACTCTTCATCTTTTTCAAAATAACCAATCACTCCCATCGCAATGCAGACATCAAAGGTATTAGATTCTTGTTGGTTATCAGTAATTGGTGAGCATTCAAACTCAACCCGGCCTTGAATCTCTTGAGATGCCGACGATCGAAGAGTATTGGAAAGCTCAATCATGTTATCAGCCCCATCAATTCCAGTAACATTATGGCCGAGATCCGCTAATGCAAGCGAAACATTTCCTCCGCCACAACCTAGATCAGCAATTTTTAATCTACTACCAAAATTAGATAATATCTTTTTGATAATTCTTAAGCGATGAAGGGCTACTGGATAGTTATATCCATCATCGTTATATCCATTTAAAACCCATGATTCAGCATGATTATCAAAAAAATCTGTTACTTCTGCTTTACTCATATTTTCCCTTTATGTTAATTTTTCTGACAGTATATTAATACTTACAAAAATAATTTATCTTGAGTTTTTATATACCTATTATTAAGATTTTTATCAATTATTATTTCTTGATTATTAATTTTGGGAGTTCTCAGTTTTAATTTTGCAATAGCATATTCTGTTTTTGGTGTCATTTTTGAGCCAAGAAATTCTGTCACTAGTATGGTGGTATCAAGTGTTTTTTTTATTAAATCTTCATAATGGACACTCACACAATTGCCATTAATTCTCATCTCATTAACTAATTTGTAACCAGATTCAACAGTTTGGCACCAGTAATACAAACAACGCTCATATTCTGAATATGAAATAAAAAGATCCTCATCACCCGAGCTTATCCACCAGGGTAGGTGCCATATATTGTTTTTGTATTTATACTTCTGATAAGGCAATGCTTTAATAGGTGATAATAATTGCTTATCTGAGAACCAACGCTTATTTAGACAATCCAGAGCAACATCTTTTCCATTGCGTATTACATATATAAGTTTTGACTTTGGCATAGCATCAAATAAAAACTGTAAAAATGGAACTACTTCTGTCAAATTTAGTAACAACAATGGATTGTTTTTCTCAGTATATTTTTTTACATCTAATCTAGTATTTAATTCTGTTAACCGGGCATAAACCTCTTCATGATCTTTTTGTGCCCATATACAACTCAAATCACCCGGTCTAAAATTTGCCCTTCTAAGAAAAATTATTTCAATGTATAGCTCAGCAACATACGCTATAAACATTTCTTTGCCTATGGCCTCATCCATAAGCCCAAGGCCAGTCACTAGTGGTAATAATTTTGCAGTCCAAGGTTCTTCAACATTTTCAACATTAGCACATGTTCCCAATATATTTCCAAGCGTTGTCTTTCCTGATCTACATGCTCCTGAAATAATGGCAGTTTTAAAATTAAAATGAATAGGCCCCGAAGAAAATGTTAATTTATCCTTTGATGTAAAAGTTGAGTCCATTATGGTAGCAATATCCTTATATATTTAATATAAAAATAATATTTATATTGTTTTTTTCACAATATATACTGGCGTTGACTGAGAGAATGAAAATTTATTAATCTTTACTGTGTTGCTTCGAAAAAAGTCATCAACAGCTTTTGTCTCGCCTGGAAAGGTGCCATAATCATCTAAAACAATCAATCCACCTTCTACAACAGAATCGTACATTGTCTCAAGAATAATCTTTGATGGTTCATAAATATCAACATCTATATGTAATAATGAAATTTTTAACTGGGGATTATCTTTTATATATTTAGGTGCAGTTTTAAGTATATCACCCTTAACCAGATCAATATTTTGCAACTCTTTATATTCAAATACTTCATGCAGTTCCTCTATAGAAATACCCTTCTCTCCAGCATCTTTCATAAACTCATCCCTATGTTGCATATCGTCTATAAAATCAGTTTCAGGGAATTTACCAAAAATATCAAACCCAATTACTTTTCTGGAGTCGGTATTTTCAAATAACTCTCTAAATGTCGCCCATTTAATCAGCGAAGAACCTTTAAATACTCCAAACTCAACAATATCTCCTGGCAAATTTATAATCATTTTATAAAGCTCATAATGAGTAAGCACCTTTCCAAGCCTGGAGGGATTGGATGTTAAATAAAATCCATTCTCATAATCAAATTTTTTGTTTGTATCATATCCAGAAAAGTTCATAATTTTGCCTCGGTATTAATAATATATTTTTATAACTACCAAGCGGTCCATCCGCCGTCTACCACTAGCGTACTTCCAGTCATATAAGATGACGCGTCTGATGCTAAAAACACAAAAGGACCTCTAAGTTCTTCTCTATTACACATCCGTCCTAAGGGAGATAACTTAGAAAAGTTATCTATAAATTCACTGTTAGTATTGTTAAGAACTCCATGAGGTACAATTGTATTTACTCTTATACCCTTCTTTCCATAAAATGTTGCTAGGTATCTTGTGAAGTTTGGAATCATAGATTTAGTAGCAACGTAATCTATAGGCTTAAATAACTGCTCACTCTCTTCATTAAATTTATACAGATTTTGGTTTGGTGAAACTAGTGAATAAGTCGATGCAACATTAATAATATTGCCATTTTTTTGTTTTAACATTTGTTTAACTACTTGTTGGGTTATTAGGAATGTGCCCGTCATATTAACTTCTATAGATTTGCTCCATAATTCTATAGGAAAGTCTTCGAATGCTGTTTTAGGAACATTCTTAATATTTTCGTCAAATTTAGCATCTATTGCTGCAAGATTAACCAATATATCAATCTTTCCAAAATAAATTACTGCCTCATTTATTACATGTTTTATTTTATCAATATCTGTAATACTAATATGAAAAACTTTTACCTTTACTGAATATTTTTCAGATAAATTTTTTGCATAAATATCTATATCTTCATCTTCAGTATTGTCTAACAATATAAGATTTGCAGAAAAAGAAGCGAAAGAATCAGCTATTTCACGACCAATTAAACCGTTCGCACCCGTTATAAGTGCTACTTTTTTTTCTAACGAAAACTCATTCATTGACACTTTCTCCATTGCGAATATTTTCCATGAGTATGCTTTATATTTTATTTAACCTCTTAATGCCCTAACCGCAACATCAACTGACATAAGTGATTCTTTTAATGAAATTGGCGATAACTTCCCAAACTTAACAGAATCAATAAATTCTTTTATTTCACTTATAAACAAATCATTACGATCAAACTTATCATCAACACTATAGACTTCGCCATTTATATCATTGTGAGTATAAAGAATAACTCTATTTGAATAATAATCAAATTCAATTCTTCCTTCAGTCCCTACCACCTCAGTCGTGCGTTTTGCAGGTTTATGCAAATAATCCAAATGTATATTCCCAGTTATTCCATTTTTAAAAGATAATAATATATCAATAGCGTGCTCGGTATCAATTTCTAAATTAGAGTTATAATTACTCATGCCTACAACCTTATTGACCTTGCCAAATAGCCAAATAGCAAGATCCAGCTCATGACTCAATGTAAGTGCAGGACCCCCTCCCATATTTCGAACCGCTGCATATGTTTTTCTATAGTCTTCCCAGGGATGCCAATCTGGAAGATATTCACCCCAAATCGACCTTACACTTACGACTTTTCCAATATCACCTTCATTAATCCATTTCTGCATTTTTAACACGCATGGATGGTATCTCATCATATATCCTACCATTGCAATTTTATTATGCTTTTTTAGTGTTATTGTTAATTCATCGCATCGCTCTAAATTATGACTTAATGGCTTTTCTATAAAAATATTACAATTTGCTTTTGCACATTGCAGCGCTGTTTCAATATGAAGATGCGTAGGGTTACAAATAATCGCAATATCAGGTTTTTTATCTAGACACTCTTTTAATGTGGAGTATGTGGGAAATATATTTTTAATAGTTCTCAGCGGATTATTCCTTTTACGAAATAAAATGATATCATCAAATCCCAAGTTAATAAGATTCCTTATATGCCTTTCACCAATTGAGCCTACGCCACATATTAAAAACTTCATTTATCTGGCCTTATACAATTAGTATTTTTTAGAACTAACTCTGCAAGTAAAAAGCTATTCAATGTATCAATATCAACATATGTATCTGCATCTATCTTTAGTCCAAGTATCTTATCTCCGGTCATAGATTTTTTGTATTTTATAGTAGCAGACCTTATAACTTCCAATGTCCCAGTTTGCGCCCATATTTCTGGTAATTCTTGGCGAGCTGAATTATATGGCTCAAGATTACCATGCAAGGATAACAAGGGTTGAAGAATTTCTTCATTATTCATTGTCCACATTTTATAAGGTGTAGTTAATGGCTCAGACACAGCTCTAACTGAATCAAGTTCAGGATCTTTAACCAAAGAATTAATCGCTTTTTGAATATCAGAAACAAATCTAATAGGTGATGTAGGTCTTAATTGAACAACTATATCTGGGACATAGTCTTCATTAACCTCTAGCCATCTTAACGCATGGGAAAATGCTTCAATATCATTGCTATAATCTTGCGCCATCTGAGATGGACGCATAAAAGGTGTTTCAGCTCCATAGTCTCGAGCAACTTTTGCAATGTCAATAGAATCAGTAGAGCAAATTACTCTTGTTATCTCTGGCGTTTTTACCCCTGCTGCAACACTATAAGCAATTAATGGATGTCCATTCAATGGAAGTATATTCTTGCCCGGCAAACCTTTGCTTCCAGCCCTAGCCGGAATAATCGCTAAAATTTCCATTTTTCTAAACTATGGAGTGCATTCCAGAATCCAGCTCCATTATCTTTATGCCCTTGCCATATTTCTGGAATAAATGAAGACTTAGGGCTATATTTATCTAGCCAAGAAATCATGGCAGGAAAATCTATATCCCCATGGCTAATTTGTACGCCCTCACCATCAACACCATAAGCATCACCAATATGAAGATGGGCAGAGTATGGTCCAACCTGGCTAATAAACTCTTTAAAAGACCACTTATGATAATTACATGTCAGTTTAGAATGAGATACATCCAAACATACGCGATAGCCATATTTATCACAAAAAGATGTTATATCTTTTGTATCTACAAATAAATTGTGGTACCTCTGTCCGCCAAAATGCCACGGAAATGGGGGCATTGTTTGCGGAATAAACTCGACATCTTTCTGATCAATTTTAGATAAGCTATCAGCAACCATCTCATACATTTTAGATTTTCTATCATTGTCCACTGCTAAATTTTGCGTTGCGCCTCCAACATTTACAACTATCAATGTTTTTTCTGAAGTATTATTAAAATACTGTCTAATTTTTCTAGTGACCTCTACTACGCGCTGTAACTCCATTATAGAGCGCTTTCGATATTCATCATCTTCTGAACATAAATCTAAAATATGGTCGCCTGGAAATAATTCTGGCGAATGAACAACAACGTCCATGTCGTATTTTTTTTTCAAAAATTCATCGATATTTACATCCAAATCTTTATAGCTTAAATGGAACTCAACTAAGTCTAAATTACTGCTGCTAGATAATTTTTGCATATCATGGAAGCGAATAGGTATGCCCCACTTTCTTTTAAAATTAAAGTTTTTTGGTTTAAAGTTTGCTTCATTAGTTATATCAGAAGGGAAAAAGAAATCTCCAGATTGGAAATCATGGGAAGCTTTCTTATTAACAATATCTTTTTTTCGATATGGTGGTAATCCTTGTCCTGGGCTTCGAATTTCTACCATGTTATCTTGTATGATCTCACCTTTCTTTAGGTTGCAATTAATTACTAAGCTTTTTCCAAGAATATCCCTATTCATTAACTCACCCTGTGAAATATTTCTTATACTATCACTTCCAATGCTCTGCTCTACTTCACGAATCCCCGTAACTAGATTTGAAAATTCCTGTGGCAATAAGCTGACCTTATGATCATTTCCCTCCATATTTTTATCTAAAGAAAAATGCTTTTCAATTATTCTGGCGCCAAATCCAACAGAAGCCATGGCAACACTTATACCACGCTCGTGGCCAGAATAACCAACTACACACTGACCAATTTCAGACAAACGGTTTATGTATGATAGGTTTATATCTTTAAATGGCGCCGGATAAGTTGCATTACAATGTAGCAATGAAAATTGCGCACCTGCATTCCTAAGCAGGATTACAGAATCAATAATCTCATCTTCTCCTGACATGCCAGTTGAACATATAAGCGGTTTTTTTGTATCAATCAAAGCCTCCAGTAACTGATGGTTTGCCAAGTCTGCTGATGCAACTTTAAATCCATCCATGCCATAACTATTTAATCTTTCAACACTTTTATAATCAAATGGTGTGCAAAGAGGCATAATGCCCTTCTTATGGCTATAATCAAAGATCCTAAACATAGAGTCATTGGATAGCTGATATTTTTTAAGTAAATCCATTACATATTCTGAACCTAGATCTTCATTCAAATTTTCTTTATTTAGCGACTCTCTATACAATGAGTCCATATCTCTCATTTGAAACTTTACACAATCTGCTCCTGAATTAACCGCCTCATCAACAAGCTTCTTCGCTAACTTATAGTCTCCATTATGATTATTTCCAATTTCAGCAATAATAAATACAGGTTGTTTTTTTCCTATTTTGTATTTTCCTATCTCAAAAATATCTGAATGTTGTTTTGCAACTGCCACAATTCTATTGTTGCTATCCAATAATGGCAAAATATTAATCCCATCTAAGAATTTCTTTTCGATGATAAATGCATGATCACCAATTAAAGAACTAGAATAAGATGTATTGTGAACATTTGACACTGGAAGACTAAGATTTACATTGCTTTGGCTAGTTAGCCACCGACGTATATCACCATCGCCAACTACACCTTTTATTATCCCTGAATCAGATATAGTGAATAAAACTCTACTTTTATTTGAGTTTATTTTATTAAGAGCCTCAAGTATTGAACTATCTTCTAGCAATATGTAAGGTGTTAAATTTTTATCAATAATCATATCTCTTATCCTTTTTTATGCTTTATTAAGACAATTAGCATCACATTTTATAAATTAGATTAAGATTTATTTATCTCAACCTGGTTATTGCTCAGCCTTTGTAAGTTAATATTTTTTATTATGTAATCAAATTCAAATACACTATTAACGCCATAACACCTTGCAATTAGATATGGGATAGCATGCGCCGCTTTTGTTTTTGTAATTGTTATGGTTTTCCAGGTAATATAAATTCTTTCATTCTATTTCTTATCTGTTTTTTTCTATGTTGTTAAGAATCTCTTGAAACATGGAATTGATTGTCTTGTTAGCTGACCATGTCAAATGTATATCCAGATTTGTCGGAAAATCTACCTTTAGATCCACTCCGGCTACATTTCTTATTTTTCCATCTCTATACTTTTTATATATTCCTTTCGGATCTCTTCTTTCTAATTCATCCAAAGGAATATCAATAAATACTTCAACATAGTTTTGAATATTTTTCTATACCATACATGCAACTCATTAAACAGTCCTATAACAGAAATTTCCACATCGATACCTTGACTTGCTAACATCTTGCACAATCTTTAATACCTCATTCCCAAAGCAATTCTATCTTGTCTTGTGTAAGCTTGGTCAGACAAAATCTGACGCATTTCATCACCATCCAAATGAACAACAGTTCTGCCTAAAGAACGAAAGTGCTCAACAAGTAATTTAGATAGAGTGGTCTTTCCTGTAGCTGATAAGCCTGTAATCTAGTAACACTTATTAAGGGATAGGAATTTGCTTTTAGCAGAGGTGAGAGATTGCACCATCAGCGGCCCTCGAAACCCTGCCGTTGTCTGTTTCACATCACTCCTGTCATCCCTAACCGCCATTTCATCCCCTCCTCTTAAGGTGGCCCTAGTAATGGAGAGGGCTGGAGAGACCAGCGTTTAAGCAGTATCGATAGAACCCTACTACCAGCATCCGACCAAAACGGTAAACCTTTCAGCCTTTTCTGCTATGTCTGGCAAGGTATCCGTCAGATTTAATTAATTATAGGTGTGAGACAACGAACCAATCTTTAGTCGCAGTTCTCCGAAATAGTTACTTTCCCTTTTATCCCTTGTCTACACACATTTTCTCCTACACCGCAGATTCGAGAACAGTCTCCTCTGAGAACTTTTTGGGAACAAAGTTCTTCTTTCCTTTGCCACTGAACAGTAATTCGCGTTTCTGATATTCTCTTACCCGAATAGGATTATATGTGTAACTTCGATGCATCGGCTCAGTAAAGATGGGTTTCCCATGCGTTTGTTCTCTTTCTTTTCTCTCTAACTTCCTTTCGCTATTTATTCGCCAGGGTCGATGCCAATACGCATCATTATTCCCAGCATCAAGTTGTATTTTTCTTCGTATTGCCATCTGCTCCGACCCATATACTTCTTGAAGAAATACTCCGTGAAAATACTGTAGCGCGCCGCCAGATAACTCTTCGGTCTCTATTACAGAAACACCCCAACGTTTATACATGGACCAGTATTTATGCCAGTTAACGTGTTTATTATCTTTTTGAAATTCCTTGTAATGAAACTCGTCACGCAGCCACAGGCCTTCGCCTTCAAAAGCCTGCCTTAATGTTAATTGTCCCGGATATGGCGTTAAGATATTGACCCCAACTTCATCTAAATTTAATTCCAAAGCAAAATTTATAGACTCCCAAATCGTGCTTTCCTTTTCATGGGGAAAACCTAGAATGAATGATCCTCTCTTAAGAATTCCAGCCTCTTCAAGCATCCCATAGACTCGGCGATAGTCATCTTTCGTCGTACCCTTGTCGACATTCTTGAGTAGTTCGGCGCTGCCGGTTTCAATTCCAAAGGTGATTTTGTCACATCCAGCTTTTTTCAGAAGAAGCAAAAACTCCATGTCATAGATAGCGTTAGCTCGTGTAAATCCATAGAACCTAACATCTCGGGGTATGTTACCGTTTTCTTTATGCCAAACAATTTTTGAAAATAGTTCAGTAGCTCTAGTTCTACTCAGAGTGAACGTATCGTCAAAGAACATAAACATCTTTGTTTGATAATTATTCGCGGAGTTTATTACTTCTGAAAGAATTGCCTCAGAACTCCTCACACTGACAGAAGTCATTCGACTAGTGCAAAAGGTACACTTGAAAGGACACCCTCTTGCTGCTTCTAACGCATCATTTTTTACTAATCCTGACTCTGAGTCCACGTATTTGTACCGAGACATATCAAGCACTTCTCGAGACGGTTGAAAACTGCTCAGCTCTCCGGAATTGAGTCTTTTCTTATCCATCAACAACTTAGGGTTATCGCTTCCAGGCCAGGTGTAGTCTTGAGCGGTACCATTCGCTATTGCAGCAAGTGGTTTCTCACCTTCATAGAGAACACACCAATCAATTAGTTCGCCAAGGTCATTGGCTGTATGCTCGGGAAGGTTGGTAACATGAGCACCGCCCATTACTGTGACAATCTCAGGATTGGACTCCTTAATCCCCTTGATTATCTGGAATGCGAATGGATACTCTGGGGTTGTGGATGTAATCCCAACTATGTCAGGAGTGAATGCCAGCGCGCGTCTAACCGTCTCTTCTTGATCCCACAAATCTGGCTCACCGTCAATGATCTCTACATCGTGTCCATACTGTTGCAGGTATCCTGCTAATGCCATTAAGCCAAGAGGCGGGCGAATTTCGCGATCGATGTCAGAGTCATTGGTCGGCTCATAGACTTTGTCGTAGATGATGTTCGAATAGGCGGGCCTTATGAGTAAGATCCTACGATTTCTTTTTAACTCCACAATTTTCCGGCCACAGTTTTAGGGTTAATGAATAACCATTTTTCAATTATGGCTAAATAGCTCTATTATTTATCCGCTATAAAGTCATTGAGTCGATTGGGTTTGCTAGAGCATATGAGTCTATCACTTTTATCAAACCTTTCGCTGTAGAGCATATTTAGTTTTAGCAACATATGGCATGATCTTTACTTTACCGATTTTTATCCAAGTTTTCGCCCAATTCTTTGATAAATATTGTTTCCCTCAAGCCTTGAAGCAGACCTTCTAACCAACTCGCCCCCAATCGCACAATCTCGCGGTCGTGAAAATCCAACAAGGGATAGGAATTTGCTTTTAGCAGAGGTGAGGGATAGGGATAGGAATTTGCTTTTAGCAGAGGTGAGGGATTGCACCATCAGCGGCCCTCGAAACCCTGTCGTTGTCTGTTTCACATCACCCCTGCCATACCTAATAGCCATCTCATCCCCTCCTCTTTCCTGTTTTCATTCACCA
>PVBE010220181.1_pt1 | contig 22951 bp, 23 predicted proteins | sample 1631181 | NCBI WGS metagenome assembly PVBE01 (sample SAMN08397723, study PRJNA350692) | Marine metagenome, whole genome shotgun sequencing project. | isolation source: water | place: Pacific Ocean | collected 2012-04 | reverse complement strand
TGCGCGAGCGGCGCTCCAACTCCTCGGCATCTTCCAGCATCCCCTGCCACTGATCGGGGCTACGGGAGGCCAGTCGCTGCGCCTTGCGCTTTACGGTCGCGGGAGCCCCGCGCACTCCGGCGGCGGCCAGAGCGGCCTGGGCCGTCTGCCCCTGAGCCACGTAGCGACCGGCACGGGTCAGCTCCATCAACCCCTTGGTGAGCGTACCGGTCATCAGAGCGACGAGCGCGGAGCGATCCACTGTGCGCTTGCCATCCTTGCCCTGGAACCCCCCTGCAAAGAGCGCCTCCACGCCCACACTGGCCCGTGCCCCGTCCCCGTCCATCAGCTTGTCCGCCAGGTCCCAGGGGGACCCCCCCGACTCCCAAGACACCAATTCCACGATGCCCTCGCTCCCCCGCTCCCGCAGCTGTTCCAGCTTGCCCGCGATTCCCGCCAGGTCGTTGCCCAGGGCAGCGGCCAGGTAGACGGCCTCCTCCACGCCCAGGGGGATCTTGTCCCTGCGGGCCCGGTCTGCGGTCCACTGCACAAGCTCAGCCTTGCGTGGATCGGGATCCCAGGGCGGCGGCGAGTCGTAGAGCCTACGGCAGCCGACCACGGCCCCATCCGAGGCTTGGGTGGCCTTCACCAGCACGTGGTCCGCGCGCAGGTTGCTCGCGCTCAGGATCAGACAGCCCTCGACCTGCCCGGAGGTCAGGGCCGCGATGCGACCCTTGAGGGCGTCCACGAGCCCCTGGGAGAAAGACCGCGCGCCCTTCTTGATGAGCTTGTCCGCGTTTTCCACCACGACCGTGCGGGCTCCCGCGAAGAGCGCACCCGAGGTCAGGTCATCCAGCAGCGTCGCCTGGGAGAACTCGGGGTCGGATCCGTCGTGGCGACAGATCTCATCCCCACGCTCCTTGGCCTTGTCCAGGACGAGTCGGATGCCCCGATCCCTGAAGTAGCGCTCCTCGCCCTTCAGGCACACGGCGAAGAGCGGGTCTGCGAGCCGCCGCTCGAGCTCCGCCAGGGCCTGTTCGGGATGGGGGTCCTTGGCCTTCGAACCCGCGCTCTTGCGTGCCTTTGCCATCAGGCCAACTCCCCCATGCCCCAGTCCAGGCCCATGTCGAGCACGAGCCCTATGAAGAGAGCCACACCCACCCAACCGTTGAGGGTAAAGAACGCGCGATCGACCCGGGACAGGTCGTCGGCGCGCACGATCCACTGCTCGTAGGCGAGGAGTCCGGCGGCCAGGGCGACGAAGGCCCAGTAGATGGGGCCCAGCTCCGCGCTGATGCAAAAGCGCATCAAGCAGACCACGGTGATCCCATGCAGGGCTCGGGATATCCACAGTGCACGGGCCACGCCCCAGCGTGCGGGTACGGAGTGCAGACCATGATCCTGGTCGAAAGTGACGTCCTGACAGGAGTAGATCACGTCGAACCCGGTCACCCAGGTCCAGACGGCGGCGGCCAGCCACAGGATGGGAGCCAGGTCGCCCTCCAGGGTGCCCCGAATCGCGATCCAAGCTCCGAGTGGAGCCAGCGCCAGGGCCAGACCCAGGACGAAGTGCGCCAGCGCACTGAAACGCTTGAAGTAGCTGTAGCCGAGGAGGACTGCGAGTACCACCGGTGACAGTTGGCCAGCCAGGGAATTGAGTGCCCAGGCCGAGACCATGAACAGAGCTGAGGCCGCAACCACCAGCGCGCGCACGGCCCCCACACTCAGCCGCCCGGCTGGCAGCTCGCGATCCTGCGTGCGCGGGTTGCGGGCGTCCATGTGCCGGTCCACGAGTCGGTTGAACGCCATGGCAGCCGTACGCGCACTCACCGCGGCCAGCACGATCCAAGACAGATCCGCCACTGCAGGCACTCCCCCAGCGGCCAACCACGCACCTTGAAGCGCAAATGGCAGGGCGAAGATCGAGTGGGAGAACGCCACGAGGGACAGGTACTGGGCTACGGGTTTCAGTGCGCACCTCCCTTGGCCTCGATCCCCATCTCCTCTTGGGGTTCGCTCTCTCCCCATCGAGCGCCAAGCCCGTGTTCAACCCCAAGGCGGTCAAGCGCCTTGGCCACCACGAACTGCACCAGGTCTTCGAGGGTCTTGGGGTGCTGGTAGAACCCAGGCGTGCAGGGCAGGATCGAGGCGCCCATGCGAGCCAGCGCAAGCATGTTGGCCAGATGTACCTCGGAGAGCGGTGTCTCCCTCGGCATGACCAGAAGAGGGCGGCCCTCCTTCAGGGCCACATCGGCGGCGCGCTCCACCAGATTGGATGAGAAGCCGTGGGTCACGCGGGCGAGGGTGCCCATGGAGCAGGGGGCGAGGATCACGGCCTGGGTCAGGGCAGTACCCGAAGCCGCGGGGGACTCAACGGCTGCGGAAGGGAAGGCCCGCACGGAGGATGCGATCTCCTCCCCCAGCCACTCTCCCAGACAATCCGCCAGGCCCTCTCCACCGGGTCCAGGATCGATGCCCAGCTCGTGCGCCATGACCTTTGCGCCAGCGTCGGTGACGGACAGGTCCACGTCGTGGCCCGCACGTACCAACTCGCGCACGAGTGCGGTGCTGTAGGCGTGTCCGCTCGCCCCTGTGATGCCGATAAAAAAGCGCCCCATGACCCGAGGGACGCAGACTAGCAGATCCCATGAAGCCCGGCCCGACCGCGATTCAGAATACCCTCTCCGGCCCCGCGCCCAGAAGCAGACCCAGGTTGAACAGGGCGTGGGTCCAGGCGGCCACCCCCGGACCGCGCCAGCGCAGGAGTCCAGCCAGGGCCATGCCCGCCAGCAAGCGCCACAAGAAAACGAAGGGCTCGAACGCCTCTCCTCCGCGGCCGAGCCAGGTCGTGAATACGGCCAGATGCAGCGCGGCGAAGATGCCTGCCGAGCCCACGAGCCCGGCGACCTCCCCCACCAGACGGGCGCTGGTGAGCCCAGCACCGAAGAAGGTCATGAGAACGCGCACCGTCAGGTAGAGACCGCTGTAGAGGATGACCCGGAAGAAGAGCTCCTCGTGAGCGGCAGCGCCCAGGATGAACGCCGCACGCGGGAGGCCCGGAGCCACGCCCGGTCCCGTGCTGAATGCGGCTGGGGGCTCGACGCCGCCCAGCAGGTGCGTACACAGGATCAGCGTGGGCGCCAGAAGGAGCGCCCAGATGCCACCCTCACCCACCATCTTCAGGAGGCGCATGCCCAGCCCCCGGCTGTGACCCGCTACCTGGTGAATGCAGACAAGCAGGAGCCCCGCCAGGATGCAACGCCTTGCCATATGAGCATCCTCACCCAGGGGCAGGAGGAAGCGGAACAGGCACATCTCGGCGGTGCTGCGCGTCGGCTCAACGGAGGTAGCCAGGGACCACTCATAGGCCGCCAGCAACGGAACACAGGCCAGATAGCCCAGGGCCAAGGTGCGCTGGATGCTGGGCGGAGACTCCGCTCCGCTCTCCGCAGAGTCATCCCCTGAGTCATCCTCTTCGTACTCGTCGTCGAAGTCACTCACGCCCAGGCCCCTCCATCGCGTCTCCTGCGACCGTTCCAAAGTGCAAGCAGGCGATCCCTCCGGTCAGGCGCTCGAAGCCGCAGTCCACCAGTCCCTCCGCTTCCATCTCCGCCTGAAAGGCATCGGGTTGCGGCCAGGCCATGACCGTTCGCGGCAGGTACGCGTAGGCATCCCCGTCCCGAGAAACCCAGCGACCAAGAGTGGGCAGGATGCGGGTGAAGTACAGACGGTAGGCCCAGGCGAAGAGGCCGCGAGGTGGCGTGGAGAATTCCAGCACCAACACCTGCCCTCCGGGTCGTACGACTCGCCCCATCTCACGCAAGCCGAGGTGACGGTCGGCCACGTTTCGGATCCCGAAGGCGACGCAGGCAATATCCACGCTGCCCTCCATTGCTGGGATACAGAGCGCATCCCCTTGAGCAAATTGCGCTCGGAGGTCACCGGAGCGCACTTTACCCGGCGCCCGCAGCAACATCGGTCGAGTGAAGTCCACGCCCACCACCCTTGCTCCGGATCGGGCAAAAGCTACGGCCAGATCCCCCGTTCCCGTGCAGACGTCCAGTACCGCGCACCCTTGCACCTGTCCCGCTCGCGCGACGACGCGCTTTCTCCAGCGCCGATCGATCCCGCACGACAGGACCCGGTTGAGCAGGTCATAGCTGCCCGCGATGCGGCCGAACATGGACTGGACCGCTTGAGGATCAGACATGGGAGTGAGCATAGGGTCGAGGAGGCCACCAGGGAACGCCCTCAATGCACCACGCCCGCGCGGCAGAGCCTCGCGGGCGTGAGTGGGTGGCGTCTCCTGCTAGCGGGAGGGCCGTCTCGCGGATCAATCCCGCACGTCGATGTTCTACTGACTCCAGTAGTCCATCACGCCGCTGACGTTCGGAACAAGGATGGACTGGACTCCGACCTGGAAGGCGTTGATGTCCTTGCGCAGGACACCGGCCTTGGCCAGATCAAAGACGTCCACCACTCCGAAGCCACCGGTCACGTTGGGTACCGCGGCGAACATGTAGGCGGGTTCGTTGTTGTTGATCACTCCGCCGGGAACCGGCCGGACCATACCCTTGCCATTGCCGGGCAATGCGGTCCCCGCACTGAAGGAGGTGATGAAGTTGGGCATACCACCGAGGTTACGCATGTTGTCGAAGGCAATGTCCACCGGGATACCCGATAGCCCCTGGGTACCCTCGCCAATGGAAACGCTCACGTCGAAGGCCATGTCCCGCAGACCGGTCTGTCCCACGTTGCCTGAAGTCAGGAACAACTGCCCCGTCACGGCCGATTCAACCCAAAGCTGACTCAGGGCGCCCACATTGGGCGCTCCCGGATCTCCGGTGATGACGTCGATTGGCCCCTCGTGAGCGATCCAGACCGCCATGAAGAGGTTGATGGGATCAAGTTGGAGCTTCTTGGGGCTGTTGAATGTGTAGGGGGCAATTCCAATCACGTCGTCATAACCCCAGCCGTTCACTCCGTTGGGACCGGACTCGAACAGAGCCACGTTTCCGTTGCGATTCAGGATGTAGGCGAAGTAGACGTTTCGCTGGTAGCCATTACCCGCACCAGCCTGCCGCGGCATGGCCACGACGTCGAAGGGCTTGTTGAGTTGGGCGCTAACTCGCGTGCGCTCGACCAGGGAGAAGGCGGAAATGACCGAGAGGGTATCGTCGGCTTCGCAGCAAACAAGAATGTCCTCGTTCCCCGGCTGCCAGGCGATTCCGCGCGGCCCTTTGCCCACCACGGTCGTCTTCACGATCTGGTGGAAGGTGGCCGATGAGGGATCGATGTCGATAAAGGAGACCGTATTCGAGCTCTGGTTGGTCACCGCCAAGAGGTCCAGGTTCGGACTCATGGCAAACTCCGTGGGGTCGTTCATCGAGATGCGCTCGACCACGGTCATGCGGTTGGAGTTCAAGACCGTGACCTCGCCGGCTTGGCGGTCGAGCACGTACAAGAAGTGGCCCACCTGCTGACGAATCATGTACGCCAAGCAGTTCTCCACCTTGATCTGGCCTTGGCTTGGCCCGAGGAAGTAGCAGTTCTGCTCGGGAGTCAGCAGGCCCGACGGCGGCACCGGCGGGTTGGAGAGGGGATCGCCAAAGGGATCGCCAGGGACCAACAGGTTGGTCTTGGGATCTGCTGCCCCCGCACCGTAGTGGTCGATCGAAGTCGGCTCCTGCCCCAACAGGTAGGGGGCCACACACAAGGGTGGGAACGACAGGGGCGGAGGGTTCGGGTGCGGAGCAAACGAAACGAGGTTGCCGTAGCCCGCCATCAGGCCGCCGATCTGGAAACCACCCGGGGCCACTGGGTTCAGGGTGTTGCCACCCCCGCCTATCGCGGCATTGATGACTTTCAGACCATCGAGGGTACAGATCGAACCACCATTACCGGCCAGACAACCGAAGGGGTACTTGGCGTTGTTGAAAGTCCCGTCGAGCGGGTGACCGAGCATCATGTCCGAGACGTCCGACACGAGGGGCGGCGCCACCACCTGATCGTTCAAGGAGGTGTCCCGCGACAAGAAGAAGGCACCGGCCGAACCGCCGTCCAGGGTGCAGGTGCCCACAGACAAGGGCGGGCGCAGACCCGTCTGGAAACGCACGTTGGCGTTGTACGGGAAGTTGGTGTTGCCCTCGATGGGCTGGCCTTCGATGAAGGACGGGTTACCCGTTCCCTGCCCAAACCCATTCAGGTCCACAACGGAGATTCCAGGCATCGCGCCACTGCGCGACAGGTACATGGCGTCCGGCGTCACCGGAGCGTTGACCATACCCGGGCCTTCCCCCGTCACGAAGTAGGTCGTCCCGCCCAGGATGTTGTAGTTGGGGATGTAGTTCGCCGGATCGGCAGGGTCGGGGTTGTTCGCAAGGTCCGCGACCTGACCCGGGTTGATGGTGATATCCACCCGCGAGAAAGTACCGCAGGACCCAAAGGCGGGGCCCGCACCGGGGAAGTTGAAGGCGGGGTAGAGGTCGTAGATCGACAGGTCGAACGGGCTCAGAGGCTGCACGTTGAAGGGCATGTCCGTGCGCGTCGAGGAAGGACCGAATTCCACCTTCAGGGCCGAGGACAGGTTCGCCGGCGAAGCGCCGAGAATCTCACCCACGCTGTAGGGCTGGACGGGCTCGGTGAACTCCACGCGAATGGTGGTCAACGGATCCACGTCCGTATCGCCGCCGCCGGGGGTAATCAGAGGCTCCTGGAGCGGGGGAGGGGTGCGCACGACCTCGGGAGAGAGCTCGTCGGCTCCCACGGTCGAGCAGGCCAGGACCTGCTGGTTCAGGCCCTTGCCGTTGTTCGCGCGCACGGCGGTTGTGAAGCGCAGACGGATCTCGTAGCCCACCGGGAAGGTCTCGTACGTGGCGAGGTTGGAGTCCGTGTCCGGAACGAACACGAAGCTCGAGCTGCTCACCAGCTGCTGTGATCCGACGAAGAAACCATCCGTCCCCGGGAAGCCCTGCCCCGCAGGATCCAGGACAATCGTTGAGCCGAACTCGTCAATGGTCACCCAGTTCTCCATGGGGCGGCGGGGGGGATCACCTTCAAGGGTATCCCCAAGGGTCTGCCCATTCACAAACGCACGGCCCTGAACGGGCAGAGCCGTACCGGTCACCGGGTCGATTGCCACGACACTGACGGCTCCCGTCAGCCCAGCTGTAGCCATAGAACCGGGTGAAGGGTCAAAGATGGTGCTCAGGTCCAGGTCGCGGGTGAAACGCGCCAAGAGATAGTGGTTGCCCACTGCGCCACTGGGCAACACGGGCGCCGGGTTGAACTGAGGTACCGGCAGGATCGGGTTCGCCGCGTTGACGTGGTCGATGATGTCCTGCTGGTTGAGAATCGATATCACCTGTTGGGTCGGGTTACCTGCAGCGTCCAGCTTCTGGACCGTGTGCGGAACCAACTGACCAAAACCGTTGGAGACATCCATCAGACGCAGGAGTGCCTGGGAGCCTGAATCTTCCCCCCTCTTGGAGGAAATCCCGCCGCAGGCCGGGAGAAGAACGGTCAGGGTGCTGAGCAGGGCAACTTGCAGCCGATTCAAACGCATGAGTGCACTCGGGTCGAAGTGGGAGAACGGTGTCGGAGAACGGAGGGGGAGAGAGCCAGACCCGGGGTCCAACCGGAGGTGCTGAGGATACCTCAGAGCACCATGGATTGGCCCTAGGGAGCCGGAAGGAATATCGTCCTGGCCCCATTCAGCATACGCCGTGCCGTGGGGGGGAACTTTGGGCTGGGTTTGGGACTATTCCGTCTGGATTGGGGGTTCTGGGGGTCAGGAGTACACATTTGACCGCCTGGCAAGCCGAGTTGCACCACCTGTGGAGCAGATTCCGGGGAGCTGGGAGGGGCCGATGTGCAGTATCGCCCACCCCAATGTGCACATTCGCACACAGGGGCCGCGATCACGTTGGGGTAGATCAGTGTAGATACCCCCCCTACCGTGTCAAGGAACACGATTCTACGGATCTGTTGGCCAGTATGGATTCCGGGCCCGGATCGGGATTCCCCCCCCCTCGAGGGCTATCCTGAGAGCCATGCCTGAAGAGTCCGTATTCAATCCCGCAGCACTGGAGAGGCCCCTGGGCGAGAGTTCCGGGGAGACCCAAATCGATGAAACCCGGGCCGAGACCAGCCTGCGCCCGGCCAGCCTGGGGGAGTTCATAGGCCAGGAGCGCATCGTGCGCGACCTGCGGGTGGCCGTACAGGCAGCTCAGAAGCGCCAGCACGCCCCGGATCACGTCCTCTTCTCGGGTCCCCCTGGGCTCGGAAAGACCTCCCTCGCCCGGGTCCTGGCCGAGGAGATGGGCTCCCACCTGCACCGCACCATCGGCCCGACCCTGGAGACCCCCAAGGACCTCGTGGGCCTGTTGATCCATTTGCGCCCCGGCGACGTGCTTTTCATCGATGAGATCCATCGGGTTCCGACCAAGGTGGAGGAGTACCTGTACACAGCCATGGAAGACTTCGCCGTCGACCTCATCATTGGCGAAGGCGCGGACGCTCGCATCCATCCCCTGACCCTTCCACCCTTCACGCTCGTGGGTGCCACGACCCGCGAGGGACTCCTGACCGCTCCCTTCCGCGCGCGCTTCGGCTTGTTCGAACGCCTCGAGCCCTACCCCACTGAGGACCTGGTGCGCATCTTGAGCCGCTCGGCCGCGCTGCTCGGGATGGACCTGACGGTTGAGGCCGCCACGCATCTGGCCTCACGCTCTCGCGGGACACCGCGCGTCGCCAACCGCCTGCTGCGCCGCTGCCGTGACGAAGCCTCGGTGGCCGGACACAGCCAGGTCGGCGTGGAGTTGGCGCACGCCACCCTGGAGAATCTCGGCATCGACGAGGCCGGGCTGGAGGCCATGGACCGGCGCATCCTGCACTGCCTGGCGGAGCGCAGCGGCGGACCCGTGGCCATCAAGACCATCGCCGCCGTGGTCGACGAAAAAGAGGACACGCTGGAGGGGGTCTTTGAGCCACACCTCCTGCGGCATGGGCTGCTTGAGAAGACAGCCCGCGGACGCGTCCTGACGGCCAGAGGTTATGACGCTCTCGGGATCGAACCCGGGAGCGGGCTGGGCACTCTCTTCGACGCATGAGGAAGGAACCGGCTCGACTGCGAATTTGGATGGTTGTGGTCCTGCTGGCTGCCTGCCAGACACCCACACGACAGTCCCCCCCGGTCATCACGCCACCCACGAGCGGGATTGAAACGACGGCTCCGAAGGCTCCGGGCCGGCCACTTCCACCCCGGCCGTCGGACCTGGCCTGGCCCATTGAGGTCGCCGTCCGAATCGAGGCCGCTGAAGGCCAGGACCAGCTCATCCTCAAGAACGGCTCGCACACCCTGACCGTCCGCCGATTGGGCGAGGGGCTCGAAACGGGCGGACGCGTACACCCTCGCCTGACACTTGAGGCCCGTGGGTCCGGGGGGGAGGTCTCCTGGAACGGCAAGCGATACGGCGGCCGGTTCGAGGTCGTCCCCCACCCCCATGATGGACTGCGCCTCATCAACCTCGTGGATCTTGAGACCTACGTGGAGGGAGTGGTTGCCGGCGAGCTGGCCCTGTGGTCCGCCCGGCCCGCTGAATTGGAAGCACAGGCCATCGCCGCACGCACCTACGCCCTGTACACCTTGGCCATGCGTGGTGCATGGACCGGTACGCCCGCATCCGGGTACACGTCCTTGTCGGATTCTGTGGCAGACCAGGCCTACTGCGGACTCCCAGCCAATGCCGTGAACGATGTGCAGGCCGAGCCTTCGCGCAGGCGCATGGCCGAAGCCGTTGGCACGGCGGTGAAGCAGACACGGGGAAGTGTGCTCACGCGCCGGGGACGCCTGGAAGACGTCCGCTATCACGCCTCATGCGGCGGAGGAACGAGCGACATCGAGAGCGTGTTCCCAGGAACGGGGCCTGGCTCAGTTGGCATCGACTGCCCCTGCGCCGAGCCGGGCGCGGCAGCACAACAACGGAAGTGGAAGCACACCTTCACCTCCGCCCAGTTGAGGAACCTGGCCCGCACCCTTGGAGTCGGAGAACGGATCGTCTCCCTGCGGCCCATTCAAGAGCAGCCCTGGCGCTGGAGCGAGGTGCAGGTCGCGGGCGACACCGGCCAGGTCCAGATTTCCTTCCTGCGCCTGCGCACCCTGCTCGGGCCAAGCCTCTTGCGCAGTGGCCGCATCGAGGGCACCTGGCCCCACCCGGGAGAGCCCATCCGGCCGGGAGGCGGCTGGGCCGTCTACGGCACGGGCCATGGCCACGGTGCCGGTCTGTGTCAGACGGGGACCCATCTGCTGGCAGAGCGCGACTGGTCAAGCGTGCGCATTCTGAACCACTACTTCGCCGGAACCACGGTGGAGAACCTCTAGACCATGGACGGTTTCTCGTTCGAGGTCCACGGGACCTGTCCCGCATCCCACGCCCGCCGAGGGACCTTCACGACACCCCACGGAGAGGTCCCGACGCCTGCATTCATGCCCGTGGGCACCCGCGGCACGGTCAAGGGCGTCCAACCCCGCGACCTGGCCCAGGCCGGGGCACGCATGATCCTGGCCAACACGCTGCACCTGCACCTGCGCCCCGGCGAGGAGACGGTGCGTCAGCTGGGTGGGCTCCACCGCTTCATGAACTGGGACGGACCCATCCTCACGGACTCCGGCGGGTACCAGGTCTTTTCGATGGCCGACATCTCGACCATCGACGACGACGGTGTGACCTTCAAGTCCATCGTGGACGGCGATGCGGTGCGTTTCACGCCCGAGCGGGTCATGGACATCCAACGCGACCTGGGTGCCGACGTGATCATGGCCTTCGATCATTGTCCCAAGGACCCCCACGACCGGGCCCTGGTACAGACGGCGAGTGACCGCACCCACCGTTGGCTGGCCCGGTGCGTCGAGCGCTGGCGCGAGAACGGAGGCACGGACCGTGGCCAGGCCCTGTTCGGAATCGTCCAGGGTGGCGCGTTCGCGGATCTGCGCAAGGCCTCTGTCGAGGCTGTCTGCGAGCACGACCTGGTGGGCTACGCCATCGGGGGCGTGAGCGTCGGCGAGGGACGCGAGGCCATGGGCGAGGCCGTGGCGACCGCGGCGCCCCTCCTACCGGAAGACCGGCCGCGCTATCTGATGGGCGTCGGCACCCCGCGCGACTTCTTTGACGCGGTGCAGCGTGGTGTGGACCTGTTCGATTGCGTCACTCCCACCCGACACGGTCGCAATGCTCAGGCTTTTACGTCGAGAGGCCGCATCAACCTTCGGAACGGACGCTGGAAGGGCTGCGACGAGGCCCTGGACCCGGACTGCATGAGTCCAGCACTGGAGGGTTTCTCCATCGGGGTACTCAGCCACCTCTTCCGGGCGAATGAGATGCTCGGAGGAGTGCTCGTCACGCTCCACAATCTGTACTTCTTCCATCAGCTGATGGACCGCATCCGGGGGGCCATCGAAGATGGAAGCCTTGCCGAATTGAGGAAGCAGGTGCTCAGCGAGTGCGAAGGAAGGGCCTAGCCGGCCCTGCTCTCAGCGCCGTTTGTACTCGGGACAGGCCGTCGCATTGGGCCTCTCAGGCCTACGACAGGCATCGCCGTAGTCCCACTTGCACGTATCGCACAGGCAGGCACCCCCCCCACCACCCAGCAGACGTCGCCAGCCAGAGGCCAGCTTCTGGAGCAGGGTGCGGAGGAATGCGGGCACTACTTGCCCGTGGACCCCGAGATCACTTCCAGGCGAGAGACGTCCAGGAGCGAGACCTCTGCGGGCATGTCGTCCGTGGCCATGCTGGCGGCGCGCAGGATCATCCCGCGCACACCGAGCTCATATCCCAGGAACAGGTCGAAATCGTAGCGACCGCTTTCGCAGCTGATTTCCTGAACCGTATCGTCCCAGTACAGGAAGTAGCGCGCGTCATCACCGCGGCCGGTCTTCCTGACCCACCCACGTGCCATGAAGCGCCCCATGAGCTCTGTTTTCCTGAGCGCCTCCCGGCGCTTCTCCTCGGCCCACTCCTTGACCAGTTCCGCTTGTCGTGACTCGACAGCGGCCAAGGTCTCGCGGGTAGCGGCAGAGGTCTGGAACGCCTTGGCCTCCATCAATTTCGAATTGGCCTCGGTGGCCACGATGGAAGTTTCGGGCACCATCCCCAGGACTGTATTGAATGCGCGGATGGCTGAATCGAAGTCCGCCTCGACAGCATCCTTGCCCTTCTTCATGGCACCCTCCAGCAAGGTCTTGCCGTAGGCCAAGGAACGGTAGGCCTCCTCGGGAATCTTGGCCGCAGCGGGAGGATCCTGGTCGGTCGCAGCTTCGTTGTCCGGTTCTGCAGCCGCGACCGGAGCGACCTTCACCGGCACGTCAACGAGTCCACGCAGAGAGTCTGTCCACTCCTTACCGGCAACTCCCTGGTCACCGGCCAGGTCCACATCCGTGCTGCTCACCCAACCGTGGGCGTGGGGCACGGACCAGACTTGAACCCAATCGGACTCGAAGGACAGGTTGGAGTCAGCGCGATCGATGTACTGCACGAGATCATCCCGGTTCAACTTGGTGGACAGGGGGTAGCTGTCCACACTGCTCTCCGGCAAGGGACGCATGCGTACGCCGTTGCCAATGACCTTCAGAACACCTTCGGTTCCGGTCTCGGTCAGGTATTTCCCGAAGACCCACACCGGGAAGCCCGTAGGCGCGGAGACCTCGTAGTAGTTGCGGCTCTCCGTATGCACCAGCAGCAGGGTGCCGGCATCCAGGCTGGTGACTGCTTTGCCCTTCTCGTCCCGGAAGTTGCGTACGACGGCGCCATCCTTGGCCCGCACGTAGCTGCCCGCGGCGATCTCGGGTTCCTGGGGCGCAGCCATGGCTGCGGCCGCCAAGCCCAGCCCCAAGGTGAAAACGGCCGTTGAGATTCTCCCCATGCGGTTGGAGGCCATGCGGGTCGTGTCGTTGATTTCAGCCAGTGTGGTTCGTGCTTCCATGGCAGTACTTGCCTCCCCCTCAAAAAATGGTGACGATCCCGGCCAGGAGAGTTCCCCCCCTGCGGCCAGGTTTCCAGCCTGAATCCTAGCGGGCCCGGTGGTTTGAATCCAACCTCATACTCGACGTCCCTGCTTACCATGCCCTCCGATCCCCACCCCCTGCTATTTCCCTACGGCGATTGGGTTCGCACCCAGTCCCATGGGTCGGCCTACTCCCTGGCTCAATCGGGCATGCCATTGCCCGAATGCGGCTGGCTCTCCCTCCACGCCGAGCAGATCTGCGGCTACCCCACCGCGGAGGTCCTGCCGGCCCTCGAACGGCGTGTAGGCGAGCTCTTCGGAGTGGCCCCCGAGCGGGTGCTCACGACCCTTGGAGCCCATGGGGCCATGGATCTCTGCGCACGGCACTGGCTCCGGGCGGGGCAGTTGGCGGCGGTGGAGACTCCCGCCTATCAAGCCCTGCCCGCTCTCCTGAGGCGGTCGGGAACGCGGTCATTCGGCTTGCAGCGCACGCTGGATTCCGGCTGGGTGCCGGACCCCCAGGCCCTGGCCGACCAGGCCCGCCGCAGCCGCCACCCCCTGCATCTATTCCTGACCAACCCCCACAACCCCTCTGGAGCGGTGCTGGCCCCTGAAACCCTCGAGGCCCTCGCCGCCGCCATTGAGCCCACGGGCGGGGTCCTGGTCTGCAACGAGGTGTACATGGAGTTCGCCCAGCCCAAGCAACGGGTCCATGCAGCCACGTTCATCCCGCGCGCCGTGTCCATCAGCGGCCTCACCAAGGCCTACGGGCTGGGCTCCCTGCGCAGCGGCTGGATCCTTCTTGGAGAAGGGCTGACCGACCAACGCATCCACCTGCAGGATCAGGCGCTGCTCTCCTACGGGGATCCCCCCACGGCAACCCTGAACGCAAGCCTGGCCGCTCTCGAGCGGCTGCCCGAACTTCTCGCTCCCGTACGCCGGGTGGAATCCGAATCCCGCCCCCACTTCCTGGCCTGGCTGCGTGATTCCCCCTCCGTACTAAGCACCATCCCCCCTTTCGGGATCACGGCCTTCCCGCGTATCGAACGCGTGCAGGACACCCTGGGCTTGCAGACCCTCCTGGCCGAGGAGTTCGACGTGGACGTGGTGGCTGGTGAGCACTTCGGAGCACCGGGGCACCTGAGGGTCGGGTGCGCCGTACCCGAAGCCACCATGGTCGAAGGCCTGAAGCGGCTGGAGAACGGCATCCGCGCCTGGCATGAGCGGGAGCGGTAGATCATGAACGCCTGGGCCCTTATCCTATTGGCCCCATGCGTCAATTCCTGCGAGCCAAGATCCACAAGGCTACGGTCACCGAGGCCAACCTCTCCTACGTCGGATCGGTGACGATCGACTCCGAGTTGCTCGAGAGGGTCGGCATCGTCGCCTATGAGAAGGTGCTGATCGTGGACAACACCAATGGGGCGCGACTGGAGACCTACGCCCTGAACGGCGAGCCCGGTTCGGGCGTGCTCTGCATCAATGGCGCGGCAGCGCATCTGGTCAAGGAAGGCGACGAGGTGATCGTCATGGCCTTCGAATACGGGGACACGCCCCCCGAACCGCGCCAGATCCTGGTGGACGCGAACAACCGCTTCGTCGAGCAACTCTAGAGCGGGATATCCCCCCCGCTAGAGGCTCTGCAAGAGGGCCTCGATCGCGCGCGCGCGCGTCTCGCGCAGAGTCAGACCCGCCGCCTCGGCGGCCTGCACCACATCGTCATGCTCCGGAAAGAGGTCGGACTCGCCGAATGGCGCGCCCTCCAGAACCTGTGGCCGCTGGCGAAGGGTGACGCGCACGCTGCTCCCCGCCACCTCCACCCGGCGCTGCTCGCGGCCGCACTCGGTTCGTTCCAGACGCGTCCAGCGTACGCCCAGGCTGGAGGTCCAGCGGAAGACAGCCGCCTCCAGGGCCGCACGCTGCTCGGATCGGGCCAGAGCGCAGAGCACCGCGGCGGGCCGATCCTTCTTCATGTGCGCGGCCACACTCCAAGCCTCCAAGGCACCCGCCTCGCGGATCTGACCCAGAGCGTGGCCCACCTCTTCGGGTGAGAGGTCATCGATGTTGACCTCCATGCACCAGGCTTCCCGTCGGGCAGGCTCCATGGCGGGGCCGGATGCGCTCAATGAGCCGACCTCGACCCGCAGCAGGTTGGCGATGCCCTGCTCACTGTCCCGGCTGCCGGCCCCCACGCCCGTGCCCTGATTCCAGAAACGTTCGGGGAGCTCGAAGTCCTCTGTCCAGTGGGTCAAGAGGGCTGCCCCCGTGGGCGTCGTGCGTTCACCATCAGAAGCCCCAGGGGAGGGGCGCCGCATCTCCCGACCACACAACAGCTCGGCCACGGCAGGTGCGGGCACGGGCAGCTCCCCGTGAGCGCAAGTCACACGGCCCGCCCCGACCAGGGGGGCAGAAGAGAAGACGCGCTCGACTCCAAGTCGCTCCAGCGCCAGGTTCGCCCCCACCACATCGATCAGGGTGTCCACCGCCCCGACCTCGTGGAAGTGCACCTGGTCCAGATCGATTCCATGCACGCCGGCCTCAGCCCGGGCCAGGCGCGTCAGCACCGCCATACTCTCGCCACGCACGCGCTCTGAGAGTTGGACACCATCCAACAGGGCGAACAGATCGGACAAGTGACGCGAGGGTGGGCTCGCCCCTTCGGCATGCACACGCAGGTGCAGTCCGCGCAGCCCGCGGCGACGGGTGGGCTCCAATTCGAATCTCACCTGCCCCGGCAACAGCGCCTGAGCCAACTGATCCAGCTCGCCCAAACCGAACCGTTCGTCCTCCAGGTCCAGCAACGCGGCCAGGAGCATGTCTCCGGCGATGCCTCCGAAGGGTTCAATGAGCAGGGCCCGCATGGAGTCAGGGTAGGTTAAGCGTGGCCCGACAGCGAGGCCCGAGCCAGACACAACACGCCCACCGAATCCGCGCCGGCCCGCTTCAGCAGCACGGAGCATTCGCGCACGGTGTGCCCAGAAGTGACGACGTCATCCACAAGCCAGACCCGCCTACCCACCAGGTGGCGCGCTTCGCGCTCCTCCAGGGCAAAGGCCCCGCTCACGTTGGCGGCGCGTGAGTGGCCCCTGCGCCCTCGCCCCAGCAATGCAGCCCACAGGGACTCGCTGCACGCCGTCCCCTGAGCGGGTGTAGGCCGCAGGCGCCGCAGGCTGCGCCGCACGGGCCGATCCAGCACGGCCGCCACGCTGCGCGCCAGGCCCAGGGCCTGGTCATGCCCTCGCTGCAGGTGGCGCAGAGGATGAAGGGGCACCGGTACGAACAGGTCGACACGTGAAACGTGCACGCACTCTTCCAGGCGCCGGGCCAGGGCTCGGCCCAGCGGCAGGCACAGGTCTCTGCGTCCACCGTGCTTGAGTGCCAGGATTCCTGCACGCAAGCCACGCTCCCGGTGATAGTCCCCCAGGCTGACGAGTTGCTCCCAAGCGGGCGGTTCCCGGCGACATGGGCCACAGGTGCTTCCGCCTCGGAGGCCGGTGGGCAGCTCCAGAGCACACACCCGGCAGCACGGAGCGGGCGCCCCCTGGGGAAGAGAGTGGTTGCTGCAGAACCACCCGGACTCCAGCCCATCGGCGCACAGCCAGCAGGCCGGAGGATAGAGCGCCTCGAGAGTTTCAGACCATGCAGAGGGAGCCGCCACGGTCAATGGACGGCGAAAGACGGCCACGGTTTCGCGCTTCGGTCCGGAACAGGGGAAAGTGCCTCAAGGACCACCACCAACCCTGGGCCATCTCAAGTGCTGTCCCAGCGACGACGCTGAGTTTGCCGCTACTCTGGGCCACTTGGCAGCGGGCCCGACGTGCACGATGATCAGTCGGGGTCGTCGGCGATCGAGTCGCTGACCGTCTCGAAGATCAGTTCGGGTTCACTGTCATCCAGAGGCATCTCGCCCGGGCGACGCAGTCCGGCTTCCCGGTGCAGCTTGCCGACGTAGGCCTCGACCGTGTCGTCCCGGCCGGGCTCGATCCCGAAGAGCTCGCCCAACTCCCGTGCCGTCCCGGGTTCGCTCTCCAGATCGCGCGGGGCCTGGTTGAAGTACTCGCGTACATAGCGCCTGAAGGCGATCAGGGACCACCACCAACCGCCGAAGAGCAGACCCACAACGACCAGCACGACCAACCCGACCCAAGCCATGGAGAAGGGCGCTTCGCCCGGGGCCGCCGCTTGGAAATGGCCGACCAGCTGTAGGCCAAAGCCCGCCATCAAGAAGCCGAATCCCAAGGTCGTCTGAACGCGGTTGTAGACGTACTCGCGCACGGACTGTAGCCGACCTGTCTTGCGCCCGAAGTAGCGTGCCACCAAGCGTCGTGGGTGCTCAAAGAGCGTTGCGTTGGCAATCAGGAAAGCCCCGACCACCGCCAGGACAAGGCCCAGCACGGCCCAATCGGGACGCGCCAATAAGGCGTCGTCCAAGGGGAAGCCGAAACTCTCCGGCTCGACGCTTGCTGTTTCCGTGAACATGACTGAAACGGTAGGCCTTCCCCGGGGGTGACGCAACCCGCGCAGCCCCCAGGTGTATCCGGGACGGAGAGCCCCCCCCTGCGTGGACCTCCAGCCCCGTGTGGGGCACACTTCCGGCTCATGTCGAGACGCCCCATAGAAGAGCTGGTGGATCTGGAGTCCCTCTCCCGGGAGGGCCGCGCCCCGAGCCCGCGGGCAATCCGGGAGGCCCTGCCCCCCGGCTGGGTCCTGGATGAGGACGGCAAGACGGCTCGGCGCGACCTGCGGATCCTGGCTCGGGAGGGCTGGGTGCTGGCCCTGGGTCTGGTCCTCTTCGGGGGTGCGGCAATCGTTCTGTTCATGGAGACCTTCCCCAAGGGCTGGAGGGGCGCGGGCCGGGCCGCGCTCCTGATCGTCGCGGTCCTCCTGGCCGGTGGGATCGTCGGACCATTGGTGACCCGCGCGCTCAACCGGCGCGCAGGCCACTGAGTTTCGGCTCCCTGGGAGCGACGCACACCCACGCCGGTTATCCTGGCCCGCTCACATTCATCTCCCCCTGTCCCTCCCCCATGCAGTACAGACGCCTCGGCAAGTCCGGCCTCCAGATCAGCGCCCTCTCCTTCGGCTCCTGGGTCACCTTCGACAATCAGGTCGACGATGGCGGTGCCGCCGAGATGCTGGCCCTGGCCTATGACGCCGGGGTGAACTTTTTCGACAACGCCGAGGTGTACGCCGCGGGCGAATCCGAGCGCATCATGGGCCGCGCCCTCAAGCAGCTGGGCTGGGGCCGGGACACCTACTGTGTCTCCTCCAAGGTCTACTGGGGAGGCGAAGGTCCGACCCAGCGCGGGCTCTCGCGCAAGCACGTCCACGATGCCTGCCACGCCGCCCTTGAGCGGCTGCAGGTCGACTACCTGGACCTGTACTACTGCCACCGTCCGGACCTGCAGACCCCCATCGAAGAGACGGTACGCGCCATGCACGATCTGGTGGCCCAGGGCAAGGTGCTGTACTGGGGCACGTCCGAGTGGAACGCGGACCAGATCACCGAGGCCCACGGCCACGCTCGAGCCCTCAACCTGACGCCGCCGACCATGGAGCAACCGCAATACAACATGTTCGTGCGCGACAAGGTCGAGCGCGACTACAAGCGCCTGTACGAGGGACCCGGATTGGGCACGACGATCTGGTCGCCCCTGGCCTCGGGCATCCTGACGGGCAAGTATTCGGCTGGCATCCCCGACGACTCACGGATGGCCCTCGAGCAGTACAAGTTCCTGCGCGACGGGCTCGAGTCCGCCGAGGGCCAGCAGCGCGTGGCCAAGGCACAGGAGCTGGCCACCATCGCCAACGATCTGGGCTGCAGCCTGGCACAGCTCGCCATCGCCTGGTGCCTGACCAATGAGAACGTCAGCTCCGTCATCCTGGGTGCCTCGCGCGCCTCTCAGTTGACCGAAAATCTCGCGGCCCTGGACGTGCTCGAGAAGCTGGACGGCGGAGTCCTGGAGCGCATCGAGGCCATCCTCGGCAACAAGCCCGAGCCGCCGCAGGAGTTCTAGCGTCCGCTGGCCGAACCCCGCCAGCGACTACGTTCCTCGAACGCCATCGTAGATGACAACCGCGCCAGGTTGTTCGGCCACAGCCTTCCAATCGCTCTCAGCGAATGGGTGCGCTCCGATAGCTGAATCTGGTTCGTGTCGGCCATTCAATCAGAGCTCTCGCCCCATACTTACCAGCGCGTGGAATTGACCACGCACCAGGAGCTCTCGCTGCAGGACCCCTTCGCACACGAAGCCACTCCGCTCGTAGAGGCGAATGGCCCTGGTGTTATCTTCGCGCACCCTCAGGTTGATCTTCCGCACGATCCCGGTGCCCTCCGCTCACGCGATCAACCGTTCAACGAGCATTGTCCCGATCCCACGCCCCCACCAGGATTGGCGCACGCCCATACCGAACTCCCCAGCGTGGCGAGTACGTTGACGGCGGCCGCCTTCGAAGATCAGCGTCCCGACGATGGCATCGTCCACCACACCGATCAGGAAGACCTGGTTGTCCGCGTCCTTGCAGGACCGGATGTAAGCCTCCTCCTCTTCCGGGCTCATGGGGGATTCCCCCGGGCTCATGGTCGTGAATTCGGATTCCTGGCTGATGGCCTCGACATGATCCAGCACCGCCCTGGCGTCCGAGGGAATAGCCTCACGCAAGACGAGGACGGTGCCGTCCGGGAACTCGTGCTGTTGAGGGTTCATCACTGGCGTCTTGAGTGGCTGGTGTTCCCTCGTGGTCGTTCAAGCGGGTCTTGCGCGTCGAACAAGAGATCCAATGTTCCCATGGGATCGTGCACGGCCCGTCGTAGCGCGTTGGTTTACTAGTCGTCGGAATCTGGTGAGTCGTGATCCAACAAAGCCGGAATCGCCTTCACGGTAAGTACGCTTTCCATTAGCGCTACCGACAAGTTGGCGATGATGTAGAAGAAATAGGCAATGGCTGGAAACACCATAGCCACTGTTCCAGTCCAGGAGAGTGGACCACCCCAGATACTCCGCAGGCCAAAGCCTCCCCACCCTGATGAGAAAAGAAATAACCCCCCCATAAACGCCACCGCCAAGCAGGCCGGCAGGAAAGACGTCGACCGCAACAGAAGTTTGTAGGTGAACCCGATCAGACTGAGGATGTCTCCTCCCGTTGAAGACCGCTCGTCGACTCTGACGTTCAGTAGCTCCGGGTGAAGAAAGAGGAAGAGCCACATCAGCAGGACTACCAGAATCGGAATCTGAATGCAGACCGCCATCGCCCCGGCATCCCCACGCAATCCGCTTGATATGGCGGTGGAGCCCACGGCGACGAGGAGAGCCAGGATGCCGACATTCAAGAGTAATGCAATGACATCAAACGAAGCTCCTGTGCTTATGGTCGTGGGATTCGAGTCCACAGCATTTTGGCAAGGCCGGGTGAATTTGTGACCAACGTACCCCAGCACCAGGAACGCCACAGCCGGGAACAGGGCGTGGGAGACGAGCAAGAAGCCGACCGCCATGAGAATTGGAAGTAACCCACTGATCTTCGGAAACACTCGTTCCCATGAATTGAACGTCTTGCAGGAGAGCAGACGACGTTCCGACTCGAGGGCCGAGTTCATCACACGGTAGATAATGTTCGGCTTCTCAGCGTTCTCGATCTGACTGGTACTAGGTGTGCTGGTCAATTGGTGTCCCTCCCTTTGGAAGTGGTCATGGTGTGGGGTCAACTGGGGGTCTCCTGCGCGTTACTCCATATTGAAGCTCTCCACCGAAACAAGGTCGCATGCAGCAAAAGTCTAAACCCACAACTATCGCTAGTCCGCTACGTCACTCAATAGAGCACGGACAAAGCCGCAGGAGTGTCACCATAGTGATTTAAGTTTGAGGCTGCTCTCTGTGAACACGTAGGAGCCACCGGATATGAGGTCGTAGGGCGAGCCGTCGACGATCAACTTGTCGGCGGACCACACAACATTCAGCACCGACTTTGCGTCGCCATCGACAGGAGCAGGGAAAGTCAACCGAATGGGCGGGTTCTCGAAGGTACCGTTGATCACAAGAGCCTCGTCGGCTGGCCAGACGCCAGGGAACCGCACCGCGGTCTGGTGCCAAAGCAGTAGCACGTCGTTCCCACTGCAGTCGACCTGACGCACTTGAACCTCTGTAAACTCGCCAAGTTGGTTTCCGTCCAACAGGCGTTTTCCCTTTTTGTTGGTGTAGGTTCCGTTCTGGTGAATCGTAATCGTCTGTGTCTTCATCGAGACCGACGGCCCAACAATCTTTGAGTCTGGGGGTATCCCGCATGCCAGCAAACCTGCCAAGCAGACCGTCGAGAGAATTGGTGAACGTTTCATGGTGAGCATCATAGCATCGCCGAATAACTTCGCGTTGATGGGACTGCTTCAGAGCTGGTTGTAGCCTAGGTTGCAGTCTCCTGAATTGAATCCGGCTGCTGGAGGCCTTTCTACTCGTCTCGTTGGAGTACGCCATCTATGTACTCCACTTCCACCTTCTGACCGTTCGCGTACCAGAAGGTCCAAATTCCTACTCGGTGGTGGTCTTTCCACTTCCCCTCCGACTTCTTTCGCCCGCTCCCCCACCAGGAGGTCCAGTGCCCCACTCTATACCCGTCCTCAAACTCTCCTTGTCTGATCAATTAGCCATGTTCATTCCGGATGGACCACAATCCCTGCATGCCGTGCTCATCCTCATGCCCCTCAGCCGTGACTCCTTCCCTAAGTGTGTGGGTTACCCCACCATCAGGTGAACAGGCCCCGAAGACAAACGAGAACAGGCAGAGAAGGACAATTGAACGCTTCACTCCCAAATCCTACCAACCCCCAACCTCAGCGGAGAACTTCGCGTTGATGGGACTCCTTCAGAGCTGGTTGTAGCTAGGTACTTCGGCGTCCGAGTGCCTTCCGAATGGCCTCCTCAGCTTGCCTGTATCTAAGCTCGATCAAGGTCATCGCAACGGCACCAACATCTTGGTAGAGGTTCCCTGCAAATTCCTTCAAATCCAAATCAGGGTCGTAGTCCCGTGATTCAATAAACTCCTCGATTTTCTGCTGCCGCTCATTGCAATCTTCTGCTGTAGAAACATCAGCAAGGAACTCCCTCCACGGGCGTTTGTTCTTGCTGTTGTTGCAACTTCCGCAACAGGGGACGACATTCCCCCATGCGTGCAGTCCAAGGTGCTCCTTGTTCATTGGAACAAGATGGTCTTGCGACAGTGTTGCGATGCCAATTTCGATGCCGCAATAACAACACCGATGCTCGAAGAATCCTAGAAGCTCTTCCTTCTGACCCTTCTTGGGGACGAAAGGCTCGAACCCCCTTTCGGTGTCGTAGAACTTCCCAACATCCTGCAGGAAAATCCTGATCGCCGAGTTGGCAATGTCCGATCTTGAGCGTGCCATGCTTCGATCCTACATCATCCGATACTGTGAACAGTAGTGAAGCCTCCGGCACCCTTCCTTGCTCGATTCCCTCACCGGAAAATCTCGCGTTGATGGGACTCCTGTTCCTCGGCAGGTCAGCCAGGGGGGGGAGCCCTACTTACCAGCCGCCTTAATGCTCTCTTTTGATTGATTGAGGATGAGTTCGCGAAGGAGAGCCAACCAGAATCTATCCACGTTCGCCCTATTCTTTCCCCAGTCAAAGCACTGGGTCAGAAGTACACACTTGCTCGTGATGGAGACGGAACAGTCGTCGCTGAAGGTGATCGAGATCTTCTCGCTCCATGACCACATACTCATACTGGTGCGGCAAGAGATATCGCGGCCCCTGCCTGGTTCAGGCCTTTCCGCACTTATGCTCCATCCGAGTGCGTTCAGCGCCATCTTGACTGCTGCGTGCAACTCAGAGGGATCAACGGCTCCGGCTTGATAATTCTCCGTGTGGTATGCAGGGAATCCAAAGGTCATGATCAGTTACTCACTTGGTCAGTGCGGCGGTGAAGAGCTCCATTCCCAAATCCTACCAACCTCCAACCT
>PVBE010233908.1_pt1 | contig 22955 bp, 18 predicted proteins | sample 1631181 | NCBI WGS metagenome assembly PVBE01 (sample SAMN08397723, study PRJNA350692) | Marine metagenome, whole genome shotgun sequencing project. | isolation source: water | place: Pacific Ocean | collected 2012-04 | reverse complement strand
CTGGGCGTGCAGACACTCTACATCGAACCTGGTAGTCCCTGGGAGAACGGATACATCGAAAGCTTCAATGGCAAGCTCAGAGACGAACTGCTAAACGGCGAAATCTTCACCGGTGTGCAGGAAGCGAAAGTGTTGACCGACACTTGGAGGCGGCACTACAATCGCCGCCGACCTCACAGCGCATTAGGATATCAACCACCCGCACCGGTGGTCATCAAACCGAAATTCGCAGCCACATCCTAACTCTGGATGTGGATACATATGTGGGGGCAGGTCAGTCGTCTGCTCAGGCGAGCGGGAAACCCACACGCCGTCCCTCGGTCGCAGACCGGTATGCCCCAAGGACCATCTCCACCGACACCCGTCCCTCCTGCGCCGACACCGGCGCTGCCCCGTCACCGCGCAGATAGTCGACGAAGGGCCGCGGAACGGCCGCGATCCGCTCACCCTGGCTGCCAGGGATCGCCAGGGGATACTCGACCCACTTGTCATCACCACGTCGGATCGAGCGCAACGGTACGGCGTCTACCGGTCGGGGCGCGGTTGTGGCCGGACTGTCTCCGTAGTCCTGCAGGATCGTACCCTCGTCGCCGTAGATCTCGGTGGTGCCGATGGAAGCCACGGTGGTGGATGAGTTCAGCAGCACGCCAATGATGCCGTCGGCGAAGCGATACACCGCCAGACCGTTGTCGTCGGGCGCCACGTCGGTGACGATGCGATCGATCTCAGCCATCACACTCAGGGGCCGCCCTAACATCCAGAAGAACCAGTCGGCAGCGTGGGTAGCGTCATCGAAGAACATGCCTATGTTGGCTTCTGGGTCGACATGCCAGGCGCTGTCACCTTCGGCGAAAGCGGGATTCAGCAGAACATTGATACAGTGACGGCGCCGCACGATGGCTGGACGGCCCACGAGACCGCTGTCGAAGAGATCCTTCATCTTGGCGTTCACCGGATCATGCCGCATCTGAAAGGCCATGCTGAACTTGACGCGGTGTTGCTCGACGGCAGCGATGATGCGATCGCAGTCGGCCAGCGTCGTGGCCATCGGCTTCTGCAGCAGGATGGCTTTGCCCGCTGATGCCGCCGCCTCGACGAGATCGGCGTGGCGATTCGTCTCGCTACCGATCATCACCGCATCAATCCGCGGGTCTTCGACGACGGCTGACACCGAGTCGCGCAATTGGAGACCATACCGCTCCGCCGCTCGCTGACCGCGGGACCGGTTGTCGTCCCAGGTCGCCGCCAACTCGACGTCGTCCCAACCGGCCATGACACCGCAGTACGTGTTGACGTGCCCGTGGGCGTGACTGAGCACACCGATACGCAGTCGTTCCATCTTCTCTTCCTTCAGCAACTTCGTTTGGGCGGTTCGACGTTGCGTCACCTAGTCGCCGCCATCCTGTCTGACCAGGTCGTAGACCAGATCGTAGGCGAAGGTCAATTCGTCGATCGTGCAGTGATCCTGGACAAAATGGGTCGTACAGAACAACAGACCGCCGTCGGGGAACATCCCCAGCACACGCTGGATCTCTCTGCGCAGTCTGTCGTAGTCACCGAAGCCGATGGTGGTTTGAACATCGAGGCCACCCATGGCGGTGAAAGACCCTCTGTACTTCGCCTTGTATTCACTCAGGTCCATCCCAGCCGATTCCTGATACGGATGCATCACGTCATAGCCGAGTTGAGTGATACCGTCCAAGATCTGCGTGACATTGCCATCGGTGTGCAAACTCACGTAGGCTCCCCGTCCCTTCACCGAATCGCAGGTGATCTTGTGGTAGGGATACAGCAGATCCCACCACGTCTGCGGGCTGAACATGAGCGCCTCCTGAGCACCCCAGTCGTCGGAGACGTGGATCATGTCGACACCGAGATCCAGACAGTTGTGGGCGAAGGTCTTGTTCCAATCAGCCTGACGGGCGTAGACCTCGTGCAGGTCGCCCTCGTACAGACCCAGATACATCAGGTGGTTCTCGATCCCGAAAGGCCCGTTGTTGCTCTCGAAGATCCCTGGTGTCTGTACGTAGGTGAATCGGCTGCGCGAGTCTTTGTAGTGACGAAGCGAATTCGCGATTCCGGCATAGGCCGCCTGGTCGTCAGGGTCTGTCATGGGGATATCCAGCAGACCACGTGGATCGATATCCCTTCCTGTATTCTCTCGCAGATCGACAAGAGCACCAGGGGCATAACTGGGAGGACCACCGAAGAGATGGGCGAGGTCGAATTCGTAGCGATCCTCGAAAGCCTCGACGGAGCCAAAGGCCTCGGCCAGCTGCTCACTGAGATTCGCTCGGACCCACCCATAGACCGGCGTACGGTCTGGTTTGCGTCCCTCGATGACTTCGATCACACGTTCCCTGGGCAACACAACCCTATCTCCTTTGCACACCGGTCGCTTAGGGGCAGATGCGGCGTTGAAGCTTCAAAGCCTACCCTCGTAGTGGCAGCTGGCCTTCGGCATTGAGTGTATCCAGAATGACGCGAAAACTCTCGCGCCAGCGATGCTCTGGCACGTTCTCGGTGATGCCGACGACGAAACGAGAGCCAGGCGCAGCGTCGCGCAGCAGTTTGCGCGTCGTAGCAGCGATTTCGGCAGCAGGTTGAAGATGCACGGAGGACGGAAAGTTGATGAACAGGGTCTTGTCGGGCCACGCGGCGCGCGCCTCGGCCATGGTCATGTCCGTGTCCGGCGCCGGTGTGAAGGCCTCGATCCAATCCAGCGATGATGCACCGACCTGGCTTGCCCAGATGGCGTTGTTGGCGTCGAGGTGACAGCCGATCTGCTTGCCGCCCTCGTGAAGAATGGCGCCGGCTGATTCCCAGTGAGGCAGAACGTGTTCGGAAAATCGTGGCAGACCCATCATCTCCGGCGCATAGTTGCCACCGCACTGAACGATCGACGCCGGTGAATGGGCGACGATCTCGTAGATCGCACGCTCATTGGCCTCCATCTGAGCACACAGAGACAACACTCGATCCCGTCGCTCGGACCATTCGATGGCGAAGCGCTCTGGTCCCATGTAGCTGTAGAGGATCGTGTGCAGGGCACAGCCTGGTGCCCCGGTCTTGAAGAAGGCCTTCCCACCCATGTCCGCCACGGCCGACTCGAAGACATCATAACAGGGCTCATGGCGACGGTCCCGGGCCATGAATTCGAGGATGGCATAATCTGACGGCGACTTGAATGGTGGGTCAATCAGCCACGTCGTGCGCTCTACCCTGGCCGTGTCCAGGGGTCGATGTATCGAACTCAGGACACCGACTGGGGTCTTGATAACCCGACGCTGTAGGTTGATACCATCCTGCTGGACGTTGTGCGTTTCCACGCTGACATGGGGGCTGTGGGTGCGGTAGACGGGTGCCGCGTCGAGGATGGCCATGCCATCTTCGAGAAGCTGCCGCTCTTCCGGGCAAGGTGGGATCCGCCAACCCTTCAGAGCGAAGGGCACCACGTCCACCATTTCACCGAGGAAGATGCGCTCCAGGCGTTCTGCTGAGGTCATCTTCTTCAATGTGCAGTATCGGGGACGTACCCGCACCACATGGGTGAACCGCCGGGCTGTGAGTCCGATTCGCCCCAGGGCGCCAACCTGTGGTAATTGCAGGTATGAAACCAAGAGATCGTGTCATCGCCGCCCTGCAGCATCGTGAGGCCGACCGCGTACCCACAGGCGACAACCAGGTGGCCCCCCGTCTCGTCGAGCAGATCCTCGGTCGTCGAACCCTGGCCAGTACGGGCCGCGACGAGCTCGAGGCTTTGTGGAACGGGGATCGCCAACTCGTCGTCGCCGACTACTGCAACGACCACGTCGAACTGCCGCTGGCTCTCGACTGGGACTACGTGCGTGTCCCTGTCGTGCCGGCCGATATCGACCATCCGAGGCTTGAAACGACAGGTCCTTTCTCCTGGATCGACGCTCAAGGCTACGAGGTCGTCATGAATGCCGATGCCGGCAACATCGCCGTGCGCAGTGATTTCCCCAAGCTGACGATCGATGACCTGCCCGACCCGGAGGCGACCTTCGAGGTGGACCCGTCCCAGCTCGATGCCATCCGTCACGTCGTTCAGCGATTGGGTCATTCCCACTTCATCGTCGTGCGTTCGCCAGTGGACGGCACCTTCCCGTGGGACAGTACCGTGGGCATGGACGAGTTTCTCGTGCGTATGATCACCGACCCTGAATTTGTGCACCGCGCAGTCGATGCATACGTGTCGCGCTCCATCGCCTACATCGACGCCGTGTTCGATGCCAGCGCCGACGCCGTGATGACCACGGACGACTACTCCGACAATCGTGGACCGATCATGGGAGTCGAGCGTTACCGCGAGTTCGTGTTGCCGGGCCTCAAGCGGCAGTGTGATGCCATCCACAAGCGTGGCGGCTACTTCATCAAGCACACCGACGGCAACACGTGGCCGATCCTCGACAGCTTCGTTGAAATCGGCATCGATGGCTGGCACGGTATCCAGCCAGATATCGGCATGGACTTCAAGCTGTTGCAACAACGTTACGGGGATGATCTCTGCTTTTTCGGGGGTGTCAATTGCTCCACGCTGATCGACGGTCCGGCGGAAAAGGCCCGCGAGGAAGTTCGTTACGCGATCGAACACGCCGCCCCTGGCGGCGGTCTGGTGATCGCTACCAGCAACGTCGTACAGCCCGGCACGTCGATGGAGAACTACAGCGCCATGCGTCAGGCCGTGCGCGACTTCGGAAGCTACGAGAAGACCTGAACGGTCGGATCAGCGACACTGGTCAGTAGTGCTTCCCGCTGTCGCAGGGCGCGCCGTATCCAGCAGATCGTTCCACTCACCATCAGCAGTGGCAGCAGGGAGAGGAAAACCGTACTGAGGGTGAAGGCCTCCGGATTCGGCGAATTGGGCGCCGAGCTGGCGGATGCATCGGCGACGAACAACCCCGATATAGCTGCAATGTTTCCAGGCGCCTAAGCTCTACCATAGGCGATTCTTTTCACGTGTGGACTTTGAGTCCGAGGTTGTGTTGGTTGCATTGATGTCAGATCGTCGATCGACTTCCATGCGCGAGAGCATGGCAGAGGCGAGCACGGGGGGGAAGTCGACCCCGCAGATGGTGAGACCGTCTTCCGCCTTCAGGAGCTCGTATGAGCGGCCTCTCTGAAGGCAGACGAGGAGTTCCCTGCATCCCTCGTAGGGGACGATATGGAGGTCACGATCAGGCTGAATCTCGCCGATCAGCGAACCGAGGTCGCAGGCTTCATCGAAATTCAACAGGGAGTCCACAACCCTCTCTTCCTCCTTTCGCTCCACAGGTTCCAGGACCGACAACCTTGGGATCAGCTTGATGTATGTCTCCAGGGATACATTCCGACCACGCACGTACCAGATAGTCGCCCTACTCTGATATAGCGAGATCAGAGCCCACCTCTCATGGGCTATAGATGCATCGTCACGAGCGAACATCTATTCCCCACTTCCCGTGTCGGCTGATGACGCTCATCGAGTATTCCCATCCAACAGCACGCTGAGCCGCTTGCGCTGATCACTCGATCTCTTGCCCAGCAGGCCCCGTAGCTGCGACTCCGTGAGCGTATCGAGTCGCTCGTCGTCATCGTCGAGAGCTATGGTCTCGGCCTGCACTTTGGCGTCGAGACCAAGGAGTCGGAGATAGGCCGAAATGGTGGATCTGGGGGTGCTACAAAGTCGGGCGAGTTCGGTCTGAGAGTCCACTGCGCCGGCATCAAGAAGGGCCTGATACGCAAGCGCCTGCTTTAGAGGATTGCGGTGTTTTGCAACCTTGAGAGCGGCTCGACGAGGCTGACGACCGATCTCGATGTAACGGGTATTTCCTCTAACCCCTTGAGAGATCAGAAACTTATCCCAGACGCCGAGTGGTTCAGTGAATCCAACGTCCGGGCTACCAGTTGTGGCCTTACACTGAACCGCCGTTACGGCGGCCTCTTCCCCATCGAGGAGTGAAAGGCGGATTTCATCGGGGGTCCACACCAGCTGATTGACGCGAAGCTGGATGAGTTCGCGTTGCTCTTCAGGAGTGGCCTCTTGGTAGAAATCATTGAAGGTCGTGAGTGAGGCGCTCAATGCGTTTGCATTCACGGCCTTTTTCTTTGTCGCATCGATTTCCATGTCCAGATCGAGGATCTCGTTTTCGAGCTGCTCTGACTGCTCCTCGAGTTCGACCAGTCGCCTCCCAATCGATTTTCCCGTCTTCTGACGATCGGCGATGCTTTCGACCAGGGCGTCGATCTTGGCCTGCACCTGCACCCGTTGCCCTTGCAAATTGGCGAGGCGGTATTCCAGGTTCTGGGTTAGTTCCGCCGTCCCCGCCATTGTCTCCTTCACCAGGTGCTCGATCGTCCGATCCTGCTTACTGAGTTGATTCAATCGGCGGACGATAACGTCTTCCAGGGGCTGTGCGGGTACGTTCGCCATCGCACAACCAGCTTGGTGCTGGCGCTTGGTGCATTGGTAGTAGAAGTAGGGTTTCTTGCCACGGCCGTATCCGTAACAGGGCGACATGTAGGAACCACAGTCGCCACACCTCACCAATCCCTGTAGTCGGAACAGATGGAGATTCTGTTGACGACTACGCTCCAATTCGGAACATTACAGGGGGGCAGGTCACCAGTGGGGCGGCGAATGTCGATGGCGTGCCTTTCTTCGTACCGTCGGCGCCGATGACCGACGCCGACGTGCGCACCATCGTCGAGACGACGGCCCAACGCGTCGTGCGTTTGTGCCAGCGACGCGGTCTGTTCGAGGAAGGTGCCACCGACCCCTTGTGGGAGCAGGATCCCTTGCTGGCGAAGATCTCGGCCGCCTCCGTGCAGGGCATGGTCGCCACCGGTGATCGCGCCGGTCGAAGAGTGCGCCGGCCCACGCCTTCAAGGAGAAACCGCCCAGAATCTTTATAGACACGGCCCCCGCCGTATCGAGGGGGGGGGAAGGCACCCCGCCTAAAGAGGGGACTCGATCAACAATGACTTAACCCAAACCACGGCACCCGGCAGACGCAGAAGACATCAGCCTCAGGCTGAGCTTCCGCATCCGACCAGCGCCTGTCCGATTTATAGCTTCAGGGTGGCGAAAAGGCTTATAGCTTCAGAAGAATATTGGACTAACTTGGTATATTCTCCAACCTCTGCGGCCCTTATTCCGCCGGCCACGCGTTGCCCTCCTCCTCCCATGCAGCTTCGTCCTCGCATGCCTTGCTGGCGATGATTTGGGCGGCGCTGGGCACCGGTGCTATGAGGATATTAATTAGTATGTTTTCTCGACATTAAAGAACCTCCAGACAGGTTCGCCGTCCATAAACGCCGCAGCCTCTTCCATCGTTCCACTTCCCATTCGCCACTGAAGATATGTGTCGTAATGGTCTTTGCTTTCCCACATGCTGAAGAACTCCCATTTATTTCTGTCCTCAACATCGGTAGAACTGTGTAGCCAATGGCAGCCGTCGTAGGACCGCGTGTCTGGTAAGATTTTTTCGAGAAACGCCACCGCTATCTCTCTTTTTCCCGGCTGATTGGAAAATTGAAGATTTACGATTACTGCCATAATGAAACCTCCTTCTGTAATGGGTTTGGTGGAAGGTCTAATCGTTCCATGGTGCCCTCCAGTATTCATAGAACAATGGATACGGGATATATATGGCGATCTTCAGGCCACCATCAAGAGTGCCTTGAATGCGGAATGTGGGCGACACCTCTACTACATCGTGGCCGCCCGAGCCCGCCTGCTCGTTACAGGGAGTATCTATGAAGAAAACCATGTTGATTGCCGGTGCGAGCCTGCTCGTGCTGGGCCTGAATTCGGGTGCCGCATTTGCGTCCGACCCGGAGACTGATGAACGTATTGCGGACCTCGAAGCGCGCATCGCGCAGCTCGAGGAGACCAATCGCCGGCTGCTGGAATTTCTCGAATCCGGGCAATCAGCCCCGGCAACACCGCACCACCAACCCTCTCACGCTCCGGCTCCGGCTCCGCAACAGCATGCTGCGCACCACGCCGCCCATCACGAGGCACATCATGAAGCGCATCACGGCGATGACCAGAATGGCGGTTTTGTCGGCCTGAGCTCACAATACAGCTATGGCATGCTCGATCACGCCGAGGGCGTGAACACACGCCAGTTGGCCATCCTGCAAGCCGCACAGTCTGGCGAGCTGAACAATCGCGTAACGCTCGGCGGCGGTCTGACGGTTCTGGCCAACTATCAGCAATCAAATTCCGATACCAAGTTCGGCTGGTTGATGCGTCACCCGACGTCGGCCAACCAGATCGGAGAGGAAGTGTCCGAATTTGTTGTCCCCGCGGCCTCACTGCAGACGACCGCCCGCTTCTCCGACAACATTACCGGCTATCTGGAATTGTTGTACAACCCGGAACAGAGCGTTGGGTCCGGCACCATCACAGACCTCAATCGCAACCAGGTTCAAATGCGCAAGGCCTTTGTCTTGTTTGGCAATCTGGGCGAGACGCCCTGGTATGCCGCGATTGGTAAGATGGATACGCCCTTCGGCCTCCAGGATACGGTGAACCCGTTCACCAACTCGACCAATTGGCACTCATTTGCCGGTCTCGCCTATGGCGGCATGGTGGGTTATTACAATGATGGCTTCCACTTCCGGGCCATGGGCATTCAGGGCGGCGCCCAGTTCCGTGCGGCAAACACGCCGGTAGAAGGAACCAATGTCCCCTCGCGCGTGAACAATTTCGCGATTGACGCCAACTACACGGCACAACTGTCTGGCGACAGCACGCTGATGGTCGGGGCCAGCTATCAACACGGTTCACCGTATTGCCAGGACTTCCCGGTCTCCCACTTCAACCCGTGTGCGGACAATAATCCGGCCTACTCGATCTATGGTCGACTGGTGGCGGGAGATTTCACCTTGCAGGGTGAATACGCGGCGACAACCGATGTCTGGCCGGGCTCCCGCAACCCGAACGCCCCGCTGGATGTTTTCGACGCCGTCGAAACTCAATCCTTCGGCCTCGGTGGTCGCTACAACATGGATATCGGTGCGCAAAGCCCGCTGGCGGTCTCCTTCGAGTTCAGCCGCTTTATCGCGGGCGATGATGGGGCGCCGTGGGAAGACCAGGACCAATGGGTCGGCGGCCTCTCCTATTTCGTGACGCCGTCCGTCAACCTGTTTGGCGAGATCATCCACACCGAGGGATGGGTTCCGCTCAACTTCCTGTCCGGCGGCACGCCGGGTCTGCCGATCAATACAACCTGGTCGGAAAGCGACGCTCACACCGACGTCATCACCTTTGGTGTCCAGGCCGCCTTCTAGGTCTGAACACTGCGCAATTGAAACCCCGCCGGATCCAGTTCGGCGGGGTTTTTCATACCGCAAAAGAAAACCCCGCCAGTGTCCGCCAGCGGGCCAACTGGTTGTCACGGTCTGACGGGATACCTCGCACTGCCGCGCCACCGCGGTCTTCTGCACACCTCCCAAGGGGCCTGGGCGACTTCATTGTAACGCTCGCGCAGGAAGATGGCCGGCAGGATGCCTATGAGGATTGCCACCCCACCGATCACGACGGCGAGCCCGCCGGGGCGCCGTCGACCAGATCGTCGAAGAGCACCGGGTATTGCATGAGCCAGAGGAACCACGGCGTCACCACGTAGGCCAGTTGCCCGATGAAGTTCTGCGTGCCCATCAGACGCGTGCGTTCGTGGTAGTCGGGTGTCAGCTCGAAGCCGAGAGCCACCCACGGCGTGGCGAACACGGTGTAGGCCAGGTAGAACAGGATGGAACCCACCAGGAAGAACCAGAAGTAGAAGGTCTCGCTCTTTCCCTCTGGGAACTCCCACAGGATCATGAAGATCAGACCAACGGCGATCGCACCGCAGAAGATGTAGGGCCGGCGTCGGCCCCATTTGGTCCTCGTGTGGTCGGTGATGTACCCCATCAGGGGATCGGTGATCGCGTCGGACAGGCGGGGCAGGGCCCCGAGTAGCCCGACCAGGGCCGGATTCATCCCCAGCCCCAGGTTCAAAACGATCGTCATGCCGCCGATCGCGCCGGCGAGCAGATTGTTGACGAAGGCGCCCAGACCGTAGATGAGTTTGTGGGGGAAGGAGATCCGATCTTCCGGTGCCGTCTCGTGACGCAGCTCGGTGCTCATGATCCTGCTTTCCGGTAGACGCGGACGTAATCGACGAGCATCGTCAGCGGGAAGATAGTGCTCTGATCAGGAGGGGACCCGACGAAGCCACCGCCCACGGCGACGTTCAGCAGGATGAAGAAGGGATGATCGAAGACCCAGCGGGTGCCGGTGGGGATACTCTGGGGTGTCAGCTCGTGATACTTGTAGTCATCGACGAACCAGCGGATGCCGGCCTCATCCCATTCGATGGCGAAGAGACGGAATCGGCCCGCCAATCCGCCGCCGATCGACGCTTCCGTGCCGACGCCGGCCCCTCCGGCATAGCCGGGTCCGTGGACGGTCCCCACGACCACCGCCGGGTGCTGCCCGCGGAATTCCATGATGTCGATCTCGCCACAGGCCGGCCAGCCGACGCTGTCGAGATTGTTGCCGAGGAGCCAGAAGGCGGGCCAGATCCCCTTTCCTTCCGGTAGCCGGATGCGCGCCTCGAAGCGTCCGAAGGCCTGCTCGAACAGCCCCCGCGTGTTGATCCGTCCGGAGGTGTATGCGTTGCCCTCGAAGGCCTCCTCGCGTGCGGTGATCGCCAGATGACCCGCCCCGTCCAGAGCGACATTCTCCCGGCGGTCGCTGTTGTACTCCAGTTGTTGATTCCCCCAGCCGTCTCCCCCGACATCGAAGCGCCATTTGGCCGGGTCCAGACCCGAGCCTGCTGCCCCCTCGAATTCATCCGACCACACCAGCTCGAAGGAATCGGCGCGGTCCGACCCACCCGCACTCGAGGTCGATCCGTCGCCACCACATCCGGGCAGGAGCACGGTGGCGGCGCAGATCGAGAGTGATCTCACCATCAAGGTCGGCCAGGCCCGGGAGGCACGAAGACAACGCCTGGGCGGAACACTAGTCGGCGGTATAGTAGACATTGTCGATCAGGGCGAAATCGGTCGCGGCCCCGGTGGCGCCGCCGATCGACAGCGGCGAACGAACGGCGCTCAGATCGAGCCCATCGGCGACGAAATCGGCCAGCGGAATCGACAGCTGATGCCACTCATCATCATTCGTGTAGCCATAGGCCGTCGCATTGACGACGTGGCGGTCTTCGGCATTGCCGGTGACGCCGATCTCGATCTCGGCGAAACTCGCCGAGCGGAAGCTGATGTGGAGGGTTGTCCAGGCGGTCAGATCCCGCGCGGTGTCCCAGTGGATCCCCATTCCCCACCAGTCTCCCCCGGCGTGCTGGAGACGGTGAGCGTTGAGCCCCTCGAGAGGCTCCTCGACGGGATCGGCCGTGACCGTGTTGTCATACAGGAACACGTGCGTCGTCTCGTTGTCGATCTCCACCATCGCCGACGATCCGCCCTCGTAGAAGGCACCGATGTTCAGCCGCTGGTCGCCTTCCTGGAACGCGTCGGGTCCCGATGCCAACTGCAGCCCACTCTCGGCCGGCGTCAGGTCGAGATAGACATTGTCGATCAGGACAAAATCGGTCGTCTCGCCGGCGGTCCCCCCCAGGGACAGGGGCGCGCTGACGGCGCTCAGATCCAGACCGATCGTGGCCAGATCGGACAGGGGGATCGCCAGATGATGCCACTGTCCGTCGGCGACGTAACCGTAGTTGGTGGCATTGACGGCATGGCGCACGTCGTCGGCGCCATTCATCCCGATCTGGATCTGGGCGAAGGTCGTGGACTGGAAGCTGATGTGCAGTGTCGCCCACGCGGACAGGTCGCTGGGGCTGTCCCAGTGGACACCCATCCCCCACCAGGGCCCGCCTGAGTGCTGTACTCGGTGGGCACTGAGTCCTTCGAGGGGTTCCTCGACGACTTCCACACCGACGGTCTCCTCATACAGAAACAGGTGCGTCGTCTCGTTGTTGACCTCCACCAGCTCTGATGAGCCACCTTCGTAGAAGACGCCGATGCTCAGACGTTGCTCGCCGGTGATGAAGGGGTCCGGACCGGGCAGAGGATCGGCGCCACCTTCGGTGGGGGTCACACTGAAGTCGAATGCTTCCTGCTCATCATAGTCGGACTCGTCCAGGTTGGACCGGCATCCGGCCAGGACAAGGACACAGACCATCGCAACACAGAGTGGGGCATAGCGATTCATCGTCTCACCGCTTTCTCATTGCCGTTGGGATCGGTCACCAGCAGCCAGTTGCCGGACGGGGTGCCGCCCAGATCGAGGATGCCACGATAGGAGGCGGTCACCAGCTCGAAGGAGAAGGTGCCCGTCGAATCGAAGGACTTGGCATCGGGGAAGTTGTCGAGAACCGATTGGAATGCCGCGATCGCCATGTCGTGCACACGCGACAGGTCCGCCTGTCTGGCCTCACCGTTGGCCCAGATGTCACGCAGACTGACGCCCACGTAATACTGGTGCTCACCGGTGGGCTGATGGGCGAGCCACGTGGCCCAGCTGTAGTAGGCGGTCACATGGTTCCCCGTGCCCTGCAGATCCCACTTCGTCTGCGCCCCGGAAGAAGCGCGGGCGAAGGGGTTGTTCGGATCCTCCAGCACGGCCTTGCTCGGGTGGATGCCGGCGGTCTCATCGAAGACTCGTAGCGGCTCGTCGCTGAGCGGACTGCCGTAGACGAAATCACCCGGGTCCGAACAGCCGCCGATCGCCAGCAGAGCCAGCAGGAGTGGGCAGATTGCTCTCATCGTTTTCATGCTCGCCTCCTCACAGGCCGATGTGGACATACAAGCCGACCTCGAACTCAAGCCCCCGTGCATCCGGGTCGCTCGGATCGATCACGTACTCGGGGGAGTTCTCGTCGAGTGTCCGTAGTTGTGTTCGCACGCCGAATCGAGTCGACGTGCCCTCCATCAGGGCCGACTGGAGTCCGTATGAGACGTCCGTGTACCACTGCATGGGGTAGGTCAGGTTGAAATCGCGATGGAAGTCGTAGGGACCCCAGTCATCGATATGAAGGCGTGATCGGGCGTGGATCGTCTTCCACCACATCCGCAGATCGCCGCCATAGCGCGTGACCAGACGTGGATCGTCTCCCCGTGGCTCACCCTCGCCGGTGAACAGGGTGCTCACGAGGCGCAGATCACGGGACACATTGTGGATGGTGTGCAGCTTCGCCTCCCACTCGTCGTGGGCGGGCGGGGCCGCACCGAAGGGTACCGTCGCCCCATTGGCCAGCGTGAACGTGTTGGCGTCTCGCTGCTCCGGCTGAGAGCGGTACATCACGTCGAGAGCCACGGCGAAGGGTGCATCCTCACGCAGGTCGCGGTCCCAGTTGTGGAACCAGGTGCCGGGAGTCGGATCGTAGACCAGCAGCAGCTCCGCCCCCACCGTCTCGCGATTGTCGAGGACGACGAAGGGATCGTCGAGGATGTTCCGCGGCCGGATGGCAGGATAGTAGAGACCCGTGTCTCTACTGTAGAAGTCAGCGATCCTCGGATTGGCCTCGATCAGTGGCTTCTGGTAGAGGACCTGCGGGGCGATCTCCAGCATCCCCATGCGATAGGAGGCGCCCGATGACACGGCCCAGTGGTTGCCTCGGCCACTCTCCTTCAGCGACCAGCCGGTCAACACCGTCGCCGCCTGATAGCCACCGTCGGCGACGATCCCCATCAAGCTGCCCTGACCGACCCACCGCAGAGCCCCCCCCTCGTAGATCACGCGGACACGCCCGCCGAAGGTGTCACCCCAACGGACCTCATCGTTGACGACCTCGTAGCCCGAGTCGAGATAACCACGATCAGCGGTCTCTTCCACCCAGGCGAATTCATCTCCGACCTTCGTCGAGCCGGCGAAGAGACCACCGATCTCGAAGTTCAGCGATTTGGCGCCGAAACCGAAGAAGACCGACGTGCGTCGGGTCAGTTGTTCGGGAACGGCGAAGCTCGTCTGGGCTCCGGAGACTTCGACGAGATCCTCGTGGTGGATGATCGAGTAGCTGAAGCCGTCCGACTCTCGATAGTATTTGGCCAGGAGGGCGGCGTTGGCACCCCACCACAGTTCCGGACCGATCGCCAGTTTCCAGCCTTCCCACCTGCCCTTGCCGGTGATCTCGAAGCCATTGGGAGCCTGACCATTGTAGGTATCGAGATTGGGCCCGTAGTTCGCTTCGGGATACAATCCGAAGAAGTCTCCCTCGTAGCCCCAGTGGAAGTGTCCGGTGCGGAAGAAGCCTTCGAGGGTGAAGCTGGGCTGATCGATGGTGAATTCGGCGCCATAGACGGCGAATCGGTCCGCCACGGCCCGCGCCTCGCGGGACGGCGCTTCACCTGCGGCGGGCAAGACCCGTTCGAGCGCGCGATTCTCATAGAAGATGTTGTCGAGACGATTCTGACCGACGGCGCCGACGCCGTGGATCGACAGTCGGCCACGCAGGTCTCCCCCATTGTCGATTTCGAAGTCGGTCCAGAAGGACTCGGTGTGACCGAGCCAGCGGCCCTTGCCCCGTTTGGTCTGCGCATCGCCGTTGCTGATGCTGGATTCATAGTTCATGCGCACATTGCCGAGGCGTACGGTCTTGAGATCCGCCACGTCGGCGATGGCGCGACCCGTGGCATAGCGATGGGTGTACTCGGACAACCGGATCTCACCGAATCGAGCGCGGATCACCTCGGGCGTCGTCGCCGGCCCATAGGGGTCCAGTCGGAATGCCTGCTGCAGCACGTAGTAGGAGGTGCGTGGCGTCACCGAGAAGAAACCGTCCGAATCCGTGGCGTTCTTGGCGGCGATCCCCCACCACTCCTCATTCATGTTGTTCTTGCCCTCGACATGGTCATGCACGTAGGCGTCGGTTGCCCAGCTCGCATTCGTGTCGTGGACATCGAGGTTCTCCTCCTGGCGGAACTTCCACCAGCCGTCCGACCACTGGAAGATGAACCCGCCGATCGCCGTCCCGGCGCCGCCTTTGCCATGGGACTGCTCGTAGATCTCCTGCCACTGCCGCAGCAGATAGCCCGCCTGCGACACGTCGTCTTCCCGGCCACGGCGCGCATCGTAGGCATCGGCGCCGAACTCGGTATAGACGAAGGGGACACCCATCTCGTCGGCCACCCGCTGGAACAGGTCGCCGCTGCTGCCACCGCGGTAGACGTTGGCGCCCATGATATCCAGATCGCCACACGTGCGTGCGATGACGTCGAGGTAGTTGATGTCCCCATTCACCATCGCCACCGGATGACGCTCGTCCATTCCACTGACCAGCGTCGCCGCCTCGCCCATCAGTGAGTAGAGATACTCGGCGCGGGGGTCCTTGGCCTCCTCGGGCAGGTCTTCGATCTCGAAGCTCGTCCAGGACAGGCCATAGTTGTTCTCGTTACCGAGCAGATACATCAGCACACCACGGGTGTCCTTGTAGCTCTCGACGGTGTCGCGCAGATCATCGAGAATGGCCTGCCGCGTCGTCTCGTCGGAGTAATCGGTCTGCGACAGAAAGACCCCATTCACCTCGAAGCCGTAGCGTCCCATCAGGTGATTGACGGCGGTCATGATGCCATAGTGGTCGTAGATGTACTCGACCCAGCGCGGCGGAATATCCGAGAAGAGCCGGATCGCGTTGACGTTCATATCCCGCAGGAGCGCCATTTCGGGTTCGATCGCTTGCTTGATGAACTCGTCGGACTGATCCCAGAGGGTGTACCGGTAGTTTTCGCCGATGGGGATGTATCCCCAATTCATGCCGAAGACCATGAAGTCGTCGCCGTCTACCTGCAGCTTCCAGCCGCCCTCGTCGGCGTGAACGATGACGTCGTTTGGCTGGGCCTGGCTCGGACCGGGTTGGATCGCCATCACCAGCGCGATGAGGAGAGGGTACAGCGGCCGCTGATTCCGCATGGTGAGATTTCCCTTGGGGGACGGATTGCACAGCAATTGGTCTGATCCTTCGCAATCTCCGGACCGTTGATGATCACGATTCCTAGTGAAACCATAAGATCCTGTTTATAAAAAGGTTGGCGGATAGGAATTACAAGAGGCATTATCGTAAGTCTGGCGTTCGCTGTGCAAGCGATTTCTGCAGTAGGTGACCTGTGGCAGTAGGTGACCTGTGGCTGATTGTTGAACGGCCGTTTTCTGGTGGGTCAGAAGGCCGCCGCGTCTGCGTTGGATCCAGGCGCTTGGCTTCGGGCACAGCCCCATCCTCTGCCGCCGGCGCCCTGGGCGAGGTGCGACTCAGGCAGCTGACCGCCCTGGAGCAGTTGGTATACCGGGGGCGCGTCGCTGTCATCTTCTCGGACCTCAACATCAGTTATGCCTGGTCTGCTTCCGAAGCGTTGGGACGCCAGCGATCGCTCCAGTTCGGCGCCAATCTCGTGATCTTCGCCCTGGCCCAGTACGCTGCCGGGGATATCCGATGACGGTGCAGTTCGGTTGTCGGCACAGTTCCATTCGGGGTCTGTTTGGACCACAAACAGCGTGCGAGATACCTTCGATCGGGAGACACTGATCACTTCTGAATCAACCCACCTGCGACGGGACTCCATTCTCTGATGATTCTACAACGCCTACTTTTCTGCCTCGCCGGCGCAGTTTCGCTGGCAGGAATCCCGGGCCCGGCCTGCGCCTCCTCCATTGATCAGGCGCAGGTCAAACGAGCCGAGGACCTGTCAGAGGGGCTGGCCAACCAGCTGCACGACCTGTCCCTTGCCATGCGCGATCGGGACATGACGACCATCGCCACCCATTTCGGCGACGGACTGTCGGCCACGCCCTGGCCTGGTCTCAGCGATCGTTCCGAGCCTCAATCCAAGTGGGTAGAGCACCTCGACGCTCCAATCTCGTCCGCCTCGGTAGACCGGCCGGCCTTTCTCACCAGCTGGCAGGACTTCCTCGGCGCGCTGGCAAGCATCGAAGACGTCCGCCTCAAGGTGAAATCGGCCGATTTCGAGGAGCTGAAGAATCCCCGTGCCGAGGCGCTGATCGCCATCGCCATCGTCGGCCGCACCTCAGCCGACCAACGCGCGTGGGTGGAAGCCAAGGCCCACCTGGGGGCGGCTCAGATCGACAATTGGTGGCACATCGACCACCTCGAGCTAAGCAAGTTGACCATCCGTGCAGCGCGCGTCGATCTCTTCAGTGAAGTAGCGCTGCCGGCAGGAGTCTACCAGGCCGCACCACCCTTCGGGACTCCAGGCAATCCCAGCTTTATCGCACACGGTGTTGCCCTTGGTGATGTCGATATGGACGGCCGGCTCGATGCCTTCACGACCGGTCAGGCTGCCAACTTCCTCTACCTGAATCAGGGTGACGGCACTTTTGCCGAGATAGCTGGCAACGTGGGTGTACAGATCACGCCCACCGCTACCGCACCTCTGTTCGCAGACATCGACAACGATGGCGACAGCGATCTGTTCCTCGCCGCCGCCGGCCATCAGATGCTGTTTGAGAATCGCCTGATACCGGATGGCCGTCTCGAGTTCCGTGACGTCTCCCTGATGACAGGTGTTGACCGGTTCGCCCAGGGATACAGCGCCGTCAGCGCCGATGTGAACAGTGACGGCTACCCCGATATTTATGTGGCCTCCTACAATAGGTATGGCGTCGTCATGCCTGATTCCTGGTCACAGGCGACCAACGGCACGGCCAACCTGCTTTTCATCAATCAGGGAGATGGCAGCTTCCTCGAACGGGCCCGGCAGTGGGGTGTCAACGACAGCCGTTGGTCCTATGCCGCCCACTTCGGCGACTTCGATGGCGACAGCCGCCAGGACCTGTATGTGGCCAACGACTTCGGCCAGAACGCTCTCTATCTGAACCAAGGCGACTACTTCACCGACGCCGCCGGCGCTCTGGGCTTGCTCGATCCCGGCAATGGCATGGGCGTGTCCCTCGGCGACTACAACAACGACGGACACGTTGATATCCACATCACCAACATGTCCTCCACTGCCGGTAAACGGATCCTCAAGCGACTGTTTCCGGAAGAGTCGAACGAAGTGGATGCGACGCGAGTGCTCGGCAAGCTTGCCGCTGGCAACAGCCTGTTCCGCAACCTGGGAGACGGCAGCTACGAGGAGGTGAGTACCTCGGTGGGGCCGTTCTCAGCCGGCTGGGCCTGGGGTGGTGGCTTCGTCGACTTCGACAACGATGGCTGGCAGGACATCCACGCCCCCAACGGCTTCATCTCCGGCAAGTCTCTCAAAGACACGTGAAGCCTCTTCTGGCGCCACGTGCTGGCGTCATCAACAGAAGTCGAAGAGACGGGCAATCAACAGTACCAGACAGACCACATGGGCAAACTCTTTGAGCAGGGCTTTTCCTTCAGTGGCTTTGAGCGCGACAAGCTCTACCTCAACGAGAAGGGTCAGCGCTTTGTCGATATTTCGGGCCTCTCCGGCCTCGATTCGGTCACCGATGGACGTGGCGCGGCCTACGGTGACTTCGACAATGACGGCGACCTGGATGTCTTCCTCACTGCGCTCCAGGGACAGGTCCATCACCTGTTCCGCAACAACGTCGGCAACAACACCGGCTTCGTGCGGATCTCTTTGCAGGGCACCGACAGTGGCACCGACGCCTTTGGCGTCGTCGTTCGCATGGGCACGTCGGCGGGTGTACTTGCCAGGATCAAAGCCGGTGGCAGCGGCTTCGTCTCTCAGAGCGACCCCCGACTCCTGTTCGGCATCGGCCAGGATGCCTCGGTACCCTGGATAGAGGTACATTGGCCGTCCGGCACAGTTCAGCGCTTCGAGGAGACGAGTCCCGGCGCCGGCGTCGCCCAGGCCGGCGCCTCGCTGCGCCTCGTCGAAGGCCAGCCGGAACTGACGGCCGCCGAAGAGACCCGCTTCTCGTTACCCGATCCATCGGCCCCCGGGGATGTTGTGTTCCACTCCCTCCGTCAGCAGCGTGGCGACGAATTTCCGGCGGTGGTCCTCGTCAACCAGCCCAACGGCACAACGCACGACTTCCAGACCTGGCGCCAGCCGGGCCGACGTTATCTGGTCAACCTGTGGGCCACCTGGTGTGTGCCCTGCCGACAGGAGATGCCGGAACTCGAGAAGCTCTACCTTGAATTGCAAGCCGCCGGTGTAGACGTAGTCGGCATCAGCCTCGACACGGGCCAGGCTCGCAAGAAGGTGCCGCGTTTCCTTGACCGTATCGGCGTCACCTATCCCAACTTCACGACCCGGGAAAGCGCCATCAAACAGCTGTTTTCCGGAGAGCAGATCTTCGTTCCGCTCTCCTACGTCATCGACGCTCAGGGCCGCATAGACGCCATGTTCAGCGGCTGGTCGCGAGAGTCCGAGGCGGCGATCCGCAAGCTGATTCAGTAACCTCTCGGCCCTGCGTGTCTCGCCCTGAACCTGCAGTCAGTCCACTCTCTGATACACGCGGACAAAGTCGACTTCAAGACGCTGTGGAAAGACCGACGCATCCACCCCTTGCACGCCACCCCAGTTGCCGCCTACGGCAATGTTCAGGATCAGGTAGAAGGGACGATCGTAGGGCCACACTGTCCAGTCACCTTTCCCGGGTGTGTGTGTGAAGTACGGCTCTCTAGCGACGTAGGCGGTGAGATGTTGTGCATCCCACTCCAGCGCATAGGTATGGAACGCGGACTGCGCATCGGCAATCTCGATCTGGCGACTGATCTGCGTTCCGTCTATGTGGTTGTGGGCTTTGGTGTGAACGGTTGCATGGACGACTCCCGGGTCGTAGCCAACGTGCTCTATGATGTCGATCTCACCATTGTCCGGCCAGCTGCCATTTCCCAAATCCCAGTCCCACGGCAGCATCCAGATCGCCGGCCACGTCCCACGCCCCGCCGGCAGTCGGGCACGGATCTCGAAGCGCCCGTAACGCCAGTTGGCATGTCCCCGGGTCACGAGACGTGCCGAGGTGTATTGGCTGCTGTCCAGCCATGCTTCGTGGCGGGCCTCGATGATCAGATGGCCACCTCCAACGCGCGCGTTCTCAGCTCGGCGCTCGGTGTAATACTGGAGTTCGTTGTTGCCCCATCCTTGTCCACCCACATCGTAGTCCCAGCGAGTGCTGTCGGGCAGGCCGGGACTGCTGAATTCATCGGCCCAGACGAGCGACCACCCCTCTGCCTCTGCCGCCGACGGGACGGGCGTGTCACCGCCGTGGATAGCACACCCCCCGATGGAGAGTGCCATCAGTGTGAGGGCGACACGGAAGCAACCGTTCTGTTGCGGGAGAGAAGCCATGGTGCCTGACTGCAGTTGAGTGCGGATAGGAACTACAAGAGGCATTATGGTGAGTCTGGCGTTCGCTGTGCAAGCGATTTCTGCAGTAGGTGACCTGTGGCTGATTGTTAAACGGCCGTTTTCTGGTGGGTCAGAAGGCCGCCGCGCCTGCGTTGGATCCAGGCGCTTGGCTTCGGGCCCAGCCCCATCCTCTGCCGCCGGCGCCTTGGGCGAGGTGCGACTCAGGCAGCTGCGTCGAATTCGAGTTGGCGATCCAGGTGAGCCGGTGCGATGGGTGGGGCTCTGGAGGGCAGGCCGACGGCGTTGAGGAACGCCTGAATGGCCGCCGTCTCCGTGAGGGCGGCGATCACCTTCATGCGCCCCGAGCAAGTGGGGCAGACGGTGACGTCGTCCTGGAAGACTCTGGCCAGAAGCTTGGCCCAGGAAACGCGATGAACCCGGCGCCCCCCTGCCGCTGAGTGCTCACAGCCTTCGGCCTGCGGCAGGGCACTGGGCCCAGGTACGATCTGGGCGCGATCAGGGCAGGCCGGCGCCAGCACGCCATGGTATCGGACCAGGTTGAGGCGTGGCGGTGGCACGAGGGCGGCCAGTTTCTCCAGCAACTCCTGTGGGGACAGCAAGATCTGGCACGTCCCGTCCGCCACATCACATCGTACTGAAACACTCTGGCCAGCAAACATCTGAGATAAGTCAATGAAGACAAATGACTTATGAGAGTTGCCGGGAGATTCTACGAACATGCCGCCAAGTTGTGGTAAATACACGACTTACGTGGTGCTCGTAAATGTCATCGAGCACACAAGAAAAGCACCACTCTAATGTGGATGAGGTGCCCACCAGCAGCGCGCACGCGGTCGGAATGCGCGCATTTTCTGCGCTGAAAGCCGTTCGGTCGCCTGGTGATCCCCTGGCGTTTTCTCTTAATTTCAGCCGTTGCACCAAAGGAGGCCATATGGCCAGGAAGCGTTACACCGCAGAGCAGATCGTCGGACACCTGCGCCGGTGGTCGTCAAATCGAAGTTTACCGCCACATCCTAACTCCGGATGTGGATACATAAGTGGGGGCACGTCCGCATGTGGCGAAGATAGTCGGGTTCATCGTGGGTCCTGTGGTGTTCAGTGTGTGGATGAACATCGTTGGGAATCCCCATGTCGTTGAGACAGTCTTGGGAGTGGGTATCTCGATCTTCGCGGGTGCTTGGGTGTGGAGGTGGCTGGTGCGCCGGCAGTGGGCCACGGCGCCTCAGAAAGGCCGTCGCTGAAGATCCTGTGATTCAGAACGGCGCTTCGTGGCGGACTACCAGAAGCCGTATCACATGCCATCCGCTGTCGGCAACAGCGCCTCCGGTCCCCCCTACCCCCCGATCCCCCCGCAGGCCGACGAAAGCAACGTGACCCACAACATCTGATCGGCCGGCCCGGATTCACCCGAACCGGAAGCGTATGCTCGATCCGCTCTTGAAAATTAGCCTGACCGACGCCGTCGACATCCTCTTTGTGAGCCTGTTGATATGGGCCATCATTGCCTGGATGCGCCACGTGCGTGCCAATCTAGCATTGTTAGGCCTAGGCATCATAGGTCTCTTCTACCTGGTCGCCTTGCAACTTGAGTTGCAGTTGACGGCCTGGATCTTCCAAAGTTTTTTCGCCGTCCTGGTCGTGCTCTTGGTCGTCGTCTTCCAGGATGATCTACGCCGCCTTTTCGAGCGGATTGCCGTCCTGGGATTGAGACGACGACGACCTCACACCGAGGTAGGTGGCGCAGCGGCAATCTACCGTGCCCTGCAGCAGCTTGCCGAGTCGCATACGGGCGCCCTGCTGATCATTCCCGGTCGCGAGCCCATAGAGCGGCACCTCCAAGGCGGTGTAGTACTCGACGCCAACATCAGTGAGGAACTGCTTCTCAGCATTTTTGATCCCCACTCACCGGGACATGACGGTGCTGTCCTGGTTCAGGGGGACAGGCTGGCTCGCTTCGGTGTGCACTTGCCCCTCTCAGAGGACAATGCTCAACTGGGGGCCGGCGGTACCCGGCACGCCGCAGCGTTGGGCCTGGCCGAGCGCTGCGACGCTCTGTGCGTTGCCGTATCAGAAGAGCGTGGTACAATCTCTGTCGCTGCCCAGGGAAAACTCACCGCCCTGGCGTCCCCCAGCCAACTCTTGAAAACGCTGCAAGATCAACTAGTACCGCAGGAAAATAACAGAACCTCCGGGTCGTTGCGCTGGCGCCGGGCGCGTCGTGGGTTTCTGGAAGGCGGGACTGCCGTTGCTCTGGCACTTGCCAGCTGGTTGGCTCTCGTGCCCGGTTCTGCCGTCGATCAGGCGAAGATAGAGGTGCCGGTGACGGTAGAGAACATGCCGGATGGTTATGACTTGAGGAAGGTCGAGCCAGCGAGCGTGGCACTGACCGTATCTGGTCCGAAGCGACAGTTGCTGGTCGCCCGTACCGAGGATTTCAAAGTAGTCATCGACGCTCAATTGGTGAGGCTTGGACGCAGAACTTTTGACGTTCGCGAGGCGGTTCGCCACTCAACGGCCCTACAGGTGCGCGCCGTCAAGCCCGGCAAGGTGCGCCTCTCGGTCAGTCAAGCACAGGGACAGTCGCCTTAGGCTTCGGCCTGTTGCGACAGCCATGTAGACCTGACTGTTGAGTCCGCGGTCGGCTGAGTGATCCCGAAGACGGTGTCCGCTCCGGCGCCCTG
>PVBE011655435.1_pt1 | contig 22959 bp, 23 predicted proteins | sample 1631181 | NCBI WGS metagenome assembly PVBE01 (sample SAMN08397723, study PRJNA350692) | Marine metagenome, whole genome shotgun sequencing project. | isolation source: water | place: Pacific Ocean | collected 2012-04 | reverse complement strand
GTTGGTAGACGGTTACTGCTCAAAAATGTCCAACTTAGCCACATCCAATTACGCACTGCCCTTCAACGTTTACATCACAATGTGCAACACTACGCCTTCGAATTATCTTGATTTTGTGGGGATCCCTCAGAGTCTGACCCCGATCCGGAGGGACTGCAAAAGCGTGAGCCGCCGGGCTTGTCCATCGACATTCCCTTGCCTAGCCGGGCGCTCGGGACCACCCACGTTCACCTGCTTCTTTGATCGCGTACCCTGTTCTCAGACCCCGCGAATACCGCATAATCACTCATTACACCGTTACCACGGAAGTTTGGAGCCCGCCAAATCAACGCGACTTCAGACTCTCTTTGAGTTCGGCGACTTCCGCTTCCAATGCCACAATCCGTTGTTCCAAACTCGACAGGCTGACTCGTTCCGGCGTTCGCACGGGCTGCGGGAACTGCTCCTGGGAAACAGGAGCTTCAACGTCGACGAGGCCGAAGAAAAGGTGCACATACTCGGCGTCTTTCCGACCGGGCGTTCGCGGCAATTTCACCGCCAACGGACCGCCTTCACGCTCAATCAATCCGTCCAACGCATCCACGACCGCGGCATTGTCGGCAAAGGTGTGCAGGCGGCCGCTGTGTGCTCTCAATTCACCCGGCGTCTGGGCCCCCCGTAACAACAGCAGACAGACGACGGCGAACTGCGGCGGGTCCAACTGGAAATCGCTGAAAGTCGTATTGCAGAAACGCTGCTTATACTTCTCTACTCCGTTTTTGAAGTTTTCTTCGATGCGTACGAGATGCTTAGCACCCAGATCGCGGGCGGCGCGCTGCACTGTGCCGGGTTCCAAGGACACGACGGGAGCGCGCGCCGACTTCTGATTGCAGGCGTTGGTCAGAGCGTTCAGCGTCAGCGGATACTGGGCCGGAGTGACCATTGATTTCTCCATCAGGCAGCCGATCACCCGAGCTTCGTTGGCGGTTAAGAGCAGCGACACCGATGAGTCCTCGCGTTCGTTACTATTTCGGATCCGGTTCGTCGACGATATCGGGAACCCAGCGTAGTGGAACTCGTTCCACGATCGCGACAGGAAGTTCCATCAAAATCACCGCCCCCTGAATATCGGTACGATAGTACGCATTTATCGCGGCGTCGGCCAATGCCTGGGCTGGAAGGCTATCCAGACCTGCGCTCGGCTCGGCACCGCTACCGACCATGACCGAAGCGGAATTCCGGCGTATCTTCCAAAATGACCGACGCCCGATCGCGGACGCGGGAGTCCGACCGGCTTTCTTGGAACAGCACTGCGATAATGAGGGCACAAACAGACATTGAAGGTGGGCTATGACGCACGATGTACCAATACAGATGCGGCCAATCGGGGTCGTCGAAACCAGCGTCGCCGACGAGGACGTCGCGCGCCAACGGCGACGTCTCGTTTCGGACATTATTATATTCGATGAATACGCCGCCGGCCTCGAGGGTATCACCGAGTATTCTCACATCATTGTCTTGTTCTGGATGCACCGCGCGCAACCACCATCGGAGCTTCTCGTTTATCCGAGGGGCGACCGTTCTCTGCCCTTGACCGGTGTCCTGGCTTCGCGCGGCCGCGGCCATCCCAATCCGATCGGGCTCGCTGTCGCCGAATTACTCGAAAGGAACGAGACCCGGTTGCACGTGCGCAAACTCGATGCCTACGATGGTACGCCGATCATCGATATTAAGCCGTACGATCACTACGACGCACACACCGAGCTGCGTGTGCCCGGATGGTTCGAAGAACGCGCGAACCGACCGCTATCACAGGACCCGAAAACTAGCGGTTGACGAACATCTCGGGTAGAGTGGAAGTGTTATACAAACCAATATTGACCCGCTGCCGATGCGCCGTGTCCAGCCACCGAAAGTTCTCGTTCTGATATCTATTATTGCGATCTTTATCCCCAACACCTCGCGGGCAGAACTTGCGGACGGGGATGCGTTCGGGAATTGGCGCGTCAACTGTGAAATCGACGAACAAGCGGCCCGTCAGGGCTGTTTCATCGTCCAGAACGTGGTGCTCAGAGAAGGCGGACAGCGGGTGCTGCAGTTCGCCATTGGGTTCGTCGAGGACACACCGGATCCCATTGCCCTACTCACCCTTCCGCTCGGAATTTCCTTGCCGCCTGGTGCGCGAATACAGATAGACGAACGCGAAGCGACACGAATTGCGATCGAACGATGCGAACCCAACGGTTGTCGCGCCGGAATGAAACTCAATGACGAAATCCTGGGCAGCCTACGGGCGGGAAACCAAATCTCGGTAACATTCTACGATGCCAAACGACAGCCGATAGAGGTACCGCTGTCGCTGGACGGCTTCGAAGAAGGTCTCGGCGCGTTGTCCGCGGGGGATTCCTGACCTCCGTTTTCCCCGGCGCGACTTTACCCACTCGTACCGAGGCGGATATCGTTGAAAGTTGCCGGGCGAGCCGTTCCATGCCTGCTTTGCGACCATTGTTGCAATAAAACGCGATCGCCAAGAGCGAAACCAAGCTCCTCTGCTTCGCCGCCGTTGATTTCCACCACATAGCGAACCTTATGCCGCGAGGTGATCAAGCGTGATGACCTCGGAGTCGCCTGATGCTTGATTTGGATCACCTCGCCGGATTCGGTGATGAACAGAATATCCAGCGGAATCAGTGTGTTCTTCATCCACATATGCACTCGTCGCCGACGTTCGAAATCAAACACCATACCGGTGCGGGGCGCGAGGTATTGCCGTTTCATGAGTCCTCGTCCGCGCGAATGCGCGTCTCCGGCGAACTCTACGTGCAACCTAACTGCTACACCATCGCGGCGTTGCACGATGAGCTCGCTCACGGGGCCCGCGGCGGCAATGGACCCAATCTGAATCATCAAGACCCAGCACACCACAATTGGAGCGCACCGGCGCAGACACCGCGGATCGAAAGAAGCGATGTGCCGCGCGGGCGGGCGGCGATACCGGAATGCGCCGTCGGCATCTACTCGACTACTCTTTAGCGGCGCCGCCGGTATAGTCGGAGATAGCGGTTCGTTTGTAGTCTGCATCGGCGATTAAGACTAACATGTCTCCCGGATCCCGGGACGTGCCCGGTACCGATGACAACATAATGATGGAGCCCCTTCCAATGTACCGAACTTTGTGCACTTTGATTGTCCTCCTGGCGGTTCCCGTAACCGTAGCGGCACACGGCCCGTCGCGGCAGAAAGTCACCCGAGAAATCGCCGTAAAAGCCCCTGCGGTCATGGTCTGGGATCTGATTTCGGATTTCTGTTCGATTGCCGAATGGCATCCGGCAGTGGTCGACTGTGAGGGTGACGGTGGGAACGAACCCGGCGCGACCCGCGTATTGACGATCGGCGAACCCGGAGGACCTCAGATTCACGAAGAACTACAAAAGTTCGACCACGACAAGATGACTTACAAATACAAAATAACGCAGACCGATAACACCGTCACCCCGGTCACTACCTATTCCGCATTCTTATCGGTAAGCGACGACGGTAACGGCGGTTCAACGGTCACCTGGCGCGGTGGTTTTTACCGCGCCTACCCTAATAACGATCCGCCGCCCGAACTCAACGATGAGGCCGCGGTGAATGCCGTCACCGCGATTTATGAATCCGGACTCGCTGGCATCAGGGACATGATCGAGAACTGAGAAGACATTTGTTCTGTGTGAAGGTGGCGATGATAAGGAGCGCGAGCGTCGCCGCGGTCCTGATAGGCACCGTTTTCGGCGCGCCGCTAGTGGCGCCTGGGGCACCTTTCGCGTTCGTTACTAACCAGGGATCCAATACCGTTACGGTCCTGGACGTACCGACCCGCGCGACCGTGGCAACGATTCCGGTCGGGGAGGATCCAGCGGGCGTCGCCATTGGCCGTAATAACCGTTTCGTTTACATCACCAATCCAAAGAGCAAAGACATTTCCGTCCTCGATACGCGTAACCTCGAGGTCTCGGCTACGATAACGGCAGGCGACGGCCCGCTCGGTATAGCAGCCGATCCGTTGCGCGACAGGATCTACGTCGCCGATTGGTATAGTAAACGTATCATCGTAGTGGATACCGAGGCATTGTCCGTCGCCTACGAGTTGATCGTAGGAAACACCCCTGCGGGCGTCGCGATCAATGCCAAAGGTACGCGACTGGTCGTCACTAATCGCGACGACAATAACGTCATGGTATTTGACGTGGCGACTCGAAAGCTGCTCGCGACGATCCCGGTCGGACGCGCTCCCTTCGGCGTGACGATTTCCACAGACGGCGATCAAGCGTTTGTCGCAAACGTGCAGAGTAGCGACATTACCGTGATCAACCTCCATCTCCTACGGGTTGCGTTTCACGTATCCGTTGGGGAGTTCCCCTATGCGATAGCACACGATCACGAGCGTGACCGGCTGTTCGTGACCAACCAGCACGAAAGCACGGTGTCCGTGATCGATCTGAAAAAACGGAACGAACTTCGCCGCATCGAAGTCGGCGATTATCCCGAGGGTATCGATTTTGTCAGCGCGCATAATCAAATCTACGTCGCGAACTGGTTCAGCAATTCGATCAGCGTAATTGATGCCGAATCCCTTGCGGTAGTCGCTGAGATCGAATGCGGCGACGGGACCCGGGCATTCGGACAATTCGTTATGCAATAGGGGCGGCTAATCCCATCCTCCGGCGGTGCTCAGATCGCCTTCGAACGAGCGCATCAGCGCGTGCGTCGCGTACTGCGACAGCAGGCAGTATGCCGAGAAAAAATAGAGTCCCAAGCCGACAGCGGCCTCGCTGAATTCATCGCCACTCGCCGCGAAATAGGCAACGAGGACCGCAACGACAAACACGTCGGCCATCGACCATTTTCCGATGGCCTTGATGAATTTTAGGCCCCGGGCGTGCCAGCGAGGCCAACGATGCTGCACGACGACGATCGCAACGAGAATTTTCATGAACGGTGTAATCACGCTAAACGCGGCGACCAACATTGCGATAAAATAATTATTCGCCTTGGCGAGAGCGCCGATCGTGGTCAAGACACTCTTCGCTTCGTACTTTAGGACGACTTGGCCGAGTACCGGCAGGTTCGTATAGGCCTTAAGGCTCAACACCGGTGCCACCAAGCCTACAACGAGACAAATCACACCGATCGCCAAAAAATCTGCGGTTAACGACAAACTATGGAATTGCCGATCGCCGTCGGCGCGCCAGGCCCGTGCGCCGACGAAGGCGATTGTGACCAACAGAAAAGCGAGCGACGCGCGTAGCGCGAAGACCTGCCGACGCGCCGCTTCTTCGAGCAGATCCGTTACGCGGGCTTTCGTCTCGCTGGCACCGGAGTAGAGAGAAAAGCTTAGATTTTCGAGGATCGACTTCCACGCCAACTCCGCAGACTGCTCGATATCTAGATGCGAGCTTGCGATCCGGGTCAATCGCGACGCGTCCAACGAAAAGGAGATGATCATGAGCGCCAGGACCAGCGCTATCGGATAGTAGACAACGCGCATCACGCGGGCACGGACGAAGACACGTCTGACCGAGCGGCGGCGCGGTCCGATGACGGCGTCACGCGGGGGCTCCCCCTCGCCTGTCTACTGGTACTCCCGGTCGCTCCGCGCTCTGTCGTCGAACCTTTTCGCTCACTTCTTCAGAGGTTCCATAAGCAAAGCTCTACACCAACCGTCGAAAGCGCCTAATGCACTTCCTCTTGCGGCCCCGTAACGTCCGAGTGCAAAAAATCGCTAACCGCATCGTGATGTAGCGGTCGCGAGAACCAGAACCCCTGCGCTTCCGGGCAATTCATCGCACGCAGGCGATTGACCTGCTCGTTCGTCTCGACGCCTTCGGCAATGACCTTCATTCCCAAGGTCGAACCAAGTTTGATGATCGCTTCTACGATAGCGCTGGAGTCAATTTTATCGCTCATGGTCGAGACGAAGGAACGATCGATCTTTAAGGAGTCGTACTTAAATCGCTGGAGATAACTCAGCGACGAGTAACCGGTCCCGAAATCGTCGATGTGCAATTCGACCCCGATATCCTTCAGATCAGACAACATACTGAGAACGAGATCCTCGTGGTCCATGACGACTCGCTCCGTAATTTCCAGCCGGACACTATGCCGCGGAACATTGCAATCCTCGAGCAGCGCCGCCAACCGTTTTGCCATATCATCCGTAAAAAACAGTTTCCCGGAAATATTGATGCTCATTACAAGAGGCGGATCCACGGGAAACAGCTTCTGCCAGGTTGCAAGTTGATGGCATGCTCGCTCGATCACCCACCAACCGATCGGTACGACAAGCGTCGTCTCCTCTACGATGCCGATGAATTCGTCCGGCAGTACCAGTCCGCGCGACGGATGCCGCCACCGTAGAAGCGCCTCGAACCCCTGGATCCGTCCCGACTCCATTTCGATAATGGGTTGGTAGAAGACCTCAAATTCGCCGCGTTCGAGCGCGCGACGGAGGTCCGTCTCCATACGGTGTTGGAACATCGCCCGATCGTGCATCGACGTATCGAAGACCGCGTAATTGGCGTGTCCCGAGTTTTTTGCCCGATACATAGCGATATCCGCGTCCCGGAGGATTTCGTCCGAGGTCCGGTATGCCTCCGAACTGATTGCTATACCGATGCTCGCGGATGTGTATACAGAATGAGTTTCTATCTCCACTTCCACGGCCAGTTCTTCCTGGAGCCGTTCGACGACATAAATTGCGTCGGTCGGCCCTTCGATATCATTCAACACTATCCCGAACTCGTCTCCACCGAGGCGCGCCAGCGTGTCGCCCGGTCGTAGACAGTTCTCGAGTCGCCTCGCAACCTGCGCGAGTAATTCGTCACCGACCGCATGCCCAAGGCTGTCGTTAACACGTTTGAAACGGTCGAGATCGAAAAACAACACGGCGAATAAATGCGTCGCGTCACGGTGGAAGCGCCGTAACGCTAGATCAAGCCTGTCAATGAACAAATTGCGATTCGGCAACCCGGTCAATGCATCATGCATTGCCTCATGAAGTAAACGCGCCTCGGTCTGTTTACGTCGGGTGATATCGCTCATTGAGCCTGCGATTCTCAGCGCTTGTCCGTTTTCGTCGCGCACGGCCAGACCGCGGCTCAACACCCATCGCAGATCGTCGCCGCGCGCGGTCATCCGGTATTCACATTCGAAATACTGAGACCGGCCAGCGGTGTGCTGGCTCAAAGCTTCGTCGAACAATTCACGGTCGCGCTGGTCGATGCGTTCGAACCATTCGTCAATACGATCGGCGATATCCCGCGACGAGTACCCGAGAATCGCCTTCCATCGATCGGAAAAATGTATGGAGTTATCGGTCAGGTCCCAGTCCCAGATCCCGTCGTTCGCACCGGCTACAGCTAAAGAGTAACGTTGCTCGCGCCGCCTTAGAGCCTGTTCGGTCCGTCCACGCTCTATGGCATATCGGATCGCGCGTCCGAGTAGTGGACCGTCCACCTCACGTTTTATCAAGTAGTCCTGGGCGCCTTCGCGCATTGCCTTGGTGCCGAGATCCACGCTGTTTTGATTCGTCAGCACGATGACCGGGATCTCGGGCGCAGCCCGATGCATCTTCTGACACACCTCGATACCGGCGCAGTCGGGAAGGTTCAAATCCAATAGTATGGCGTCGTAGCGCCGCTCCGCGACGCTCTGGATGCCCGCCTCGAGGCAGTCGCAATGTTGCACCGAAAAGCGCCAACCACTGACGCGTTTCAAATGCTTCATGATGAGTTTTGCTTCCGAATCGATATCTTCAACGAGCAAAACTTTGCAATTCTTCATTTATTTCATCCGACAGCTTCGTTTACGCCCCCGCTGTTCAAAGTCCGAACGGTGGCGCCCCGAAATTCCAGTATAAAGCAAGAGCCCCGCCCCGGGGTCGACTCCACACGGATCTCGCCGCCGTGAGCGCGTACGATACGACGGCAAATCGCCAGCCCGGCACCGACACCCGGATAGTCGGAATCGCGATGGAGGCGCCTAAACATGTCGAATACTTTTTCGAGACTGCCTAGTTCAATGCCGATGCCGTTGTCGTCGAATTTTATACGCAGATATTCGGCGGTTTCGACGGCGCTGACCCGGATTCGAGGTACGCGCGCGCCGCGAAATTTTATTGCGTTGCCGATCAAATTTTGAAACACCTGGGTCATCTGGGTCCGAACGATAACCAGGGCCGGTAACGGCTGATGCTCGATCGTCGCGCCCGATTCATCGATCGCGCTGCTTAGATTCGCGATCGCCTCTTCCAGCACGGAATCCAGACTGACAATTTCTCGATCCTCCTCGGCCGACGCCAACCTGGAATACTCCGAAACGCCATCGAGCATTTGCTGCATGCGTTTCGTCAATCCCTCGACTTCGCCCACCGCGAATGTAATGGCTTCCGATTCTCCCTGCAACGCCCGATGCAGCGTTTCGGCATGACTGGCCAGGGAGTTTAGCGGCGCCTGCAAATCATGCGATAAAGCGAATGCGATCTGCTCCACTTCGCTATCGATACCGGTAACCTCGGTAACGGATGATGGGCTGGCGATCGCGAGGCTCGAAATATCGGCCATGCTGCCGGCCCATAGCTTGCGCCCGCCGGCTTCCAAACCCAGCATCCGCAAAGTCATCGCCATCAACGGCTCACCGGCCCTCGAACACTTGAAGCGGCCGACAAATTCCCAGTTTCTCGGCGGGCGCTCCATCCGCGCCTGCCATTCCTCCCGTTTTTCGGCCTCCGACCAGAACCGGGTGAACGGTTGACCGACCAGACCAAACCGGGGCTGCCCGACCAAACGCTCGAATTCCTCGCTGACCATAAAAAGGGTCCCTTCATCGGAAATCAAGCAGGTGGCTCCCGGAAATACCGACGAAAAAACGATACCGCTATCGACTGGCAATCGCTCGTTCAGGTCGGCGAGCCACCCCAGTCTCCCCGCTACCGACTTCGGCAACTCGAGAAAACCGGACCTCGTTTTACTGAAGCGCCCGTCGATCCCGCGACCGACACAGTCGCCCAGGGACGGCAGCGCACCTTCGGCGCCAAAGAACCAACACAAACAGGCGGGATACCGCTTGCGAATGTCCAGGATGATCGAAATGATTTCGCCGGATCGACCGACCGGATCGACCGACCGGATCGACGACCAGGGCGTCGACCGCACCAGCGCTGATATGGTGCGCCACTTCCACCGCCGACGAGGCCTCAAGCACTTCCGAATCCGGCAGAACGCTCCGAAGCGCTAGACCCAGCAATGCACGGTCGTGCCTGTCGCCATCAAACAATATTATTCTATACTTATAATTCAATAGCTTAGCGACAGCATTTACTTTTGATTAATGCGTTTTAAGGAGCATATGACATGCTCGTGGAATACTCAATTAAAATATTGTCACATACCCTATTTGAGTTACTCATGAACATGTGATCGGGACGAGAACCGTTGCTCGCGCGACAACTTCGAGGATCCCCGAGCACCCGTCCCTAGGCCCGCAAGGCCGGACCAGGAATCAAGCCCCTGCGACTCGTCTATAATGGCCCGGCGAATAATTCCAACCGCTAAGATCGTGAGAGGTGAGCCTGTGGCTGCAACGATGGAAATCCCGCTCAGCGGGAGCAAGATTACGAACCGAAACGGCCGATTGGAGGTTCCCGACAACCCCATAATTCCGTTTATCGAAGGTGACGGAATTGGGCCCGATGTCTGGAATGCGAGCAACCGCGTCCTCGACGCCGCAGTGACCAAGGCCTACGGCGGTCAGCGATCGATCCATTGGTTGGAAGTCTATGCGGGCGAAAAGGCTAACGAATTGACCGGTTCATGGCTGCCGGACACCACCCTCGACGCCTGTCGTGAATACCTGGTCGCCATCAAGGGTCCTTTGACCACCCCAATCGGGGGCGGCATTCGTTCGCTGAACGTTGCGCTTCGACAAATCCTCGATCTCTACGTTTGCTTGCGACCCGTACGTTGGTTCAAAGGCGTCCCCTCACCGGTGCGGCATCCGGAACTCGTCGACATGGTGATCTTCCGCGAGAATACCGAAGATATCTATGCCGGTATCGAATTCGAACAGGGAAGCGACGGAAATAACCGCTTCCTGCAAATGCTGTCCGAGAACTTCCCGGATTCGTACGGGAAAATTCGCTTTCCAGACAGTTCCGGGATCGGAATAAAACCCGTCTCGCAGGAAGGCACGGCCCGCCTCGTTCGCGGCGCGATCCAATACGCAATTGATAACGGCCGCAAAAGTGTCACCTTCGTGCACAAAGGCAACATCATGAAGTTCACCGAAGGAGCTTTCCGCAACTGGGGTTATGAACTCGCCGAAACCGAATTTTCGGATCAGACCTACACGTGGGATCAATGGGAGCGGACACGCTCGGACAAAGGCGACAAGGCCGCAAACGAAGAGCAACAAACCGCGCTCGACGCCGGTAAGATCCTGGTCAAGGACGCTATCGCGGATATCACACTGCAGCAGGTCTTGACGAGGCCGAACGAATTCGACGTCATCGCTACGATGAATTTGAACGGCGACTACCTCTCCGACGCGCTGGCCGCCCAAGTAGGCGGTATCGGTATTGCACCGGGCGGAAACATCAACTACGACACGGGTCACGCGATTTTTGAAGCAACGCACGGAACGGCACCGAAATATGCGGGGCTCGATAAAGTAAATCCGGGATCAGTACTGCTCTCCGGCGAGATGATGCTGCGCTATCTCGGTTGGGCCGAGGCGGCGGATTTGATTATCACCGCAATGGATAAGACCATCGCGGACAGAATCGTGACCTATGATTTTGCTCGTTTAATGCAAGACGCTACCGAGGTCAAATGCAGCGAATTCGCCGACGCGTTGATCGAGAGACTCTGATCACGCCCGTAACGGGACGGCGCGCGTAACGGCGGACGTCCGGTGGATCGACGCGCGCTCGTCAGCAGCGCGGCGAACGCCATATTCCAGGCGTTCGTCCGCTACAACAAGAATTTCCAACGGATCACCGCGCGCGCAAAAAAACACTTCGAGACGCGGGAATGGGGGGCAGCCCAGCGCGACCTAGGCGAACGTATAGAACTCTACACGAAATCGGTCGAGCGTAGCGTCGCGGCGCTCGACCGCCTGCTCGGGGAGCACCGCACCGATCGCGAAACATGGCGACAATTAAAGAAATTCTTTGGCGAACGGGTCAACGGCATCCCCGACGGTGAATTCTCCAAAACCTATTACAACTCGATAAACCGGCGTCTGTTCAATACCGTTGGTATCGACCCGGAAATCGAGTTCGTTACACTCCGGCTGGAAACCGAGGAACACCACCGCCACCTCGTCAAGCATCGCAGATACCTCAACTGGACGACGATTGACGACTTGATCGATCGTTTTCTGACCGACTTCTCGTTTGATGCCCCGCGCGCCGACCGACGTCTCGACTTGGAATTCATCAAGAGCGAAATCGTAAACTACAGCGGCAAATGTAACTTCGACACATCGGAGGTCTTGAGGATCGAGTTCATAGAGCCGGTCTTTTATCAGTCCTCGCGCGCCTATCTCGTCGGTCAGATCTTTTGGGCGACGGCGTCGGCACCCCTGATTGTCGCGCTCAAACACTCCACGGCAGGTATCGCCGTCGACGCGGTCCTGATGTCGGTTGACGAAGTGAGCATACTTTTTGGTTTCACACGTTCGTATTTCCTCGTCGACGTGGAACCGGTCGAAGGCGCGGTCTACTTCTTGAAGTCAATACTGCCGGATAAGCCTCTCGACGAACTCTATACTGTGCTCGGCCGTGTCAGGCAGGGAAAGACCGAACGTTACCGCACGTTGACCCGTCATCTCAGTCGGACGCACGATCAGTTTGTCCATGCGCGCGGGGCGCCAGGATTAGTGATGCTCGTTTTTACGCTCCCCAGTTACGACGTCGTATTCAAAATCATACGCGACAATTTCGGCTATCCTAAAAACATCAGCCACGAAGACGTTATGGGGAAATACCAGTTCGTATTCAAACACGATCGCGCCGGCCGGCTGATCGACACTCAGGAATTTCGTCAAATCGAGTTTCCCCTCAACAAGTTTTCTCCTGAATTGTTGGAAGAGTTACTCGACTCGACCGCGAACAGTGTGCGCTTGGACGGCGACCAACTCGCGTTCGACCACCTATACGTGGAGCGGCGGATCACACCGTTGAACCTGTACATCGAAGAGAACGATCGGGCGGACGTGGAACTCGCGGTACTCGACTACGGACAAGCCATCAAGGACCTGGCCTTCTCGAATATCTTTCCGGGGGATTTGCTGCTTAAGAATTTTGGGGTAACCCGGCATGGCCGGGTCATCTTTTATGACTACGACGAACTTTGCCCGATCACGGACTGCAATTATCGTGACATGCCAGAGCCGTCCTTCGACGAGGACGAGATGCGGCCGGACGAATGGTTCTACGTGGGAGAAAACGACGTATTTCCTGCCGAATTCATTAAGTTCCTGTCGATGGACAAAAGCCTGAAAGGTCTCTTTTTGGAGGTCCACGGCGACCTCCTCACGCCCGAATATTGGCGAGGAATCAAGCAACGGCTTCTCGATAACCAGGTGCTGGAAGTAGTTACCTACTACCGTCCGCCAGTCCCCTCGCGGCGGAATTGACGACGGTCAGTTTTTTTGCCGGCGACGGTGACAAAAGCCTGCGGAAACAGTACGATTACAGCCTGTAACTTAGAATCATTAGCATTTACATCGCGATTACGCTCGCCGAAATGAATGTACGTCCCAACCCGATACCAACCACGCTCGCTTCGCTGCGCCATGGCGAGCGGGCGCTGGTCGTCGACATCGGTCAGGGCGACCCGAAGCTCGGGGCGAAATTGGCGGCCAGAGGGGTCGTTCCGGGCGTTGAAGTCGGTGTACTTCGCGGCGGCGATCCGCTCTTACTGACGATAGACGAAACGCGCTGGGCGGTAACACGATCCGATGCGGACCTAGTCCATGTCGACATCATCACACGGCGCCGGCGATCGCTTCTAGAAAGACTGTGGCGCCGATGACCCAATCGCTGGCTTCGCTAGATCCTGGACAAAAAGGGACCATCAGCGGATTCACGCGCGACGACGCGATGACCCAGCGACTAACGCAGCTCGGGGTACTCGAAGGTGAGGTCGTCGATGTTCTGCGTCGCGCGCCGGCTGGTGACCCGATCGAGATCCGGATCCTCGGCTACTCCTTGTCCATACGCGCCGCCGAAGCTGAAACAGTACTCATCGACCCGCAGTGATCAGCAACTGTTACTCGCCGGCCGCCTCGGCGACGGCCGCGTGTGCCGTTCTCCGTTTGTGAGCCGAGTAAGAAATGCACGCTGAAGAAGTAAAAGGCAACGCCGAACTGCCGGTACTCGTAACGCTCGGGAACCCAAATACCGGTAAGAGCACACTTTTTAACGCGCTCACGGGGATGCGTCAGAAGGTCGGCAACTTTCCCGGCGTCACCGTTGAATATCTACGCGGCAAAGCCCAAATCGGCGGACGCGAGATCGCCGTCGTTGACCTTCCCGGCACCTATTCTCTGGCCGCACAGTCACCGGACGAAATGGTTGCGATCGACGTGCTGCTCGGCCGTATCGAGGACATCGGCAAACCTGACGCCGTCATCGTCATCGTCGATGCGAATAATCTCCGTCGCAACCTGTTCCTCGCCTCACAGGTTCTGGAGCTGCCGCTGCCCGTGGTCGTCGTGCTGAACATGATGGATCTCGCTGAATCCCAAGGCACCGTAATCGATGTCGAGGAACTCGCGAACATGCTCCGGGCGCCGGTGATCCCGATGTGCGCGACCAGCGGTAAAGGTCTGCAGGATCTGAAAACCGCGATCGATGCGGCTTTGCGCGCGCCGCGCGCCACCCACCCACCGATTGACAAACCGCTCAATGCAGCAGCAGCGAGTTTAACAGCGAGCTTGCATGACCCGGACCACACGGTGAGTGTAGCGGAGGTCGAACGCGCATTGATCGACGTCGGAGGGTATGCCGAACGCCGCCTGCTCTCGACCGATCCGGCGCTGCACTCGCAACTCGAGACGATCCGCCAGGAACTCGGCCAGGGCCGCAGCCTCGCGACGATCGAGGCGCGCCACCGCTACGGCTGGATCAATGGAGTAGTCGACGCCGTCGAGCAGCGCGCAATTGACCAACGAAACCGGGCCGACTTCGCCGACAAAATATTAAATCACCCGGTATACGGAACCCTGATCTTCGTCCTGACGATGGCCGTCGTTTTCCAATCCGTATTTGCGTGGGCGGCCCCCCTGATGGACTTCATCGACACGGTATCGAAGGCGCTCGTAGCAACGATCGATACGTCGGTAGACTCGCCCCTGCTGGCTAGTTTCTTGGGCGACGGCGTCGTCGCGGGCGTAGGTAGCGTGGTCGCATTTTTGCCGCAGATCGTGATCTTGTTCGCGTTCATCATTCTGCTCGAAGATACCGGCTACATGTCGCGAGCGGCGTTTTTGATGGACCGGTTGATGCGTTGGTGCGGACTCAGCGGCCAATCGTTCATCCCCATGCTCTCGAGCTTTGCCTGCGCCGTCCCCGGGATCATGGGCGCGCGTGTGATCCCGGGAGCGCGCGACCGTATTGCGACAATCGTAGCAGCGCCTTTCATGACCTGCTCAGCGCGGCTGCCTGTCTACGCATTACTCATCACCGCGTTCATTCCGTCACACAAATATCTCGGCGGTTGGATCAACTTTCAGGGTCTGGTGTTACTGGGATTTTATTTGCTCGGCATCGTCGGCGGAATACTCACCGCCTACCTTCTGAATCGAACCTTGCTGCGTAGTCCGACCCCGTCATTTTTGTTAGAGCTTCCCCCGTATCGGGTTCCTAATCTGCGCTCCGTGCTCATCAAACTGTATGGTCGGGCGAAGATATTCTTAAAACGCGCCGGAACCATCATTTTCAGCGTCGCCATTGTGGTCTGGTTGCTGGCGACCTTCCCGCAAACTCCGGCGGCCGGCGATCCAGCAATAGCACCGAGGGGTCCGGAAGCAGCACAGCTGACGCTGGAGCACAGTTATCTCGGCACCCTGAGTAAGTCCGTCGCGCCGCTGTTCGTGCCGCTCGGCTGGGATTGGAAGGTAACGGCCGCCGTCATCGCGTCGTTCCCGGCCCGGGAGGTCGTGATCGCGGTGCTCGGAACGATCTATGCGATCGATGCCGAAGACGAAGCCTCGCTGATCGAACGCATCAAGGAATCGCGCCGGCCTGACGGGAGCCGCGTCTTCACTGTACCAATGGCCCTCGGACTCATGGTTTTCTATGCTTTGTGCCTGCAGTGTATGGCGACGATTGCCGTCATGCGTCGCGAAACCAACACTTGGCGCTGGCCCATTTTTGCGTGGGTCTATATGACGACGCTCGGATACCTTGGCGCCCTTTTCTGCTACCAATTCGGCACCAAGCTGATCGGCTGACAAACCGGTGGCGTCATCACATCGTTGCGTGAGGCGGCCGAGCCAGACCCACGCTCGCCGCAACATTAACCGCTATACTATGCGGTTCAGCGCGGTTCCGAGATGTAGCCGGGAGTTTTAACAAATGTTTCAGGTGACGGACGACGTCAGGATAGACGGTCTCAGACCACTCATTCCGCCGGCGATTCTCATGGAAGAAATGCCGATAACGGAGCACGCGTCCAATACGATCGTCCAAGCACGTAACCTCGCCGGTAACATCGTTCAGGGCACCGACGACCGTCTGCTCGTAGTCGTCGGACCATGCTCTATTCACGATCCCAAAGCCGCGCTCGAATACGCCGACCACCTACAAACAGAGGCCGATCGGCTGGCTGACGACCTGCTGCTGGTCATGCGGGTCTATTTCGAAAAACCCCGGACGACGGTCGGTTGGAAGGGTTTGATCAACGACCCCCATCTCGACGGCAGTTTCGATATCAATAACGGCTTACGCGCGGCCCGCCGATTGCTGCTCGACCTCGCGCAACGGGGTTTACCGGTCGGGTCGGAATTTCTCGACACGATCACGCCGCAGTTCATTGCCGATTTGATCGCATGGGGTGCGATCGGCGCGCGAACCACCGAAAGCCAGATCCACCGCGAACTCGCCTCGGGACTATCGATGCCGGTCGGATTCAAGAATGGGACCGACGGTAACGTTCAAATCGCCGTTGACGCGATTGGCGCCGCGCGCCACGCTCATCATTTTTTGTCGGTCACCAAACAGGGAATCTCGGCGATCGTCAACACGACCGGCAACGATACCTGCCACTTGATCCTGCGCGGTTCGAACGCCGGACCCAATTACGACGATGAATCGGTTTCCACGGCACAAGGAAAGCTCACCGGCGCCGGTGTCAATGACCGTATCATGATCGACTGCAGCCATGGCAACAGCTGCAAAGACCACACCAGACAGCCGGACGTCGCCGCGAGCATCTGTCGTCAACTAGCGGGCGGCTCGCGGGCCATTATGGGTGTCATGATCGAAAGCCACCTCAAGGCAGGCAAACAGAACCACCATGACGACACCCCGCTTGTCTACGGACAGAGCATTACCGACGCCTGTATCGACTGGGAATCGACGGAGCCGGTGCTCGACGCGCTCGCCGCCGCCGTTCGTAAACGCCGTGGCGTCAACCGGTAAACCGTTTTTCAATTCTATCTGCGTGTTGCCGGCGACGGTTACGCTTGTACTTGTGCTGTTCCATTGGCCGGCCGCGAGCGGCGCGGCGCCGTCGCGCGTCGCGTCGCTGAACCTGTGTACCGATTCAATGCTGTTCGAACTGGCGGAGGCGCGTCAAATCGTATCGGTCACCGCGCTGTCGCGTGACGAAAGCCTCTCCTATTACGCGGATGCGGCACAGACGATTGCCGTCAACCATGGGCTCGCCGAGGAAATCATTTCTCTGCGACCGGATCTGATCCTCGCCGATCGTTACGCGGCGACGGGAACGACCGCTTTGCTGTCACGCCTCGGATATCACGTCATGAAGTTCGATCCGATGTTGAGTTTTGCCGACTTTCGTGTGGGTTTCATGCGCCTCGCCGCAGCCCTCGACGCGCGCGAAAAAGCCTCCAAATTATTAGCGGTAATGGAGCGCGAACTCGCCCGAGTGGAACCCCCGCGGGTGGCGGCCCGGCGGCGCGCAATCATCTATCGTCCGAACGGTTTCTCCCCGGGGTCACGTTCGCTCGCCAATGATATGTTACGCGCCGCCGGCTTGCTCAATCTCGCCGACGAATTCGGTATTGAGTACGGCGGTTTCGTCCCGCTCGAAACACTAGTGGTTTCGAGCCCGGATATCGTACTCTTGGGCGGACGCGCCGAGCGCTATCCGGCGCTGGCGGAACAGATCCTGGCGCATCCTGCGCTGACCGGCCGCAACGCTAACGGCGACCCCGGTTCACGCCCACTGCAAATCGATATTTCCGAGAAATTCTGGACCTGCGGTGGTACTTTCGTGGTCGAAGCAATCGCTCGCTTGACTGCATTGGCGGCGAGGTAAGTCGGTTGCACGCGGCGCATAGAATCCCGGCTCGCGGGCCCGGCGGCGGCCGGATTGCGTGGCTCGCCGGACTCCTGCTGACGACGACGGCAGTCTTGTTTGCCGCCTCGTTGTTAGTCGGCCCCGTCCCCATCGCCGCGGCGGACGCTTGGTTCGCCCTGGTCGACCCCGATGCCAGCCCAATAGCGACCGTGGTCCGAGAGATCCGTCTCCCACGCGCCATCCTCGCGACCATCATTGGCGCCAGCCTGGCGATGAGCGGCGCGGCGCTGCAAGCTTTGGTCCGCAATCCGCTCGCCGAACCCGGCATTATCGGAGTCTCAGCGGCGAGCGCACTGGGGGCGGTAATCGTTTTCTACACGGGCCTGGCGGCCGTCCACCCCCTTGCGCTACCCGCCGGCGGGATAACCGGCGGACTGCTCTCGGTGATCGCCCTGTTCGCACTGGCCGGCCGCGGCATCGGGACCTTGACGCTGATCCTCGCCGGAGTCGCTATCAACAGCTTGGCCGGGGCGATGACGGCGCTGGTACTGAATCTCTCGCCGAATCCATTTGCCGCATACGAGATCTTTTTCTGGCTCATGGGTTCGCTCGCCAATCGCAGCTTCGATCACGTCTGGATAGTGGTGCCCTTCTCGCTATTCGGCTGGCTATTGCTACTGGGTGCCGCGCGCCCGCTCGACACCTTTGTGCTCGGCGAAGAGGTCGCGAGCAGCCTCGGCGTAAGTGTCGGACGGACACGGTGGCTGGTCGTGCTCGGTAGCGCACTCGCGGTCGGTGCTGGCGTCGCGGTGGCGGGAATCATCGGCTTTGTCGGCCTCGTCGTTCCGCACCTCCTGCGCCCCCTGGTTGGTTACCGGCCAGCCGCATTACTGCCTTTGAGCGGCCTTGGCGGCGCGGCCCTGACGCTTGCGGCCGACATCAGTTCGAGAACAACCGTCGGCAGCACGGAACTCAAACTCGGCGTCGTCACGGCACTTATCGGCGCCCCGTTTTTCCTCTACCTGGTCATGAAGACACGGACCGAGCTGACATGAACCTGATCGAGGCTCGAGGTATCGCCGTCGAGCGTGAGGCGCGGCGGGTGCTAGATGGTGTCGATTTCACCTTCGGCGCGGGCGAATTGGTCGGCATCGTCGGCCCGAATGGGGCCGGCAAAACGACCTTATTACGAAGCCTACTCGGGCTTCAGAAAACTTGTGCCGGCGAGGTCCGGTTCGAAGGCGACTCACTGTCGGCGTTACCGCGCCGCGAACTCGCACAGGCAGTCGGATATCTGCCACAGAACGCCGCGTTTCATTGGCCTATCGTGGTGGAGCGTGCCGTTAGCATGGGGCGGTTTCCGCATCAGCCTCCGCTGTTCGGAATGACGCCACAAGACAGGGGTGCGATCGAACGCGCCATGGATACGGCGGGAATCAACGCATTGGCGACCCGTCGAGTCGATCGACTTTCCGGCGGCGAGTGCATGCGCGTTCACTTAGCGCGATTGCTGGCGGGCGAGCATCGCGGGATCATCGCCGACGAACCGTTCACCTCGCTGGACGCGAGATATCAACTACATTTTCTCTCGGTACTAAGACGCCAGGTCGCGGCCGGAATTTCCGTCCTGATCTCGCTGCATGATCTGTCTCTTGCCGCTCGTTTTTGCGATCGGATCGTCGTGCTGAAAGAGGGGCGGGTCGCGGCGAACGACGCCCCGGACCGGGCGCTGGACGAGGCGACCCTCGCTGCGGTTTTCGAAGTCACTGCGGAGCGTTTGCATACGGCCGAGGGACTGTCGATAGTACCGACGCGGTTGTTGGAGCAACCGAAACCGGCACCCGACCAGAACCGATAGTTTCCTCTCACCCACCCGCCGATGACCGATCGGCGCCGGTTGACGCCTGCAAAGCGGTAAGGCCGGAATATCGATATTCTGCATTCGACTACCCGGCCGGTACGGTTTTCGTCCATAATTCCTTTTTTTTATATAAAATACTTGAATACTACGATATGGATATAAGTGCCACTGCCGAACTGCCCGGTGCGGGCGAGCGAGACCATACACGCATCAACCGCTTACTGGCCGATAAAACGCCGGGCGCAATCGTCGATTGGACTATTTTGAATGCCCGTCGGCCGATCATTTCTACCAATTTTCGTCCGCTCTCGATCGCGCTCGTCCATCTCGTTACCCGAGTCAAGGCCGACATCCCGGTCGTTTGGGTCGACAGCGGTTACAACACCGAGGCGACCTACCGGTTCGTCGATCGGGTGACTCGCCAATTCAAGCTCAATTTGCACATCTACACGCCGCGAGGCACGGCAGCGCGGCGGGCGCAACTCGAAGGCCGTGCCCCCGAGGTCGATACGCCTGAACACGCCCGCTTTACTCATGAAGTCAAATTGGAGCCCTTTGAGCGGGCACTTGACGATTGGCGTCCGGATTTCTGGATCACTGGTATCCGGCGCGACCAATCGGACTACCGGCGCTCCCTCGAAGTCGTCTCCGACGGACCGCGCGGCGTCACCCGCATCGCGCCTATCTACCGCTGGACCGAAGTCGACGTCGAAGGTTATATCGATGCCAACGGACTACCGGACTACGACGACTACCACGACCCTACCAAAGGTAAGGAAAACCGGGAATGCGGGTTGCAGACGCTGGCTTGAAACTACTGCGTGCCCGCGCGGTGACCGGACAGTCCCGCCGCCGGGTTCGGTAAAGGAACCCGGCCGCACGAACCTCGACTCCGGCCATCTTTCGACCGCCTCGCCGTTGGCGATCCCGTTCCGAACTCGCGTGATAGTATGCTAGCCTGCAACTTTCACGAAGGCGGCTTGGAAACGGTTTGCTGCGGCCGTCAATCAAACGTTTAGGGTCATTGTTGCACGGTTGCCAACGGGACGGCTCGTACCTGAACGGTTTCAGGAAAAATTTGACGGTGAATCTTGAACAAACCCCCTCCAACCATAGCTACGGCTATGCTTGTTCGGGTATTTGTCCAACTTTCTGGGTCAAATTTCCGCTGAATCCCGTTCCCTTCGTGAAAGTTGCGGGCTAGACAATGTCTCATTGCCGGAACAAAATCACCGGGAGGAACTCACGTTGGGACAAATTGAAACACGCTTAGACGAACTCGGCCTGGTACTGCCGGCACCGCTCAAGCTGCCGCCTGGAGTCAAGCTGAGTTTCCCTTGGGTCCGTGTATACGGCAATCGTGCCTACCTTTCCGGACACGCCCCGCAGAACAGCGACGGCACACTCGCCGGTCCGTTCGGCAAGGTCGACGGCGAAGTATCGCTGGAAGCGGCACAGGAAGCCGCACGCCTAACCGCGCTCTCGATGCTCGCGAGCCTCAAACGAGAACTCGGCGACTTGGACCGGGTCTCGGCTTGGCTCCGGATCTTCGGTATGGTCAATTCGACAGCCGGGTTTAACCAGCAGCCGATCGTGATCAATGGTTGTACCGACTTGATTGTGGAAGTATACGGTCCCGAACGCGGCGCGCATGCGCGCTCGGCTGTCGGCATGGCCGAATTACCATTCGGCCTGCCGGTCGAAATCGAGGCCGAAGTCGCCATCGACGCGTGATCGAATCGTCTAAGTCTCGATCGCGACCGGTATTCTTTCGATCCGGGCGCGCCATTCTTGCGGACCGGTTTTGTGGACAGACTCCCCGTTGGAGTCGACCGCCACGGTGACCGGCATGTCCTCGACGACGAATTCACGGATCGCCTCCATGCCGAGGTCTTCGAAAGCAATCACGCGCGCCGACCGCACCGCCTTGGACACCAGATATGCGGCGCCTCCGACCGCCATCAAGTATACCGCCCGGTGCGCCTTGATCGCCTCGATCGCCGCCGGGCCGCGTTCTGCTTTTCCGATCATACCGAGCAGACCCGTTCGGGCGAGCATCATCTCGGTGTACTGATCCATCCGCGTTGCGGTGGTCGGACCGGCTGGACCGACGACTTCGTCGCGAACGGGATCGACCGGCCCGACGTAGTAGATGAAACGATTCTTGAAATCGACTCCTTCGGGTAAGGTTTCGCCACGGGCGAACAGGTCCTGGATCCGCTGGTGGGCGGCATCGCGTCCGGTCAGCATTGCCCCGTTCAGCAGAAGCATTTCCCCCGGTTTCCAAGCAGCCACCTCCGCCGCCGTCACGGTATCCAAATTCACCCGCCGGGCATTGTCACCGGCGGACCAGCTGATTTCGGGCCAAGCCGAGAGTTTCGGTGTCGGCAACTTTGCCACACCCGATCCGTCGAGCGTGAAATGAATATGCCGAGTCGCCGCACAATTCGGGATCATGGCGACGGGTTTAGACGCCGCGTGGGTCGGAAAGTCCTTGATCTTGACGTCCAACACCGTGGTCAGACCGCCGAGCCCCTGAGCACCAATCCCGAGTGCATTCACTTTCCGATAGAGTTCGATACGCAATTCCTCGATGCCATCGACCGGACCGCGCGCGATGAGTTCCTGTATATCGATGGGCTCCATCAGCGATTCCTTCGCCATTAGCATCGCTTTCTCGGCGGTCCCGCCGATGCCGATACCGAGCATCCCCGGCGGGCACCAACCGGCCCCCATTGTGGGCACCGTATTCAGCACCCAATCGCTCACACTGTCGGAGGGATTGAGCATGACGAATTTGGATTTGTTCTCCGATCCCCCGCCCTTGGCGGCGACGGTGATATCAAGCCGTGACCCCGGCACTACGGTCACGTGAACGACCGCGGGCGTGTTGTCTTTCGTATTAGTCCGCGCCCCGGCCGGGTCCGCCAGAATCGAAGCACGCAATTTATTGTCCGGGTGCGAATACGCGCGGCGAACACCCTCGTTGATCATGTCGTCGAGGCTCCGCTCGGTTTGCCATTGAACATCCATCCCAAGCACGCAGAATACCGTCACAATCCCGGTGTCCTGACAGATCGGGCGCCGACCTTCGGCGCACATCCGTGAATTGATCAGGATCTGCGCCATGGCGTCCTTCGCGGCCTGCGATTCTTCAAGTTCGTAGGCCCGCGCAAGGCTCGCGACGTAATCCGGGGGATGGTAATAAGAAATATACTGCAGCGCGTCCGCCACGCTCTGGATCACATCTTCTTGCTTAATGGTCGTCACGAGGTGTTCTCCGCCCTGTTGCACAGACAAGTTCAAAGAATAAACCACCCGGGATACCGAGAACACCGAGCCGTACCGGCATTGTTCGTACATCCGGATGCGCGACGCTACCCGTCATGCGGGCTAGCCCGAATATTGCACGAGGACCGCGGACGTTGGCGACGTGCAGATTCGTCCGGACGCCGGACTGGAGCCCGAATCGTAGCCGTAGCTACGGTGAGGGCGAAGTACAAGTCCGGGCGGAGCTGAACGAGCCAGGGCCGCGGTAGCGAGCAAGCGCATGACAAAATGGACCATAAATCGTACTACCCGTGACCG
>PVBE011517996.1_pt1 | contig 22961 bp, 16 predicted proteins | sample 1631181 | NCBI WGS metagenome assembly PVBE01 (sample SAMN08397723, study PRJNA350692) | Marine metagenome, whole genome shotgun sequencing project. | isolation source: water | place: Pacific Ocean | collected 2012-04 | reverse complement strand
TCGGATGTACGGGGTGCTGGCCGGATTTTTCTCGCTGGGTCTGTTCTGTCTGTGCCCCAACGTGCTGTCCCAGGGGCGGATCGTCTCGACCGATCTTGGACTGGCTGCCTTCGGGACGATTGCACTGCTGGGCTTCTACCTGGCTTGCGAGCGACCTTGCTGGTGGAGATTTTGCCTGGCGGGACTCCCGCTGGGACTGGCTCTTGGCAGCCGGCATCAGGGGCTGCTGCTAGTCGCGGTGATGCTCGCCGGCTCGGTCTGGTTGAAGCGTTTTCGGTTGAGCGCCCTGATGGTCGGTGTCGGTGTGGTGGTGCTCATCGTGCAGTACAAGCTCACCGCGGTGGGCTACTACTGGCAGGGTTTTCAGTTCCTCTGGCAGGAACTGCTCAATTCTCAGGACTCGTATCTGCTCGCCGGTGAAATCTCTCAGAGCGGTTGGTACCGATTCTTTCCGCTGCTGATGTTCTACAAGCTGCCGCCGCTTCACCTGCTCACCTTGCTGCTGACGCTGCTCAGTCTTGCCATCTGGCGTCCGCGGCCTCAGGAGTGGATCTGTCTGGCGGTCGCGCTGTCCATTTTTGGGTTGGCGGTCGTCAGCCGGATCAACTATGCGTTCCGGCATGTGCTGATCGTGCTGCCTCTGCTGTACATGCTGGCGGGCCGGTTGTCGCAGATGGCCGCGGAGCGGCGTTGGGTCTGGGGGGCGCTCGCCATCGTGCTGCTCTCCGGGGTCGTCGAGCTGGTGCGTGTCCATCCGCACCAGCTGTCCTACGTCACTCCGCTCGCCGGCGGGCCGGCACAGGGTTATCGGCTGCTGGCCCATGGCAATCTGGACAACGGTCAGGACATTGGCAACCTCGGCCGCTACTTGTCTCGAAATGGCGCGCCCGATGTCTATCTGGGTTTCGTCGGCACCTCCGATCCGAACTACTATGGCATCCGCTATCGCCTGCTGCCCGGTAAGTGGTACCAGGAGCTGGTGCTCGCCGAGTCATCACGCTCGGAATTTCCGGGCCGCATTGCGGTCAGCGCGTCTTACCTGCGGACCCACGCAGGCGGTCGGCTGGACTGGCTGCTGGACGAGAAGCCGGAGGCGATGATCGGGTACTCCATCCTGGTCTATCGGATGCGGCCTCACTGGCAGGCCTATCTGGCGCTGCTGTATGCCTCGGAGGGGAGCGACAGCCAGCGTCCGCAGGCTTGGTATCAACGTGCCGCGCGGCATCTGCGGGCGATGTCCCAGGAACACTATGCCGCGGCTCGTCCGTGGATCGAGGGCTACCTGGCCTCGCGTCCCCGAATCCGTCAGAGCTTCGAGCACTGTCAGCAACTGGCTGGCGTCGAGGACCGGAGATGAACAGCGACGACCGCAGCCGCTGGCAGATCTACATGTCGATTCTCGCCGCGTCGGCCATGGCCCACTTGTGGCAGCTGGACAGCGTGCGTTTCATCGTGCCGGGCCCGACGGCCAAGACCATCGCGATGCTCGCCTGTTTCTGCGGGATGGTGATGGCGATGCTGCTGGTGGTGGTTCGCGGGGGCTGGCGAGTGTACGCAGCGGCGGCGCTCGCGACCGTCCTGTTCGTCGGGTCGACGTGTGTTTCGATTCGGCATCAGAAGCCGGTCTACACCAGCGACGCCGTCTCTTTCGTACACTACAGCGCCCTGCTGGCGCTGGAAGGTCACAACCCGTTTCAGGCAACACTCTGGCCGGCGGCCAATCAGCGTTTTGGCATGCCGCTGGCCTACTTCACGCGACGCACCGATGGCCGTCCTGAAACGCACTATTCTTATCCGGCGGGAGCCTTCCTTCTCGTGGCGCCGTTCGTCCACGCCGGCATGACCGATCTGCGATACCTGCTGGTCGGTTTGCTGGTGCTGTCCGCTGCACTGATTGCGCTCGGGTTGCGTGGAGACGATCGCGTGGCTCCATTCCTTCTGCTGGTCAGCTATCCGTTGCTTTCCTCGTTCACGGTCGGATCGGTGATCGACCCGGTCTGGCTGCCGCTGGCGGTCGGCGCCTGGCTACTCGTCGAGCGCAAGTGGTTTGCGGCAGCTTGCCTGCTCGGCATGGCCTGCTCCGTCAAGCAGCAGGTCTGGTTCCTGGCGCCATTCCTGCTTGTTGCGATCTGTCGCTCGAGAGATGCGCGGACCTCGCTGCAGGCCGGTGTGACGGCGCTGGTCTGTTTCGTTTCGGTCAACGGATACTACCTCTGGCACGATCCGGCGGAGTGGTACGAAGGCCTCTCTACGCCCTTCTTCCACCCGCTGGTCAGGGAGGGCATCGGTCTGGTTCGACTGGAGCAGGGGGGACTGCTGGGGCCCATCGAGCAATGGGTTTACCTGCTCCTTGCTGCGTCGACGTTCTGTGGACTGCTGGTTGCCTACTGGAAGTGGTTCGAACGGCTGGCGCCATTGGGGCCCGTGCTCGGACTGCTGCCGGTCTACCTCAGCTGGCGCAGCCATGCCGCGAGCTTCTACCTGCTGCCGATGTTGTTGCTCACGGGCCTTGCGGTGGGGCGGCCAGTCCAGCCGAAGAACCGACCTGGCAAAACAGCACCTTGAGATAGCGCCCTTCGGGACAGCTGATCGCGACCGGGTGATCCGCAGCCTGCTCCCCCCGTCGAAACACGCGCAGCGGGCGGCGGGTTTCGCGCGAGGCCTCGGCCAGGACACGTTCGAAGTCGGCGTCGCCGACGGCTCCGGAACAGGAGCAGGCCAGGAGCACGCCCCCCGGCGCGGTCGTTGCGATGCCCAGTGCGAACAACTCCTTGTACTTCTGCAGCGCCTTGCGCAGTGTGCTGCGATCGGGCGCGTAGGCCGGCGGGTCGAGTATCACGAGGTCGAAGGTCCGCCCCTCTTTTCGGTGCTGGCCGAGAATCTTGTAGATGTCCCCTTTCTGGAACTGGGCTGACAGACCGTTCAGTTCCGCATTGCGGACCGCAGCCTGGATGGCGGCCTTCGAGGAGTCGATGCCGAACACCTCGGCCGCACCGGCCCGAGCGGCTGAGAGGGAGAAGGCACCGGTGTAGCAGAAGCCATCCAGCACCCGTCGCCCGGCAGCCAGTGTCTCGACGACCGCTCGGTTCTCTCGTTGATCGCAGTACAGGCCGGTTTTCTGTCCAGCTCCCAGTCCGAATTCGAAACGCAGCCCCCTCTCGCTGACGGTCACCGGGCAGGGAACCGCGGGTTGCACCGGTGGAAGCCCCTCCTTGGCTCGGGTCTTTGCGTCAGCTGTTTCCCGGATCTCTCGGGGGCCCAGCACCTGCTCGATCGCACTGAGTACCTCGTCTCGGCGGCGTTCGAATCCGACGGAGCTTATTTGCAGTCCCACGCAATCAGCGTAGCGATCGATGACGAGGCCGGGCAGGCGGTCGGCGTCGCCGTGTACCACGCGGTATGCATCGGTCTGAGCGCTGGGCAGCCCGAGCACCGCCTGTCTGAAGCGCTGGGCCTCCCCGATACGGTCAGCGATCAGCGCCTCGTCCAGCGCCGCGTTCTGCTCGAAGGCGTAGACGCGGACACGCAGCTGGGACTGGCCGCTGAACAAGCCGCGCGCCAGGAACCGGCCGTCGGGCCCACGCACGTCCACCTCGTCGCCGTCCTCGGGAGCGCCCTCGACCCGAGAGATCGATCCGGCATAGACCCATGGATGGCGATTCAGCAGCGGTTTGACCCGCCCACTTTTCAAGAACACGGTCGTCATGCCAGCATGATACCTCGGTCTGTTCGAAAGCGGTGGAAATCCCGGCGCCGGTACAGCGCTGCATCCGCTGTTTGACTGTGCTCGCGAAGCAATAGTCGGCCGGGGCCTTGATGTTGTTCTGTTTTGCGTGTAAGAGTCGCCTGGGATGGGAGAACCAACCGCGTTCCACCGCCGCACATCGGCACTTTGCAGTTCCTTGGCCTGGAAAGAATGGGCGGGGTATCTGGCTGTCTGCCACTACGGTAGCTGCCATCATCCCGAGTACCATGCGTTCCGGCACGCCGCCGGCCTGCTCGATGTCAGTCCACTGTTCAAGTACGACATCGAGGGCAGCGACAGCTTGCGATTTCTCAGCCGGATCATGTCGCGTGACATCGGCACGCTGCGGGTGGGGCGGGCGACCTATTGCTGCTGGTGTGACGAGCAGGGAAAGGTGATCGACGACGGGACCATCGCGCACCTGTCCCGGGGACGCTACCGGGTCACCTCGGCCAATCCGGCGCTGCGCTGGTTCGAGATCAACGCCGAAGGAATGGCGGTCGAGATCACCGACACTGCACGGCAGGTCGCCGCACTGGCACTGCAGGGTCCCAACGCCGCGAGGATCCTGCGCTCGGTGTGTGGGCCGGAGATCGACAAGCTGCGCTTTTTCGGCGTCAGCCAGACCCGCATCGGAGGTGTCGAGGGGGTGATCACTCGCACGGGATTCACCGGCGACCTGGGCTACGAACTGTGGGTCGACCGCAATGACGCCGTGGGCCTGTGGGATTCAGTGATGAACGCTGGAGAGCCATATCGGCTGGTGCCGGTCGGACTGGATGCGCTGGACATGACCCGGCTGGAAGCCGGCTTCGTGTTGATCGACGTCGATTTTCGCAGCAGTCGCTGGGCCGACAATGAGGAGCAGCGGTACAGCCCCTACGAGGTGGGCCTGGGCTGGACCGTTCAACTGGACCGCGAGTGGTCTGTCGGTCGAGATGCGCTTCGCCGGGAGAAGGCGGCAGGTGGCCCGCCCCGGCGTCTGGTCGGAATCGAGAGTTCCTACACCGAGCTGGAAGCCCTGTTCGAGAGGCACGACCTGCCTCCCAACCTGCCGTCGGAGGCCTGGCGTACCCCGGTCCCGCTCTATGGGAGGACCGGGCAGGTGGGCAAGGCGACCAGCGGAACCTGGAGTCCGCTGCTCAAGAAGAACATCGCCTTGGGCATCGTGCCGACCCGCCTCGCCCGACCGGGCAAGCGACTCTGGATAGAGACCACGGTGGAGGCCACGCGCTACAAGATCTCGGCCAGAGTGGTCGAGCGTCCTTTCTTCGACCCGCCCAGGAAACGCAAATGTCCACCCGCGTGAGTTCGCGAAACCATGATGTGATCGTGATCGGGGGGGGGCACAATGGCCTGGTCAGCGCGGCTTATCTGGCCCGCGCGGGCCTCGACGTGCTGCTGCTCGAGCGGCGCCACGTGTTGGGAGGTGCGGCGGTCACGGAGGAACTCTACCCGGGCTTCAAGTACTCGGTCTGTTCTTATGTCGTCAGCTTGCTGCGGCCGGAGATCATCCGGGAGTTGGAGCTGGCTCGGCATGGTTTGCAGATCCTCCCGCTGGAATCGACGCTCAATCCCCTGCCGGACGGCAACTACCTGGCCCGCTGGGCCGACCCGGAACAGACCTACCGGGAAATCTGTCGCTTTTCTCGTCGGGATGCCGAGACCTACTGTGAATTTGGCCAGCAGATGGTGCAGCTGGCTCGATTCGCCAAGCCGATCATCGGCATGACTCCGCCCAATCCCAGCGCACCCGGGTTGGCCGATGCGGTGCGTTTGCTCGGCCTTGGCAACCGCCTGCGCAAGCTGGATCAGGCGGAGATCTTCGATCACGTTCGGCTGTTCACTATGAGCGCCGTGGACTACCTCGACACCTGGTTCGAGTGTGAGCCGCTGAAGGCCGCCATGTCGGTCAGTGGGATCATCGGGACGTTTCTCGGGGTGCGCTCCCCCGGTACGGCCTATGTTCTGCTGCATCACTACATGGGTGAGATCGACGGGGCGCTACGCTCCTGGGGCCTTGCACGAGGTGGGATGGGGGCCGTCTCGGAGGCGATCGCCTCGGCTGCTCGCGCGCACGGAGCGGAGATCTGCACCGAGTCGCCGATCAGCCAGATTCTGATCGAGGGTGGGCAGGCCCGGGGCGTGGTGCTGGAGGACGGGAGCGAACGACGGGCCAAGATCGTGGTCAGCAGTCTGGACCCGCACCGCACCTTCATCCGGATGGTGGGGGAGCAGTATCTGGATAGCGATTTCGTGGCCGGGATCCAGCGCTTCAAGTTTCGTGGGAGCTCGGGAAAGGTCAACCTGGCGCTGGACACCGCACCGGAGTTCGCCTGCATGCCGGGAAAGGGGCCGCATCTGCAGGGGTCGGTGGCCATCGCCCCCAGTGTGGAGTATCTCGAGACGGCCTATGACGAGGCGAAGTACGGCCGGTTCTCGAGCCGTCCATTTCTCGACATCGTGATGCCCTCGTTCAGCGACCCGACGGTTGCGCCGCCAGGCAAGCACGTGATGTCGATCTTCGTGCAGTATGCGCCCTATCATCTCGAAGGTGCGGACTGGCCAAGTCAGCGGGAGGCGTTCGGCGACACCGTGATCGACACGCTGGCCGAGTACGTGCCCAACATCAAGGACATCATCTTGCACCGCCAGGTGCTCTCACCATGGGATCTAGAGCAGCAGTTCGGGCTGACGGAGGGCAATATATTCCATGGTGAACTCTCGCTGGAGCAGCTGTTCTTCAATCGACCGGTGCCTGGCTGGGCTAACTATCGCACCCCGATCGGGCGGCTGTATCTGTGCGGTTCGGGAGCCCACCCCGGTGGTGGTGTGATGGGCGCGCCCGGTCACAATGCGGCCAAGGAGATCCTGCGCGACCTGCGTCGCTTCCGTGGGGCGGGGGGTGGAGTCTGATGGCGGACGTGCTGGTCATCGGGGCAGGCCACAATGGGTTGACCGCCGCGGCAATCCTGGCCCGAGGCGGACATTCGGTGCGCGTGTTCGAGCGCCGGGGAATCCTGGGTGGGCTCTCCGCAACCGAGGAGTTCTATCCCGGCTTTCGGGTGTCGAGCGGCCTGCATCGCTGCCCCTTGCTCTCCCAGCAGGTGGTCGAGGAGCTGGACTTGCTGGGCCACGGGTTGAAGCCGCTCGACACCCGTGTCGGGATCTTTGGCCCGACTGCCAACGGAGGGCTTTTTGTTCCGGCAGAACGGACGGCGGTGGCTGCAGAGCTGGGCGGTGAGGCATCGAGCTATCTGCGCTACCTGGCCTTTCAGGACCGGCTCGCGCCGCTGGTCGAGCAGCTGCGCCGGACCACGCCGCCGCTGCCCGGCAGCACGCAACTCGGAGAGGTCTGGCGGGCGCTGCAACTCGGCCGTGGGTTCTGGGGCCTGGACGAGGGGACCCGCAGCGAGCTGCTGCGCATCGGGCCGATGTGCGTGGGCGACTTCATGCGGGAGTGGTTCGATTCGGAGTTGCTGTGTGCGATGCTGGCCGCGCCAGGTTTGCAGTGGACCTGGATGGGGCCGTGGTCGGCGGGCAGTGTGGCGACATTGTTACTGCAGCTGGGCGGCTCGGATCGCTCTCTGCTGGCTGGAGGGATGGGGAATCTGGCCCAGGCGCTGGCCGCCTGCGCGCGTGGGGCGGGCGCTGAGGTGCACACCGGCTGCACGGTGGCGTCGATCGAGACGAGCCGTGGGCGTGTCTGCGGGGTGCGGCTGGAGACCGGCGAGACGCTTGCTGCGGACGCGGTTCTCTCAGCGTGCGACCCCAAGCGGACGTTCCTCTCGCTCGTCGGTCCCGAGCACTTGCCGCCAGGATTTACTCAGCTGGTGCACAACGGGCGGGGTCGGGGCACGATGGGCAAGGTCCACCTGGCGCTGAGTGAGCTGCCGCGCTTCACCTGTCGGCCGCAGTCGGGGCCCCACCTCGCGGCGCGGATCCATGTCGGCAGTGGGCTCAATGAACTCGAGCGGGCGTTTGATGGGGTCAAGTACGGGCGGCTGCCACAGCGACCCATGATCGAAGCGCTGATCCCGTCTTACAGCGATCCGACGATCGCTCCCCCGGGTCAGCACGTCCTCTCCGTCGTGGCCCACCATGTCCCCTACGATGCTGATCGTGAGGCGCTCGGCGATCGAGTCCTCTCGTCTCTGGCCGAGCTGGCGCCGAACCTGTCGCAGGCCGTGTTGCACCGGGAAGTGTTGACGCCCGCCGACCTGGAGAACAGGTTCGGGGTGACCGGTGGCCATCCGGCCCATCTCGAGCATGCGCTCGACCAGCTCTTCTTCATGCGCCCGATGGCGGGCTGGGCCGCATACCGCTCTCCAGTCGAGGGGCTGTACATCTGTGGCATGGGGACCCATCCTGGCGGTGGGATCAGCTGTCGGCCCGGCGCCAATGCGGCCCGCGAGGTATTGCGCGATCTCTGAGAGAATAACGACCAAGCTCAGCCGGCTGGTTAACGGAGAACGTCCCGAGGAACTGCCGGATTACGAGGGCACGCGTCGTCTGCTGGATCACATCCTGATCGACGCGATGCTGGTCGAGTCTCTGGAGCGTTTCTTGACAGCCGGACAGCAGTATCCGTTCGTCGACATGCGCGAACTGAAGGCCCGCGCCGCTGGATCGGGGCTCCCGGAGGATGCGGTCACGATGCACAACCACGGGTTGGTGCTGCTGATCGACGGCACGCTGCCGGCCGAGTGCAAAAAGCACATCCGCTTCAAGGACAAGTGCCGTGTGCGCAAGGAGAACCTGGTCGGAACGAGGCTGTTCGAGGAGGCCCTGCTGGCTCAGTTCGAGGTGAGCTGGACCCACCCCGGTCGGCGAGGCTTCGAGCCTTTATTGCGGTTGTTGAGTCGGCTCGACTTTGGGTTGTTGATCCAACGAGATCCCCGGACAACCCGTCAGCTGCGCTATGCGCTGACCCACTTTCGGGTTCGCATCGACTGGCCGGTCGAGGAAGCGACCGAGTCGATGGGACGCAAGCTCAAGTACCTCAAGAAACACCTCTACGAGCAGTCGGAGGCCAAGGCGGAGCAGCTAGAGAACAAGCTATACGAACGCTTTGGATTCCATTACACCGTCGGAGGTCGCCGGACGGCTGCGATCGCCGCCGCGCAGTACCTGATGCACCTCTCCGACACACTGCCGGACCCCCCGCCGTTCTGCGTCTGGATCGGCAGCGCCGAGGCTCGGACCTTGACTCGGATCACACCCGAGCAGCTCCAAAGATACGCGCTGATCCGGCTGAGCAAGGAGGAGATCGCCGAGATCGAGGAGCAGGGCGCGCCGGTGCGTGGAACCCACCTGATTCACCACGACACCAACCAGGGGGGAGTGGCGGTGCTCGAGGTGACCTACGGATTGACCTCCCACGCTCGACCGAGCAAGCGGTATCGCGGAACTGAGGGGCTCGGCTCGGTCTCTTTTCTCAAGGTGGTCGATCAGCGGCTCATGCCTCGGCGCGATGCCGAGAGCGCCAAGCCGGTCGAGGTGTCGATCGTCTACAGGGCGCAGGAGTAGACTCGCCCAACGATCGAGGCGCGAAAGGGGACTGGGGCGCACCCTGTATGTCCCAGCCAGCCGTATTCTTTTGGGTATGGAAGGTCATACGAGCCTTGACGAAATATCGTGCCAAGATATAGTGTCTGGTGCGGTTGAATCAACGACATATAGTGCACTCACCCCGATATACGACGAACCGTTGCCGCTCGACTCACGGTACTCATTGACCCCCGAAGCCACGCTGCTGCCTCTATCTCCGGCTGTTTCAGATAGTCTGGACCGGCTGGCGGCTCCGCTTGTGGGTATCCCTCGTCTGGGGAGAGAGGTGCCTGAGCTGGCGACCCCCGGGGGCACGGCCCGCCTGCTTGCAAATCTCCCGCCGATTTCACGAGCGCTGCTGGAACGACTGGCCCGTGTTGGTCAGGCAATGCCGGTGCCCCTGCTGGGGCAGCAGGCGGGGTACCTGGCGCCCTTGCTAGAGGCGGGTCTGTGTCAGCGTGAACAGGCTCCAGAGGGTGCTGTGGCGATCATTCCGCTGGAGGTCCGGATCGCTGTGGCCCGGCTCGGGATCGGAGCGAGGGGTCGCATCGTCACCTTGTTGGGTCATCTGGAAGACATGTCTGATGCAGCGCTTGGTCGCTGCCAGTCCGGATGGGAGGTGCAGGCCGACCCCTCACCCCTGGGGCGGGCCGAGCTTTTTCGCACGATCCTGCGGGATTGGCGGGACCGCGTGTCTGATCTCCCAGAGCCAGAGCAGCAGGTTTTCGCTCAAGCTCTTTCGGGCCGGCCCTACGAGCTACAAACCAATGTCGGCACACTTTTCCCAGAGTGCGACGGTCCATCGCCGGGACAGGCCTTGCTGGATCTCGGGTTGCTGATCCCGCTCACGCCGGGCTTGACGGTTCGCTGGTCGCGGGTACCGATCGAACTGCTCGCTGCGGCTACCCGCAGACGGCGGCGGCGGGGCTGGTTGCGCGAGCGGAAGGAACTGGAGTCGATTCAGCGGACCTGGCCCGACAACGGGCGGATGAATGACTTCGACAGTGTGCTCAAACAGCTTCTGCTTACCTTTCGCGCCGGACTACCCACCGAGCAGCCGGGCAAATTGCCCGACCTCGATCTACCCGTCGATCCGGCGCGGAGCGCACTGCTTCTCCTGTTTGCGAAGGCTCGTGGTTTTTACGGCGAGTGTGGGATCGAACTCGATCGCTGTCTCGACTACTTCGATCTGATGCCGTACGAGCGGGTGATGCAGCGTGCCGATTACGCAATGAACCTGCGCTGCTGGGACGAGCTGGCTCCACGCGCTTGGGCTGAGGGACCGTGTCCGATGCCTGCAATTCGGAGCAAGCTGATCGACCAGCTGATCCGTTTCACCCCTCACGGAGTGCTGGAACGTGATCTCGAGCGCCTGATGGCTGATGATCTACCGGCCGGACGCCTCTATCACCGCCCTGTGGCGGCCGTGGCCCGCTATCTGGAACTGTGGAGCCTGGTCGATACCGTGGAGACGTCAGCGGGGCTGCTGATCCGCCTGACGCCTTGTTATGCGGCGGCGCTGACTCTGCGGCCACCCTACCCAGAATCCGAGGCTGAGCCAGGTGGATGGCTCACGGTGCATCCCGATGGCGGCTATCGGGCTGATCTGTGCGCACCTTTTGACGAGCTGATGCGGTTGGTGGCGATGAGCTCCGGGTTGCGCATCGAGCGGCATCGGTTGGTCGGGCGCCTGGACCGCCGCAGCTTGATCGGTGCGTTGGGGGCGGGGCATGGCTGCCAGGCCTTGGCGGAGACCTTGCGCAGGGGCGCGTTGGACGCCCTGCCTCGACGAGTGGAGATGTTACTGGCCGAGACGAGTGCTCGCGAGGGTGCCGTCGAGATCGTTCCTGCGGCGGGTGTGGTCGTCTTTCGTGACCCTCTGGATGCGGCTCTTGCCAGGCAGGGTTCGCTGGGGCGGTTGCTGGGTCCGGAGATCGCTCCCGGGGTGGTCTTGGTGCCCGACGAAACCAGCCTTTCAGGTGTGCATAAAGCATTGCTGAGAATGGGCTTGCACGCGTCCATCGGGGGGTGAGTCGAACCGGCTATTCCACGCTTGCGGTGCTTCCCGCTAAGGGGTACAATCCCGCTTCTCAAGTCGGTGCGCACCTTCGACCGCCGCATCATACCTGACCATAGATTTCGGAATAGCCATGGCAAGCGATAGAAAACCCCGATCTCCGGGTCCCGGTTCTCGGGGCAGCAACGGAGGCGTCATGAGTGAGCTCCAAAAGCAACTCAGGCAAATTTCACGTGGGCTGGACACCGCGGCGAAGGGTTTTAGCCGCCTGACGGAGATCGTTGGCGAGATCCAGCCCGAATTTGGGGTGAATGGCGGACTGTATAGCTCAGAGCGCCTCCCCGCTGAGGGTGCCGGGGGGAGCCACGATCATCGCAGGCGTCAGCCGACTGCGGACCTGCCTGGGTCACCTCAGGCTTCGACTCAGGCCCTCGAGGCGGCACTCACGACCAACGTCGAGGAGAGAGCGAAGGACTATCTGACCGAGTCAGTCCAGCTGTTCGAGGACGCGGACCGTGGAATTCCTGAACTGCGGGATTTTTCGATGCGGGCTCGCTCGGCCTACTTGGCCATCTGGGCCGGTCGGGGACGGGACTTGCAGGCCAAGCTGGAACCTTGGTGGGAGGAATTGCCCGAAGGTGTGGAGAAGTCCTTCCGGGTTTTCTTCGGTAAGCTGACGACGGTCACCAAGCGGCTTCGGTGCGAGTGGGTGGATGCCTTGCACCGCGCCTGGAGCACCGATTGGGATATCTATGTGCGGTTCTATCAGCGGCGTCTGAATGAGGATCTCCCCGATCAGGCACAAGGCGAGGTCTCGCTTTCCGCCGAGGAGGACCAGATGCTGGCTCGAGATCGGCTGGACGGGTTGCTACAGCGTAATCGACCTCGGCCAAGCGATGCGCGTCAGCTGATCATGGAAGGCTCCGAGGTGCTGGATGCGACCGATTCGGTCATGGCGGACGTGCTGACCCAGTATGCCAGCCTGCTACATGGCTTTGAGGAGTTCACCGACCTGCTGGAGGCTGCCGACCTGCTGGATATGGGGCCTGTCGAGGCTGATAATCCGGTGGACCATCCAGCGGAAGAACTGGACACCGCCGAGGCCCTCGAGAGCGCTACTGCAGACTAAATTTGTTGAGCTTTCTTCTGGTAAGAGGGCGGGGTCGCACCCCGCCCTCTTATTTTTTAACTCTAGTCTGAGAAAAGGGTAGCGGCCAGAACTCTGCGGGACTCGCGGGTGCGGCGGACCGAACCCGCAGCCGGTCGATCTCGGGTGCCTAGCGCTGCGGCCGTTTGCTGATGGAGGGCTGGGCGTGCCTTCACTGGCCGAGAGTAGCCGCTATGTGGGGCTTGTCCGGCCTACGCCAAAACAGGGAGTCCGTTGAAGCAGCGTTGTCGTTCAACTCCGAGGATCGCAACAGGGAGGACAACGCTGTTTGAGCAGAGAAGAGAACGCAAGAAAGTCGTGAGGCGCTCTTCGGGTGATATCCGACGAGGGATCCCCCGTTCTCGCTGGTCCGGCTTTGCCTCACGGTGCGTGAGGTTACGCGAGGTCTGCTCCGGGCTGTCAGCGGAGCATGCTTCGTTCATTTGCCCTTGGAGGACTTCTTCTTCTTGTCCTTCTTGGGCTCGCTGGTGATGTCTTCGAACAGCCCGCCGGTTTCCTCTGCCAGTGCCTTGCACAGCTTCTTGCCGTCTGAGGTGTAGCCGATCAGGATCGTGTGGACCATGATCCGACGATACTTGTTGAAGCGCTTCCACTCGACGACGAAGTTCTTGGGCTGGACGTACATTCCGAAGGATGGGTTGCCATCGGAGAGCAGCAGGATCGTGTCTCCTCGGAGTGTATTGGCGCCCTCGATCATCGCATCGTAGAAGTCTCCGCGGCCCCGTTTGATCGGGGACAGCATCTTCCAGATCTCCTTGATGTTGAGCAGCGCGCGGTACTGGTTGGATTTGCTCGCAGAAACCAAGGTGGCGGTCAGGAAACGCTTCTTCTTGGCGGTTGCCTCGGTCGACACATGAATTGCACTGAAGCGCTGTGTGGGCAGAAAGCGCTTGAGAGCCTGCTCGAGCTGTTCGAAGGCGACGTCGATCTTCAGCTTGCGTAACTTGGCGAACTTGCCTTTCTTGAGCTCGGTCTTCATGCTGCCCGAGAAGTCGATGGCGAAAACCACCGCGTCAGAAAGGATCGGGATGCCGAAGAAGGTCGCGACCGAGCCATCCTTCTTGTCCTTTCGCTCCTTCTTGCTCTTTTTGGGGATCTTGAAGCTGGCCTGGGCGCCCTTCCACCAGCCGGCCCAGGTCTTGCCTTCGTAGCCCAGGTCCATGCCCGTCAAATCCTCTAGCGCGACCGCGAAGTCGAAGCGCAGCCGACCTTTCTCTTTCTGCATCTGCGCGACCATCGGCTCGATGCAGCGCTTCTCGCGCAGCTTCAGCAGCACGTCGATCGCGCAGCTGCGCACGCGCCAGTCCCTGTCGGCGACCAGTTTCGAGGCCGCGGGAAAGGCCATCTCGGCGGGCGTCGCCATTAGTGCGTAGAGCAATCCCATCCGCCCTTCGGGCTTGCTGTCCCGGGTGGCTTTTTCGATCAGCGGCTTGAACGCGTCGATGTCCAGTGTCGCCAGCGCCTGGTAGGCCTCGCCTCTGACGATCGCGCTGCTGCTCTTGGTGGCCCTGACGATGTTCTCGCTGGTGCCGGTGACCTTCAGCGCGGCTGCGGCCCGCAGCTTCTCGACCCAGGCGCGCCAGTCGCTGTCTCGGAGGTTCTTGGCCAGGGATTCACTCGCACCGGACAGGCCCAGTGCTGCGACCGCGCGGGCCGCTTGGACCCGGACGATCCAGTGTCTATCGGACAGCGCGCGAACGAGCTGCTGCTCTGCCATCTTGCCTGCATCGCCCGACATGCGGATGGCCCAGGCCGCATTGCTGCGGATCAGTGGGTTGGTGCTCTTGAGCAGCAGGTTGTTGTGCAGGATCTGCTTGGCGCCATCGTCGGTCATCCGCGAATAAGCCATCACGGCTTCTTCTTGGACGGCGGCGTCCTGGTCGATCAGCGCGAGCTGCATCGCCAGAGCGGCCTCTTTGTTGTTTTTGCGACCGAGCGTCGTGCACGCCTCGAGTCGGTCCCAGTAGGCGCCATACCGGTTGTTCTTCAGGTCGCGGACAGCCTTCTTGATCTCGTCGTCTGCCGAGAGGCCAGGCGCGAACAAACAGAACGAAAGCAGTGTCATTAGGAAGCGTCGAATCACGGTCTGACTCCTTGGGGTTACGACTTCAGGGAGGTCATCATAAGAGATCGTAGGCCGGCCAGCAAGCCTTGCAGTGTGTTGGTCTCGGCAACCAGATCGCAGGTCGGGGCATAGGCGTCGAGCGCGCTATCCCCGCTACCCCAGCGCTCTGCCGGCTCGGGCACCAGCCAGATCAATCGACCCACGGCGTCGCTGATCTCCTCGAGGAACCACGGGCAGGCCGGGAAGCGGTTCGTTCGACCGTCACCAAATAGCAGCACGACGCTGCGTCGGTCGAGCAGTGGCTGCCAGAGCCGCACCGTCTGCTCCAGCACCCTGCCGTAGTCGCTCGGGGCGCCCAGTTCGAGGCCGGGCAGGCTCTCGATCAGCGTCCGAAAGGAGGGCTGGCCCGCTCGAGCACGGATCGCCCCGCCCGCTGTGGCTCCACGTCGTCGAGCGCCGGGGCCTAGCCCGGGTCTGTTGGGGGCCTCGACCGCGTCCAGTCGGCCGGCAAGCCAGCGGGTCAGCCCGTTGGTGACGTCGACGGGTTCGTTGACGAAGAACAGGGTGCGGGCATCGCGAAAGCGGTCCATCAGCCATGCGGCTGCCAGGATGAACAGCCCACTAGCGCGGATTGCCGAGTAGGAGACGTCGACCAGCAGCAGCAGACGAGGCGGCTGGCGGCGCCGGTCACGACGCGGCAGGTGGAGAGGCACGCCGAACGACGCCAGGTTGCGGCGCAGCGCGGCTTGAACATCGATCGGGCCGCGTTTCCCCTGTCGACGGCGCCGGCTGGGAATCGCTCTCAGACGGGTGACGAGCTTCTCCAGCTCGTCGGTCAGCAGGGCCTCCTGATCCGGAGTGCAGTGGCTGGCCAGGTTCCAGGTCGAGGGAGCGGTCCGTGTGCCCGGTTCCTCGGCCTCCTCTGATTCGAGCAGGAGTTTCGGACCGCGTCGCCCTTTTGCCTCCATCCTGCTGTGGAGCTGGCGACGGAGGCTCTCTTGCCGTTGGGGGCCCTTCGATGATTGGCCCAGGCGACCGGATTGCTGCGCCCGACCGGGTCGATCACCTTTCATCGAGTTCTTTTTCTTGTTGGCTTTCCCGCTGCCGCCGACTCCGGCGTCGAAGATGCGTTGGAAGTGGCTGTCGAAGGCGGTTGCGGCCTCGGCGGTCTTGGCCAGCGTCATTCGCAGGGCCAGTCGAAGTTGCTCTCGATCGGCCGGGTCGGTCAGGGCCGCGGCTCGGCCGGCATCGATCAACTCGGCGGGGCAGACGGCGTGGCCATCGGCGCGCAGCGCTCGGCCGAGAGCGCGCAGAGCGCGATTCATCGGAACTGATCCCGGCGCTTGAGCACCAGCTCGACCTCCTCACGGGTCTTGAGCAGCGCGCCGAGCGTGTCTTTGAGGGTCGACTTGTCCAGGTTGTCAGCGCCGACTGCGACCAGCGCCAAGGCCCAGTCGATCGTCTCCGAGATGCCTGGCGCCCGGCCCAGGTCGGCCTTGCGCACCTTGGCCACGAACTCCGACACCTTTTGGGCCAGCCGACTCTCGAGGGCGGGCACGCGGGATTCGATGATCCTGCGCTCGTCCTCGACGTCGGGGTAGTCCAGGTAGACGTATAGGCATCGCCGACGCAGAGCACCGGCCAGTTGCCGCGTGTCGTTGGATGTGAGCACCACACGAGGGGGCTGTTCGGCGCGGATCGTGCCCAGCTCCGGCACGGTCACCTGGAAGTCGGAGAGCACCTCCAGCAGGAACGCCTCGAAGGCTTCGTCCGCTCGGTCGATCTCGTCGATCAACAGCACGGCATTCGGTGCCAGCTGAAGGGCCTGGAGCACCGGGCGAGGCAGCAGAAACTCCTTGGAGAAGAAGTGCTCCGCTTCTCCCGAGAGCCGCTGGATCGCCTCGGACAATCCTCGAGCATCACCTAGCAGCTCGTGTGTCTGATCCCGCAGCAGCTGGGAGTAGAGGATCTGCTTGCCATAGGCCCATTCGTAGAGCGCCTTTGTCTCGTCCAGGCCCTCGTAGCATTGCAGGCGCAGCAGGGGCACCTGCTGAACGGCGGCCCAGAGCTTGGCCAGCTCGGTCTTGCCGACGCCGGGTGGCCCTTCCAGCAGTACCGGCTTGCCGAGCTGTTCAGCCAGGTCCAGGGCTACCGCGGCTTCTCGAGGGCAGATGAAGCCGTGCTCGGAAAAGGCCCGGATCTTGGCGTCAGTGTCCATGGGGCATGTTCAGAGCAAACGCGCCGATGCCGGCAAGGATAAGCACGATGCCGGACACCAGGCGCTCGTGGTACTCCAGAAAACGCCATCGCACCCGCTGGTAGCCGGCCGAGAACAACAGCACCAGCAGCATGATGCCGGACACGGTCACCAGCAGGTAGGTGCCAGCCAGAGCCAGGATCCCGGCCCAGCCCAGTTCCCCGGCGCGCAGGAAGTAGGCTTCCAGTTCGAGACAGGGGGACAAGAACATCGCCAGAGTGATCGTTGCAATCGCCGCCCGGCCGTCTTGCGTGTTTTCCGCTGTGTCATGTTTCGGGTGCTGATGGCCGTGGTCATGGTCATGTTCTTGATCGTGGTGATCCATCGGTCCATGGCAGTGACCGTGGTGGTGGCTCTTTCCTGTAATGTCGAGAAGGATCAACACCAGGCCCAGCCCGGCCAGAATGCCAGGGGCGACCCACTGGCTGATGATGTCTCCCAGATGGCCGAGCGTCTGGCCCAGCAGCCCGATGCCGACGCCGATAATAATTGTGCTCGAGACATGAGCGCCACCGCAGAGGGCCGCGATGCTCAAGGTCTTGAGGCGTCCCCAGTCGTAGGACCGCCCGAGGACGACGACGGGAATCCAGTGGTTGGGGATCGCGGCGTGCATCAAGGAGAGCATCGCGCCGAACAGGAGTATTTCACTCATTCTGATATCGAGGCCGGGCTACTGGCCCGGCTCATGACATCCCAGCCACCTTGTCGGTCAGGTGGCAGGCTGCGAAGTGATCCTCGGCCACCAGCGCCAGCGCGGCAGGCGTGTACTCACAGTCGGGCTCGCGAATCGGGCAGCGACTATAGAACGGGCAGCCGTGGAAAAGTTCGCGTGGGCTGGGCGGGGTGCCCTCGAGGATGATCCGCTGGCGCTGGCGCTCGACCTGCGGGTCGGGAATCGGCACGGCCGACAGCAGCGCCTTGGTGTAGGGATGACGGGGGTTGGCGTAGAGCGCCTCCGATGAGGCTTTCTCGACGATCCGACCGAGATACATCACCGCCACCTCGTCGGAGATGTGGCGCACGACGGCCAGATCGTGGGCGATCACCAGATAGGTCAGCCCCAGCTGCTTCTGCAGATCCTCCAGCAGGTTGAGGATCTGTGACTGGATCGAGACGTCCAGGGCGCTGACCGGCTCGTCGCATATTATCACCGACGGGTTGAGAGCCAGTGCGCGGGCTACCCCGATCCGCTGGCGCTGGCCACCGGAGAACTCGTGGGGGTAGCGCTTGGCGAAGGAAGTGTTGAGACCCACCAGATCCATCAGCTCGAAGACCCGCATCCGTTGTTCCGCGCGGCTGCCTTGATCGAAGATCCGCAGGGGCTCGGAGATGATCGACTCGACGGTCATTCGTGGGTCGAGCGAGGCGTGTGGGTCCTGGAAGACGATCTGCAGGTGCTGCCGAAACTCGCGCATATCCGCATTGGTCAGGGCGGTCAGCTCGGTGCCTTCGAAAAAGACGTGACCGGAAGTGACCGGAATCAGCCGCAAGATCAGTCGGGCCAGCGTCGACTTGCCGCAGCCGGACTCGCCGACCACGCCCAGCGTCGTTCCCTCGTCGACCGTGAAACTGACGCCGTCGACGGCGCGGACCCAGGCCTTTTGTTTGAACCAGCCGGTGGACACGGGGAAGTGCTTGACGACATCCTCGATCTGGAGGATCGGCTGGCTCATGATGCCGGCTCCTGATGCAGCCAGCAGGCGGCCTTGACCTCCCCGCCCGGAATGTCGAGCAGCTCTGGCCGTCGCGCGTCGCAGGGCTCGAATCGGTCGCCACAGCGCGGGTGGAAGGCGCAGCCAGATGGCATCTGTACCAGATCTGGCGGGTTGCCGGGGATCGACGAGAGCTGGGAGTGGCTCTGCTGGTCCAGCCGCGGGACGGAGGCCAGCAGTCCACGGGTGTAAGGATGCTGTGGGCTGGCGAAGACGACGTCGGTGTTGCCGGACTCGACCAGCCGGCCGCCGTACATCACCTGAACCCGGTCGCACAGTCCGGCCACCACGCCCAGGTCGTGGGTGATCAGGATGATCGCGGTGCCCAGCCGCTCGCGGACCTCGTTGAGCAGCTCGAGGATCTGCGCTTGGATCGTCACGTCGAGCGCGGTAGTCGGCTCGTCGGCGATCAGGATCTTCGGGTCGAGCATCAGCGCCATCGCGATCATCACCCGTTGGCGCATCCCGCCCGAGAACTGGTGGGGGTAGTCGTGCACCCGTTTGGCCGCGTCCGGGATGCCGACCAGCTCGAGCAGCTCGATCGCCCGCTTCAGCGCCTCTTTTCGGGACGTACCCAGGTGGACTTCCATCGCCTCGGTCAGCTGCAGCGCCACCCGCAGGTAGGGATTGAGCGAGGTCATCGGATCTTGGAAGATCATCGTGATCTGGTGCCCGCGGATGCGGCGGATCTCCCTGGGCGAGAGGCTAAGAAGATCAGTGTCGCCGAAACGAGCTGTCCCGCTGTCGATCCGTCCAGGTGGCATTGGGATCAGCCCCATCAGTGTCAGGCAGCTGACACTCTTGCCCGAGCCGGACTCGCCGACGATGCCGAGCACCTCTCCCTCGTCGAGGTGGTAGCTGATGCTGTTGACCGCGCGGACGACCCCGTCGTCGGTGTCGAACGAGACCGACAGGTCGTCGACGTCGAGAATGTGGCCGGTCACCCCTACGTCCGTCCCTTCATCTGCGGATCGAACGCGTCGCGCAGGCCGTCGCCGAGGAAGTTCATGCTGAACAGGGTGATGCCGAGGGCCGACGCCGGGAAGACCAGCAGCCACCAAGCTCCGGCGAGCATTGAACTCACGCCGCTGTTGGTCAGAGCACCCCAGGAGTCGAGTGCCTGCCCGCCCCATTCGACCTGCAGGCCGATGAAGGCGAGGAACGACTCCTGCAGGATCACCGACGGAATGGTCAGCGTGGTGTACACCGCGATCACACCCAAGGTGTTGGGGATCAGGTGCCGGCTGATGATCCACATCGGGCTGCCGCCGGCGGCGCGGGCTGCCTCGATGTACTCCTTCTCTTTGAGCGAGAGTACTTGGCCCCGGACGATGCGTGCCGTCGTCAGCCACTGCACGGCCCCCAGCGCCATGAACAAGACGATGATGTTGCGGCCGAAGGTGACCATCAGGATGATCACCAGAAACATGTAGGGGATGCCGTAGAGGATGTCGACGATGCGCATCATCACGCCGTCCACGCGGCCGCCGGCGTAGCCCGAGACCGAGCCGTAGAGCACGCCGATCAGCAGCGAGACGATCGTTGCCACCACCCCGACCAGGAAGGAGATGCGGCCGCCGAAGATCACCCGTGAGAGCACGTCACGGCCGAGGTCGTCCTGTCCCAGGTGGTGTTTGTGGGTGAACGGCTCGCCGTTGCGCCGAACCTCGTTGACCAGCTTGCCGTCCACGTCATAGGCGGCGACCCGTTTGTCGTTGCGCTTCAGATCGTGGATCGTCTGGCCCTTCAGCGTGAACGTCACGACCTCGGGGTTCTGGGACATCTCCACGCGCTGCAGCAGCACCGTGCGCCGCTTGCGCCAGCCCTTCGGCGGCCCGAGGAGCGGCACGAGCACCTTGGGCAGAGGCTGGCTCTTTTCGATCAGCAGCTCGGTGAAGACCTGGGGTTCCTGGCCCTTGACGTTGTAGGTGAACCGGTTCAGCGTGCCCGCGACCGAGACCTGGTCCACCGACATCTTCCTCGTCTTGATCTTCTTGACCTTACCGCTCTTGGAGGCGACCTCGACCAGGACGTCGGCGCTGATGAAGGCGCGAATCTGGAGCTTGAACGTTCGCTCACCGGTGATGCGCAGCCGCGTCGGTGGGTAGATCGTCTGCTCGCCATCTTGCAGCAGCAAGCGCTCTGGTGAGGTGAAGTGCTCCGTGCCGGGAGGCGTGTAGCCGTAGTGGGTCTCCTGATAGGTCGGATCGATCGGCACGATCCAGCGCGCCGTCATCGCGCTGATGCCGATCAGCAGCGTGACGATCCCGCCCAGCATTGCCATGCGGTTCTTGATCAGCCTGCTGAAGGCGTCTTGCCAGAGGCTGCGGCCCTTCATCAACTGGACCTCGGTGTTATCGTCGGGGCGCTCCGCGAAAAGATCGGTCATGCGTGGCCGACCCTCGGGTCGAGCACGGCGTACAGCACGTCGACGATCATGTTCATGATGATCAGCAGCGTGCCGAAGACGACGACCAGCCCCAGCACCAGGCTGTAGTCCCGGTTGATTGCGCTGTCGACGAAGAAGAAGCCCAGACCTTGAATCACGAAGATCTTCTCCACGACCAGGCTGCCGGTCATGATCTGGGCCGTCGCCGGGCCAAGGTAGGAGACCACGGGCACCATCGCGCCGCGCAGGGCGTGGCGAATCACCACCATCTGCTCGCTGAGTCCCTTGGCGCGCGCGGTCTTGATGAACTCCTGGTGGATGATCTCGAGCATCCCGGTCCGGGTCAGTCGGCTGATTCGCGCCATGAACGGCAGCGCCAAGGTGATCGAGGGAAGCACCATGTCCCAGTAGGTGTCCCAGCCGGACACGCGGAACCAGCCCAGGTTGAAGGCAAACACCAGCACCAGCAAAGGGCCGACGACAAAGGTCGGTGTCGAGATGCCGATCATCGCCAGCGACATCGTCGAGTAGTCGAACAGCGTGTTCTGCTTGATCGCGGCGATCGCGCCGCTGAGCACGCCGAAAAACAGCGCCAGAGCCATCGCGGTCAGGCCGAGATGGATCGAAACGATCAGTGCCGGCCCGACGATGTCGTTGACCGTGCGGTCCTTGTACTTGGTCGAGGGGCCCAGGTCGCCCTGGCACAGGCCGCCCAGGTAGTAGCCGAACTGCACCACCAGATGCTTGTCGAGGTGGTACTTGGCCTCCAGGTTGGCCTGGATCACCGGATCCCTGCCCTTCTCGTCGGAGAACGGATCACCCGGCGCCGCTCGCATCAGAAAGAAAGAGAGCGTGATCAGGATCAGCAGAACCAGTGGTAGGAACAGCAGGCGCTGCAGCAGGAAGCGTAGCACAGGACGGCTGGCCTAGTCGTCTTCCAGCTGTTTGATGTACATGAACTGGAAGGGGTGCAGATCGCGGATGTTCTCTTCCCAGCCGCCGACGATCGGCGCCAGGAAGCCCTGGTTGACATAGTGGTAGATCGGCAGGATCGGCATCTCCTCGAGCAGCAGCTTCTCTGCACTTCTGAACAGTTCCATCCGCTCCTTCGGATCGCCGGTGACCGCTGCCTTGGCGATCCACTTGTCATACTGCGGCTTGAACCAGCCGGTGCTGTTGTTGCCGCCGTCTCGGACCCACATGTCCATGAATGTGTTGGGGTCGGCGTAGTCGCCGATCCAGCCGCGCCGGGCCACCTGGTATCCCAGGGTCTTGACCATGTCCAGGTAGACCTTCCACTCGCTGTTGCGCAGCTTGACCTGCACGCCGAGCGCGGTCTTCCACATGTTCTGGACCGTCTCGGCCACCTTCTTGTGCGACTCGCTGGTGTTGAACAGCAGCTCGATCGTCGGCAGGCCCTGGCCCTTGGGGTAGCCGGCCTGCTTGAGCAGTTCGAGCGCCTTGCCTGGGTTGTATTTCTCGGCGGTGTAGCCCTTGTAGCCCGGCATGCCGGGGGGCACGAAGCCGTAGGCCGGCATCTGGCCACCCTTGAGCACGTCCCGGCAGATTCGCACCCGGTCGATCGCCAGGTAGAAGGCCTTGCGCACTCGCACGTCGTCGAACGGTTTTTCGGTGACGTTGAACGAGTAGTAGTAACAGCCCAGGTATGACTGCACGAAGTACTCGGGGTGCTTTTTGGCCTCGTCGATCCGGGGTGCCGGCACCGAGCGGATCCAGTGCACCTCCTGTGCCAGGTACTTGGTCATCGCCGTGTTCTGATCGTCGATCGGCAAGGCGGTGATCTTGGTCAAGTAGACCCGCTTGGCGTTCCAGTACCTCGGGTTGGGCTTGAAGATGACGTGCTTGCGGATGACGTGGTCGGCCAGGATATAGGGCCCGTTGCAGACCATCCGGTCGGGGAGGGTCCAGGAGGTCTTGTCCTTGATCGCCTTGCGGATAGTCGCCATGTGAACCGGCATCAGTGTTTCGAAGTAGGTCAACTCGAGGAAGAACGGCGTCGGCCCCTTGAGCGTGACCTCGAGGATCCGCTCGCTGATC
>PVBE012926911.1_pt1 | contig 22966 bp, 15 predicted proteins | sample 1631181 | NCBI WGS metagenome assembly PVBE01 (sample SAMN08397723, study PRJNA350692) | Marine metagenome, whole genome shotgun sequencing project. | isolation source: water | place: Pacific Ocean | collected 2012-04 | reverse complement strand
TGTCTAAATCGAGCGACCTAAACAGTGCTTTTTCAGAATTGAAATGAGGACCTTTTTTAGATCTGAAAAAAAACATATGTGGCTTCTGCGGATTTTTTGGGACCAGGTCTATAGATTTCATCCTGAAGTTTTCAAGATGAGTTGGCAATGAAAAAGGGGTGATCATGTCACTAACCTGAAAAGTGAGGTTGTGTTCTGTCAGGTCATTCGGTTTTTGCCATTCCTGAAAAACAGGAAAAACTACCAGGGCTACAATCAATAGCGCTATTGCCGAAACCGTGACCAAGCCCCAATTAAGTACACGCCAAAAAGTTCCAACCAGCCCTTTCATTCTGTAGATTGATGTTGGTTTTACCCGGCAATAAGTTTACGGATATTTGCCGAATCAGTTTATCGCCTGAACCTGTGAAGAAAATACCTCAAAAAGGAAACTTGAATATAACTTCCCGAAACGGGGCTATACTCGTTTTTGCATTTGCTTTCCTTGTGTTTGGTAACTCTATCTTCAACAATTACAACCTCGATGATGAACTGGTCACCATCGATCATCTAAAAACCAGCCAGGGTTTTTCTGCCATTCCTGAAATATGGACATCTCCTTATTACGAGGATGAATTCAATCGCAGTTATGAATACCGGCCGGTTGTACTTACGACCTTCGCAATTGAGCACCATTTGTTTGGTGAAAACCCAATCACGAGTCATTTATTTAATGTGCTGCTTTATGCTGCCACTTGTGTGCTGCTTTTTTATGTGCTCAGTTTAATGCTACCCGGCTTGTCGCTCTTGTTGCCTCTGGCTGCGACTGTGTTGTTTTTGGTGCATCCTATCCATACCGAGGTGGTAGCCAGTATTAAAAACCGGGATGAGTTGCTTGCGCTATTTTTCGGGTTGGTGGCCTTGTTTGCTGCACTAAGATTCTCGAAAGGAAGCTTCGTTTGGTTACTTGTCAGTATTGCTGCATTTTTCTTGTCCCTGGCATCTAAAAGAAGTGGGGTGCCGCTGGCTTTGTTGATACCGTTGTCCCTGGTTTTCTTCACTACTGCATCACCACGAAAGGTGCTTGCTTTGGGAGTTCCACTGGCTATTCTTGCGGTCCTTTTTACACCAATACCATTCATTTGGCAAAAGGCTCTTCTGGTGATAGCTATCGTTGCTTTTCCTCACTCCATGAAATTAAAGAGACAAGATGTCGTGCAGGTTTTTCAGGTTGTCGTCAGAGGAGGTTCCGGTGCGTTCGGTAAAATCAGGAGAGCAATTGTCAGGTCATTTGTTCGGTTGGCAGGAATTGATGAACAACTGGATCGCCCCAAATCTCTGCAACTTCTTGACGTTTTGCTGAAAGTTGGAATCGCGTTAATGTCTTTTTTGATGTTGCTGTGTATGCTGTTTGGGAAAAATGAGGGGGCAACAGCATTTTCGTTGTTAGTATTGGGTTTAACGGCTTTGCTACCAAACTCTAAACTTGGATTTTGGCTGGTTGTACTAACCGTTGTGGGATGTATCAGCGCCTATAATTTCGATTTCGAATACCTCACACGTGGCTTAATAGTCGTCTCCGGACTGCTCATTTTTTATGGCCCCACAAGGTTAAAGAGGCCGGCCATCATATCTCTGTGTATTTTATTTATTCCAGATGCTTTGATCTATGATTGGGATGACACTTTGGCTTTTGTTGGAGGTTTTTTGGTCGCGTTTTTTCTGTTGAAAAAATTCCCGGTAGGTTGGAAAGCCATTCCAATTCTTGTTGGTTGCTGGTTGATTCTTGATGTGGCTGTACTTTCAGATTTTGAAAAGTTCAGAGATTTTGAATCCGTTTGGATGGCATTGATTATTGCCGGTACAGTCATGCTGGTTTCTCTTAAAGCCTTTGCCAGGCGTAAAGCTGCCAGGATATGGATGCTTATGCTTCCTGCACTCCTGGTGCTGAATTTTGCAGATTCATCTTTTCAGTTGCACTCAAAACTCGGTCCTCACATCAATCTGTCCGGTACGTTTAATACGAATATCAATTCGTTAAGGTTGAAAGCTGACAAACTTCTATTCGATTCAAAACTTGTGGTGGATCGCGCCCAAAAAGCCAGGAGCCTTAATGTGGTACCAACGGCAGGAAGGAAATTGAATTTTGTGGAGACCCCTTTGCTGTATTCTTCCGGGTGGTCCACTCGATTTGGAACATCCTTTTATGTTTTGGGTCAATATGTGCGCTTATTTTTTCTGCCACATCCATTGAGTTTCTATTATGGCTATTCTCATGTTCCGTTGGTAAAGATGACTCATTGGTTGGCCATCCTGACTTTTCTGGTTTTTATTGGTCTCGTAATGGCAATCGTGTTTTTTAGGAGGAAATATCCACTGCTTTCTTTTTCTGCACTTTGGTTTGTGTTGTGCATTTTGCCATTTTCAAACCTGGCAGCTCCCATGGCCGGGCTAATGGGTGAACGGCTGGCTTACTTTTCATCACTTGGATTTTGTTTGTTGTTTGTGGTCGTTTTGGGATTGATCTTTAAAATAGATTGGGAAAAGGTTTCGCTGAACAAGATTCCCAAACCTGCTCTGATTCTGTTTTCAGTTGTGTCGCTTGCGTTCGCTATTATGTCTATCCTCAGGAACGAAAAATGGGAAAATCAGCTCACGTTGATGCAGCATGATATTGATCACCTGGAGTCTTCTGCTCAAGCTAATAGCCTATTGGGAACGCATTTGGTTTTAGCAGCCATAGATGGAAAAGCCAACGATGCAGTAGCGAATTATCAGAAAGCAGAAGACCGCTTCGAGAAAGCTGTTTCTATATATCCCAACTTCTTTAATGCCTGGTACGATTTGGGCCGAACGCGTTTATTTCTTGAAAACAAAGAAGCGGCTCTGCAGGCTTTCAATCGAGCCATTGAACTCGACTCAACTTTCGTTGAAGCGAGCATTCAGGCCGCCCTGCTTGCAGATGAACTGGATAGAGTGAACGAAGCAATTGAGCACTATTATCGCGCTATGTTGATGCAACCCACCAACATTTCGGTCTTTACCAATTTAAGTTTCGTCTATTTCAGGATTGAAGATTTTGAAAGTTCAATTAATGTCAATCTCAGATGCATTGAATTCAACCCCGATGCTTACGAACCGCATGTGAATATTGGAAAAACTCTTTTGCATCTTGGTGATGCCGAAGCTGCCATTCCATATCTCGAAAAAGCCTGGCAGTTAGATCAAAGTGATTCCCAGCTGTTGCAGAATTTACTTGCCGTACTTCGTGAAGTTGGCCAGACAGAAAGGGCCGATGAATTAGCAAGACAATTTCAATGAGCTTGTTCTGTGCGTTTATTCCGTTTTAAGAATCTTTCGTGTCCAGGCCTGTTGATCGATTTCAATGTGAAGAATAAACATGCCGGGCATTCTGCCTTGTAGGTCAATTTTGCCTTTCGCCACACCATCGCTAAAAACCAAATCTTCCGTGAAAATCAACTGCCCTGCCGGATCGAACATCTTAAGCTGTAGTTGCCGATCAGATTCAAAAGTGAAGTAAAAGTTAAGTGGGCCATTGGTAGGATTTGGGTAAGTTCTGATGCGCAATTCCTCGGCTACGGGTTGTTTTTCCAATCCGCGATTTTCATCCATCAAGTGTTTAAGGGCATAGAACTGGTGTTTTTCAATCCTGTCAAAACTTGTCAATCCACTCCACGATCTTACCCCAAACACCTGGTATTGAAAGTTGTCTGTGGCGAATAAACCACTTCCACTTTGTCCGGGGATTCCACGAACATTTATCCCCAGGTATCCATCGCTGATCAAATCAAGTTTTCCATGATTGTAATAGATGTTGTCCCCGGTGTAGTGTTTTGTTGAATCAATCGGATCACAAGTGCTCGGATAGCTGAGGCAATGATAGAACTTGTTTGCAACACGAGGATCATTTTCATCGAAGCCAATGCCCAGGTAACCACAGTTGTTTCCGAGAGGTTCTCTCAATTCAAGTAGGGCAAGATCATCCCATCCGGTGCCATCGTACCATTTTTCAAAAATGAAGTATTTGGTACTCATGGTGAAACCCATCTTTTCATCCACAATACCTTCATCGTAAGCAGGTACTACTACAATACTATCGAACCATTTTCTTTCCGATTCAAGGTTGTAAACACAATGAGCCGCTGTGAGCACAAATCGGTTGCTCACCAGCGTTCCGGAACAAAGATCCTGGTATTTTCCATCGTTGAAATGAAACAGTTTAACTGCTGTTCGAACCGGAAACTGATCGGTTACCAGGCGCTCGGTAGCGTTCTCGAGGGTTGAAAATCTGGACTCAAATGCGCAATGAACAACATCTTTTGGTAATTTTTGTTGACCCGATAGTTCACCCCGATAGCTGCTGGTTGCGCCAAAGCTTGCCTTCGAAATTTCCGGTGAGATCGTTATGAACTCGGTCGTTTCTTCGAATGGATCATAGACCACCATCGTCTGAGTATTTCCCAAAGCTGACTTGCAGATCAACAAAGTCAGCAGAAAAATGAAATGTGCGCGATGGGTATTCAAGGTCATCAGGTTTGAATGGTCTGGTTACTAAACGTTCAGATCCATTGTTTCTATTGCATCATCTGCGTTTAACCTAATTTCGAGCGCTGAACTTTCGATATGTGCGGAATAGTCGGATTGATCAATCACAATAAACTCGTGAACAAAGAAGTCATAGTGGCCATGCGAGATGCACTGCGCCACCGTGGTCCAGATGGGGAAGGTTTGTATTTTTCAAAAAACGGCCAGGTTGCCTTGGGACATCGCAGGCTAACCTTGATAGACCTTTCTGAACGAGGGTCGCAGCCCATGTGCAACGAAGATGGCACCATCTGGCTGACCTACAACGGTGAGATTTACAATTTTCCTGAATTAAGAGTGGAGTTGGAAAACCTGGGTCATCGATTTAGCTCCGAAGCCGATTCAGAAGTGATAATACATGGCTATGAACAATGGGGGACAGAAATACTTCAACGATTGAAAGGCATGTTTGCTTTTGGTTTGTGGGATGAGGGAACGGAAAAACTGTTGCTGGCCCGCGACCGATTCGGGATAAAACCACTTTACTATCAACAGAATGATACCTGTTTTTCGTTTGGATCGGAGTTGAAAGCAATTGTAGAAAACCCGGATGTCCTGAGGGATGTGGATTATAGTGCCGTTGCGGACTTCCTGGTGTATCGTTATGTGCCAAGCCCAAAAACCATTTGGAAGGGCGTTTCGAAACTTCCACCTGCACATTTTCTGGAATATCAACTGGGAGAGGATCCCGTGGCAAAACAGTATTGGTCAATTCCAAATGGCTCAAAAACCCGGAGTGATAAGGAATTGATTGAAGCCATCGATCAGTTGCTTCTAAAAAGCGCCAGGGGACATATATTAAGTGATGTTCCGGTGGGATCATTTTTGAGCGGAGGTTATGATTCCAGCGCTTTGGTCTATTACCTCAATCGAATCGAACATGAGACTCAAACCTTCGCCATTGGTTTTGAAAATTGGGAACAAAGCGAACACCAATATGCCCAGCAAGTAGCCGATGTTTTTGAAACCGATCACAAGAACCTGGTGATTGGAGCAGAAAGCCTTGATGAAGTGGAAAAGCTGGCGGCTGTCTATGATGAACCGTTGGCTGATATCAGCATTGTACCCACTTACCTGGTAAGCAAAATGGCTGCTGAAAATGTGAAGGCTGTGGTTTCGGGAGAGGGGGCCGATGAACTTTTTTGCGGCTATACGTGGCAAAAACAATATCACCAAAGTTTTGCTGAATTGCCGTGGTACAAACGTTTCATGGCGAAGTTTGGCATTGGAATAGAGGAATTTGCCATAGAGCATTATGCAGAATACATGGCCATGGGATTGTTCGATCGTGAACAATTGTTGGATGTTTTACACCCTGATTTACATGCTTATATGAACGAAGACCCTTTCTGGTTTTATCGTTCCCATTTCAAGGCTAATCGTTCTGCGGTTAAGTCCATTCAACACATGGATGCGAAATGTTTTATGGGTGAGTTGGTATTGGTGAAAATAGATCGGGCAAGTATGGCTAATTCGCTTGAAGTTCGCGTCCCGTTTCTCGATCACGAGTTGTTCGAGTTTGTGATGCAACTTAAAGAAAGTCAATATTATCGGCCCGAATACAAGAAATTTCTGCTTTTCAAAAACATAGAAAAGCACCTGCCCGAAAATATTTTAGCCAGAAACAAACAGGGTTTTGTGGGGCCAGATGCTTACTACATGGATATCAATTGGTATCGCCAGAACCTGGTAGGCGGAAAATTGATTGAAGACAAAATCATCGCTGAACACGCACTTGAAAAACTTCTGGATAATGAAGACCATTGGCGATTATGGAAGTTAGTTGTGCTGGAGTTTTGGTTCAGGCGCTGGACATGATTATTAACTTTGAACTTAATTGACTTTTCCTTCACCATGACCCCTGAAAATATTTTTGTGTTTGTTGTTTGTGGGGCAAGTGAACATATCGAAACCCTGAATTTTAGTCTTCCTTTCTTACGGAAATTTTCTTCCAACAAAATTGTTGTAGTAACTGACCTTTCAAGAAACGATGGATCTATTGCCCACGATTGGACCATTGATGTGAAAGTTGATAAAAACCTCGACCATCACCAGGCGAGTATTTTCCTGAAAACCAGTTTGTTGAATCACCTTCCGGCAGGAAATAACTATTGTTATCTGGACACCGACATCATTGCCGTTCGCGAAGGTGTGGACGAAATTTTCAGCGAATTTGAATCTCCGATTACGTTTTGCACCGATCATTGCAAGGTTCGCGAATTCAGCCCTCATGCTGTTTTTTGTGGCTGTGCTGAAACTTCTAAGAAAAGAACGGGGCAACTTGATGCTCTGATTAAACAATTTGAAAATGAGCAGGCCGCATCTGAGGAAGGAAAAGCTGATAAAGTTGCCTGGTTAAAAACGCTGATCGAACAATGGGAAACCGAATTCTTACCCAAAGATCCCGTGATAAGGAAACGGAGGCAAAAGCTTGAAAGACAACTTCAGCAGTGGAGTAAAAACCAAAAACCTGCCAGCGAGGAAATTGCCCAAAAGAGACACGCCCTGGAACAGTTGATGGAAGATTGGGAGAAAAATTACAAATTGAAAGACCCAGCATTGGTGATGAAGCGTGATCGATTGATAGAGCTTTTCGAAGCGGGTAAAGCTGGTGGGCCATTGAAAATGGGATGGAATCTGTTCATGAAAATTCTTCCTGATTACAGGCGCGATCTCTCCGGTGCTATTTGGCGCGATGTTTCTGGAAATGAGCTCATCAGCAATGATAAACTGCTCGATAAGTTTGTGTCGAAACGGAGCGAGTTCACATTTGTTTCCGCTGAAAAAAAATGGTACGATTCAGCTGGGCATCTCATTTTTGACCAATCCATGCAGTTTGGAGATTTCTTCAAAGGCAAAGAAGAATTCCTGTGGGACGAATCCAAAAGGCATTGGTTGGACCATGAGGGCAACTTGCTAATTGATGGAAACCAGAATTTCGATCCCTGGTTTCGAAAGCATGGCTTTTTGTATAACCCTGAAACAAAATGTTGGTACGATGAACAGGGACAATTAATCCTCGATGAATTATTTCTCTATAAAAAGGTTGAGGCCAACAGTGCCTACCGATTCGATTATCAAAGTGAAACCTGGTTGGATGAATCGGGAAAGCCGGTTTACGACTGCAGTTGCGATCATCTGAAAGAAGCAATTGCCCAAAAGTTTGATGTTCGGATTTTGGAAAGCAATTGGCAGCATTTCAATGGCGGTGTTTTTATATTCAATCATGCTTCGAGGGATTTTTTGGAAACATGGCATCGGTGGACATTGCAGGTTTTTAAAGATGACTATTGGCGAACCCGAGACCAGGGAACCTTGATTGCAACTTGCTGGAGTAGCGGGCTCGACAAACATCGCACTTTGCCTTTATCGTATAATTTTATTGCAGACTATTTTCACCCATCGATGGATTATTTGGGCGAACTTCAATTCAGATTTGATGGAAACGAAGAGTTGATCGAACCAAAACTGCTGCATATCTACCATCATTTTGGAGACCAGGATTGGCAAGTTTGGCGCGATGTCGAAACCCTCAAAGAACGGCTTCAACCTTGAAATGAAAGACAACAACCATGTAATCAACAGCCTTTGGATTGGCCGGCATTACAGCTCAATTGAGTTGTTAACACTTCATTCTTTCATTGGGCAAGGTCACCGATTCAAACTGTGGGTTTATGAATCGCCACTTACTAATCTACCAGCTGAAATTGAAATTTGCGATGCAAGGGAAATCCTACCTGCTTCAAGGATTTTTTCATACAAAAACAAAAACGAGTTCGGCCACGGGCAGGGTAGCGTCTCGGGATTTTCTGACTTGTTTCGCTATAAGTTGCTGTACGAAAAGGGCGGCTGGTGGGTGGATATGGACGTTTGCTGCATTCAACCACTTACTGTTGATCAGCCTTGGTTCTTCCGCGAACATCACGAATTGAAGGTTGTGGGTAACGTTATGAAATGCCCGATTCAAAGCGGATTGATGAAATATTGTTTTGATAGAACTTCTGCCGAAGTGGATGATGAAAACACCGATTGGCACAAGCCAATTCAAATTCTTAATGATGGAATTGAAAAGTTTGCGTTGGATGAATTTATTGTCCGTGGGGTGTCTAACCGTGATTGGTGGAGTGAAGTGGCGGTGCTTTTCAAAAAAATAAAACCGTTGCCTGTAGAATGGATGTTTCTTCATTTGATGAACGAGGAATTGCGTGCGCGGGGAATTGACAAGGAAGACATCAAGATTCGTTCTGTGATCGGAGACTTATTGACAGCCTACGGAATTGTAGAAGAAGAAAAAAATGGAATAAAGATTTTATTGAACACCCTCAAACATTCCCGCTTTGGAGTGGCTTTGAAGTAAATTTGACCACATGAAAGGCTTCGCCACAATTACAACATTCGATTACTTGCCAAAGTGCCTGGCAATGGCATCTTCCATTCACAGTTTCATGAATGATATTCCGTTGAACATTTTGGTGATAGACCGGGCAAGGGAAAATGTGGATTTAGTTTACGATAGAGGACCACTGAAGCTTTTTGATGTTTCAGATTTGCAAGATCAGTTTCAATTTGTAAAGATTAAAGGAAAGTACGCTTCCAATGTAGATAAGCTCCGTTGGACTTCGAAACCTTGTTTCCTCAAAATGTTGCTTGAACGGGAAAGCTTCACAAGCCTGTTTTATATCGATAATGACATTTTCTTTTTTCAATCACCGGCTGTTCTTTTTGATGAATTTGGCGATCATGCGGTGATGCTTTCCCCGCACTGGCGATGTCTGGATCCGATTGATCAATCCGAGTGGTTCGATGTGAATTTTACCGATGGCGTTTATAATGCGGGACTTATTGGTGTCTCAAAACAAGGTGCTCCAGCACTTGATTACTGGGCTAGGGCTTGTGCTTATAAATGCGAAAAGAACTTTAAGAAGGGGCGCTTCGATGATCAAAAGTACCTCGATCTTATTCCTGCAGCTTTCGAAGATGTGGCAATTCTGAAGCATCGTGGGTGTAATGTTGCCTTTTGGAATAGAATCGAAAACAAACGAACCAAAATTAATGGAGAGTTGATGATTAATGAAAAATGGCCCTTAGTTTTTGTGCATTTCACCAGGAAGATGATTGCAGAAATTGAAGAAGGTAATGAACCCCTGTTGCAAACTCACCTCGATGAGTATCAATTGGCCATCGAAACGTTTAATCCCTCCGGAATCCCTGTATAATTTCTCCCGATGAGCAGCCTCTTCAAAAAGGTTTCATTCCGAATTTTTACCTTGTTACTGGCCTGTGGGTTTTGCCTGATCGTGATCAATATCTATTATTCAATTGAGGATGAATCGGTTGAAGAGGAAATTGTGTTGGGTCGCACCATGGAATATTGGCAGTTATATAATGATTCGATCAATGCACTAAACAGGCTGTATGCAGCGCAAAATCCGCATGGGTTTACAGACAAAATCCGAACCCCTGAAAAGCCCATCGGGGTATTTCGAATTGCGGTTTTGGGTGATTCCTTTATATGGGGAGATGGAATGCCTTATTCGAAAGTTTGGAGCCACCTTTTGGAAGAGAAGGTTTTGGAAAACTATGACTCAATCGAGGTTTTGTCGTGGGGACAAAACGGATGGTCAACCCTTGATGAGTTTAGGTTTCTAAAGGAAATCGGAATTGCATATCAAGTTGATTTGTTACTGATAGGATATGTTGATAACGACCTCGACATGGAATTGTTCGCTGATTTGAATGATGGCCGCATCAGAGGATTAGAATTCTTTTTTCCAAAACTGGCCGAAGTTTTACCGGAATCGTATCAGCAATTTGGTTCTGGAATTGGTCAACTCGTTTATGGCAATGAAGTTGAACAGTATAATGCCTGGATGGATAGTCTGTACGACAAAAGAAATCTACTCGCACATTTGGAAATGCTTCAAGAATTCAAAGTTTATTGTGAGTCAAAGGATATACCGGTTTTAATTCTTATGACCCCAAACGGCTTTTTCGATTTGATGAAAGAAAGGTTTGAGAAAGTTGAAGTATTCTTGAGAACCTCGGGAATTCCTTATCTGAATTTGCTCCCCATAGCGGAAGAAAAATTGGGACACCATGAACAAATGATATTGAATGCCAGTCCGGTGAATGGACATCCTGGTATTCTCTTCACTCAGTTTTTTGCAGATGAAGTCTTTCAATACCTGGTCGAAGGAGACTATTTGCCAACGCCTAAGAATAATCAAATTCCACAGGACACGCAATGAACCACATAGCCATTGCATCGGTAAACAAGGATCAATACTCCGAAACCTTCATTCACGACCAGGTGAAGAATTTACCGGCAGAAGTGACCGTATTACACGGTGGCTATTTACCCAATTTGGCGGATGGAAAATTGATTGCCGGGTACGATTCTGACAAAGGATTAGTACGTCAAAAAATGGGTGCTGTGCTAAACCAGGCGACTAAAGTTAAGATTCGTAAAGGGCTTGTTGATTATTTACGCTCCAATAAAATTGAATTGGTAATCGCCCATTACGGACCATGCGGGGTGGAAATGGTGGAAGTTTGCGAAGCAGCGGGAATTCCTTTGTTTGTGTATTTCCATGGATACGATGTTTACAGGAAAGAGGAGTTGAAAAGATTCGGTCCGGAGTATAAAAAGGTGTTTGAAAAAGCAGCGAATATATTTTCGGTGAGTTCTGATATGACTGCACGATTGTGCGACCTGGGATGTCCGGTGGAGAAGATAACTTACAATCCTTGTGGTGTGAACACCGAAAACTTTGTTCCACCACTGGTAAATTCTGGATCCAATCAATTTGCCGCTGTCGGACGATTGGTGGAGAAAAAAGGATTTTCGGTGTTACTCCAGGCTTTTGCCGCTGTAGTTGATCAAATTCCAGATGCTCATCTCAAAATTGCTGGTGATGGACCTTTGCAAAAGTCATTGATTAAATTGACAAGAAAACTTGGATTGGGTGAAAAGGTGGAGTTTGTTGGTCGTCTGAGTCGGGAAGATATCTTGCTTTTATTGCAGAATTCATTTGCATTTGTTCAACCTTCTGTGGTTGCCCACGATGGGGATTGTGATGGAACCCCTGTTACACTGTTGGAAGCTGGATCATGTGGTTTGCCACTTATTGGTTCTGACATTGCCGGCATATCCGATGTAATTGATTCAGGTTCAAATGGCTTTTTGGTTGATCCCGGAAATGCTGAAGAACTCGCTGCTTCCATGATTTACATGTTAAAAAAAAGGACCTTGGCTAAAAAAATGGGAGGACAGGCGAGAAGCACAATTGTTCAATCCTTCAACCTCGAGGATAGCCTTGAAAAGCTTTGGCAGTGTTGTAAGGAACAACTAACCAGCCCTGCATCATGACACCCGCGATTATTATTATCGCTTTTAATCGGCCGGTTCAGTTGCAGAATTTACTGGCTTCCCTGATCCAGGCAGAATATGGAGGTAGCCAACCTACTTTGATAATCAGTTTAGACCCATGCGAAACAAAGGAAGTGGAACAAATTGCCCTGTCATTTGACTGGCCATTCGGAGAAAAACGAGTGATCTGCCATCCACAGCATCTGGGCACAAGGAATCATGTTTTAGCATGTGGTAAAATGATTGCCGAGTTTGGTTGGGCAATTTTTCTTGAAGATGACCTTGAGGTTTCACCCCACTTTTATGAGTACACGATTGAGGCCATTGAATTCTATCAATCTGAAAACATAGCCGGGATTTCGCTATACAGTTATGCAATCGCAGAGAGTTCCTTCCAGCCGTTTCATGCGGTGGAAGATGGTATGGACAACTACTTTATGCAGTTCCCTTCTTCCTGGGGTCAGTGTTTTGCGGCCGAACAGTGGGATGGCTTTGAAGATTTTATCTCAGAAAACACATTTTCAAAAGTAACCTATCCTGCTTTCGTAAATGCCTGGAAAAGTGAATCATGGAAGAAAGATTTTCTTGGCTACATGCTTCATAACGATTCGTATTTTGTTTATCCCAGAATGTCATTAACCAACAACACTGGTGCTAAAGGTGTCAACTTCCCAATGGCTATTCGGTTGTTTCAGGTGAAAACTTTGAGTGCAAAGAAGTTGTGGCATTTCGGAACCCAAGCAGAGAGCAAAGCTGTTTATGACGCCCACTTTGAGGTGACTTCCGAGTCGTTCAACAAATCGGATAATCGATTTTCGGACTTTCATTTTGAGCTCGATGTATATGGGAGCAAGAGCCCTGAAAACCTCAAATCGGGTAAGGCACTCTCTTGCAGGCAAATCTCCGGTAAAGCTGTAACTTTCACAGGAACTGATTTTCCTTTTTTTCGACAACTTCCCGCAAGTCAGCAACTTTACTTCGGGGATGTGTCGCAGATTTCTGAATCTTACCAACAGCCAAACCTTGGAAAAGCTGAAGCTTCAGCACGAACCAAGAATGCGAATCAGCAACATTCTCGCTTTTCTGACTGGATATGTTCATGTTGGTTTTCCTTTCGAAACCGATTTCACTTCCTTTTTCGCTCGAAATGAGGTTGTGATTTTCGATTCCTTATTTGCACTTCTCTACAAAGGCTTAATTTTCCCCTGAAAAATATTTGCTAATAGGCTTGTATTTCAAGTGTTTTTTGGCCAATCGATCTGAAATCACGGATAATTCCGATGCCATTTACATCCTACAACCTCGTGATTTTCGAGTTGAACAGCAGAATTCATGCCTCTACTTTAGCATCATGATTGAAAACAGATGAGGCGCAGCAATTTTCCCGGAGCTTGTTGCGGATGATCATAGGTCAATAATTCGGACTTCGGTCCAATTCATCTAATACAACTCCGGGGATTTAACAACAATACCATGAAAAATTCAGAAAAATCGAATGAAGCACAATACTGGTGGAGTTTCGGACTAGGCATGTTCTTCTGCCTGATGTGTACTTCATTTTTCTGTCAAGCAGGCCTCAACAAACAAAAACAAGAAGCTGGCGGCACTCACTGTTTTCAATCAGATCAAAAATCATTGATGTTTGGCGAGTCGCAGAGTGATGGTTTGGGAAGAAGTAAAATTTCCGATCAGGAAATTGTCATAGCTTCCCTTCCATACTCTGCGTTTACTTCGCCTCAAGATATGGATCATGGAGAAACTTCAAATCAGCCTCAAGCGGTTGGGGTGACCGCTCATTCAAAAAGGGGTAAAGACGCTGACGGAGGATTCCAGTCGGCAACTGGGTTGGTTGAAGTTTTTCCTAATCCTTCTTCGGGTAGGCTTTTCCTTGATTTTTCAACAGACATTTCTTACAAACGGGTCAGCCTGAATCTTGTAGCCCTGAATGGGGCTGTGGTTTTTTCGGAAATGTTTGACTTTCGTGCTTTTGAGCAACGAATTCTGGAAATAGATCTTTCTCGTTTGCCATCTGGAAATTACCTCTTAACAGCACAAATTGATCGGCTAATCACAGTCGAACCCATTTGTATTTTGAAATAGCTTTTCAAATTTCTCTAATTCCCCAACAAATCTTTCTTTTCGTCCAACACAGGTTGCTCAACCGGAGGGTTGCCGAACATCATACCATCTTCAAAATCGGTTACCTTGAAATCGAATACTTTTTCAACATGATTCCATTTGCCGCGTTTCCATTTAAACCCCTCGTAGGTTCCATCAGGCACGTTGAACATTTTCACCATGTTGAAAGTTGTGTCGGGTGAAATCATGTGGTCGAAGATAATCATGTCCATTTCCTTATCGAAGTTCACCGTGGTGGAGATGTCCTTTTTGTATTCGATGATATGCCGGTTTTTGATTTCAGGATAGCCGGGTTTTGGATTGGGGAACTTGAAAACCGGTGCTCCGAAAACAGGTTGCCCATCTTCGAAACGCAAAACATCAATGATTTTCTTTTGGCTGAGCAAGTCGTTTCCATCCCATCCTAAAAGCGTGTAGTTTTTTTTGTTTTGAAGGATGTTGTAGTAAAATGCGCCATACCAGTTTTTATTGGTGCACGTGATTTGTTCCGGTTCACGAATCGTATCTGAAAAATCGAATAACGGAAACATTTCCAGCGCTCCATCACTTGAATTCATCTGAATTACCCCGAAATGGCGGTATCGTTCACTATCGAACATGACTTGCCAGGTGATAATTCGGAATCGCATATCTGGCGCTTCCTGTATGGAGATCATAGTGAGCCGGTCGAATTTATACTGGAAAGATCCCTTGTTCGCCAGAGCTCTTCGAAGTTTTGGGATGAAAGAATAACAGGCGCGCATCCGCAGTTCGACACTATCGCCATACACCATGATATTGCCCAGGTGCTCAAGGGTATCTTCCGAAAACTGCAAGGATTGCCTGACATCTGTGGAATTCTGTGCTTTCACAGAAAAGCAAGCCAGGCAAGCAACTAGTAAAAGAGATACGATTTTCATGAATCCAGCTGAATCAGACCACAAAACGACCTGAAATCAAAAATTAGTACTTGTGATGGTTTTCTGTCGCCAAGGATTCTTAGTTCATCAATTCAACCACCATGGCTGAGGCGCCACCACCTCCATTGCAGATTCCGGCACAACCAATCCTTCCACCTTCATTTTTCAGAACGGTCAAAAGTGTGATCAGGATTCTTGCTCCGGAAGTACCTACCGGGTGACCCAAAGCAACAGCTCCACCGTACGTGTTCACTTTTGCAGCGTCTAGTCCGAGTTCCTCAATATTAGCGAGTGCTACCACTGAAAATGCTTCATTGATTTCATAATAGTCGATATCATCTGCAGAAAGACCGGCTTTTTCAATGGCTTTTGGAATCGCCTTGGCAGGGGTGGTGGTGAACCATTCTGGATCCTGCGATGCATCAGCATAACCCTTGATCTTTGCAATTGGTTGAACGCCCAACTCTTCGGCTTTGGCTTTGCTCATCAAAACCATGGCTGCAGCTCCGTCATTGATTTTTGAAGCGTTGGCTGCTGTGATGGTACCTTCTTTATCAAATGCCGGCCGCAAATTTGGAATCTTGTCGAAACGCACATTTCCAGGTTCTTCATCTTTACTGACCAATTTCGGTTCTCCGCGCCTTTGAGGTATCTCAACGTTTACTATCTCATCCTCGAATTTTCCAGTTTCAATAGCTGCGATAGCTCGATTGTAACTCTCAACAGCATAAGCATCCTGTGCCTCACGACCGATGTTTCTTCCTTTCGCACAAACTTCACCGGCATTTCCCATCATGTAGCCCTTGTATGGATCTTGCAATGCATCCCTCGAAATGGCATCATACAATTTCGAATCGCCATAACCGTAGCCGTATCGTGCACGGTCTAACATGAAAGGCGCTTTAGACATGTTTTCCATGCCACCGGCAACCACAATATTGTTGTCGCCCAACATGATTGATTGTGTGGCAATCATAACCGCTTTCATGCCTGAAGCGCAAACCTTGTTGATGGTAGTAGTTGGAGTTTCTTTAGCTAAACCGGCAGCCAATGCAGCCTGTTTCGCGGGTGCCTGACCAAGATTGGCACTGATGACATTGCCCATGAAAACTTCCTGAACCTGTCCTGGTTGAATGCCGGCTTTGTTAACTGCAGCTTTGATGGCTGTTGCGCCAAGATCGGTAGCGGCAACTGTGGATAAGGCTCCTCCAAATGCCCCGATGGGCGTGCGTGCCACGGATACGATATATACTTCTTGCATGCTTGTTTTCTTTTGAATTTGTCCTTGAATCGGGGCGCAAAATTATGGTTTTTTGAAGGAGGTTGAGTGAGTCCTACAAGTACCCAACCACTGTGGATTTATTAATGGAGATCGGGGCTTTGAAGTTCCATTTTTGAACTACCTTTCGATTTTCAACCACAACCCGGTTTCATTGAAAAAATCCGTTTCCTTTTTAATTAATCGCCACCAGGAAATCCTGCGTTTTGGCTTTTGGTTACTGGTTGCCGGATTCATTATTTACCTCATCCCCAAAACACCCAAGTTTAAATACGAGTTTGAAAAAGGAGCACCGTGGAAATATGAAACGTTGTTGGCTCCCTTCAGTTTTGCCATTGAAAAATCGAATGAAGAAATTGAAATTGAACGTCAGCAAATCGTTGATGATTTCCAGCCTTATTATCGCAAGGACACGGCAGTCGAACGCATTTCCATCCAGGAATTTAAGAATCGATATAACCAGTTGTATGGGAACCTGGCAATACAAGAGGGCATAGCCCGTGATTCCCTAAAGCATATCAGGTGGGGAGTTGCACAATTACAGGATGCTTACCGGCAAGGCATCGTCCAACTGCATGAATCTCATTCTCACTTCAAAAAACATCGTTTCGTACATGTGCTGGTTCGTGGTAATGTAGCGATTGAAAAAACTATGGGCAATCTGGTCACACTGCCTGAAGTGGTTAATTCTGTGAAGATGTTAACCACGACTCAATCCGGGCAGGATAAAGCTTATTTCGAGCCATTATTTGATCAAGTCTTGAAAGCAAATGTGGTGTTTGACGATTCGGTCTCACAACAAATTCTGAATGAAAAACTGGGGCAGATTTCACCTACACGTGGTGCAATCCAGGAAGGCCAAACTATAATTTCAAGGGGGAAAATTGTTTCTGAGGCTGAATACAAAGCGTTGGTTTCGTTCAAAACTGAATATGAGGATCGGTTGATCGACAGCTCGCGTTACTATTTGCTGTATGCAGGCTACGGTCTGTTGGTGTGTCTTGTGTTTTTTGTTTTCGTCAGTTTTTTGGTGCGCTTTTCCAGCGATGTATTTCTTAGCTCACCAAAATTGGCTTTTGTTGCCGCTCTGATTCTCATCATTCTTGGAGTGGTCAGCTTTGTGGTTAAGTCAGCTTCACCATTTCTATATGCGGTTCCCTTTTGTATTGTTCCTATTTTACTGAAAACCTACTTCACGGCACGTTTGGCTCTTCAAACCCATTTGTTGATTTTATTGATCACCGGCTTAATGGCACCTTTTGGTTTTGCATTTTTATTCATTCAGTTGTTAGCCGGACTGGTGTCGATATTCGTAGATGTGAAATCGATTTATTGGTCGAAGTTTTTCATCACTACTTCATTGATTTTGGTAGTCTATTTGCTAGCTTATGCAGGAATTACTGTAGTCACTGAGGGAGATATCGCAAAGATCGATTTAGGGGAATTGGGTATGCTGAGTCTAAGTGCTTTCCTCACTTTATTGGCCTATCCTTTGGTTCCCGTTTTTGAAAAACTATTTGGATTTGTTAGCGAAATCACCCTCACTGAATTAGGGGACATTAATAGACCTTTGTTGAAGGATCTCTCACTGAAAGCACCCGGAACTTTTCAGCATTCACTCCAGGTAGCTAATCTTTCCGAAGCCGCAGCAGCTGAAATAGGGGCGAACACTTTGCTGGTAAAAATTGCTGCCCTTTATCATGACATCGGTAAGTTGAAAACCCCTGGGTTCTTTATCGAAAACCAAAATACCGGTGTAAATACACATGACAACCTACCATTTGAAAAAAGTGCGGAAATTATTCTTGAGCATGTTACAGAAGGTGTGAAGATGGCCAAGCAGGAAGGACTTCCTGATATTTTGATTGACTTCATCAGAACACATCACGGTACTTCACGTGTGGAATATTTCTATCAAAACTACTTGAAGAATTTTCCAACCGTAGAAGTGGACGAAAGCAAATTCACCTATCCTGGACCCTTGCCTTACTCCCGTGAAACTGCAATTCTGATGATGGCTGATACAGTAGAAGCAGCGTCCCGAAGTTTGAAGGAACCAACCGACATAACCATCAACAACCTGGTAGATAAACTAATTCAACAAAAGATAGACCACGAACAATTGTCGAACAGCGACATCACATTTAAAGACATAACTCGTATCAAGAAGATTTTCAAAAAGATGCTGCACAGTTTCTTTCATGTTCGAATTGAATATCCTGACAGTTAAAGATACTCTGCACAGGCTGTCACCTCTGCACACAAATCCCTAAATTCGGGGCCACTAACAGCTTATGTCGAAACTATACACCTCCTACAAACAAACCCTTCCGGAAGGAAATTGGGATGCTATTATCATCGGTTCAGGATTGGGTGGCCTCACGGTGGCCGCTTGCCTTGCTAAACAGGGCAAGAAGTGCCTGGTGCTTGAACAACACTACGTTGCCGGTGGATACACACATGTGTTTAAGCGCAAAGATTATGAATGGGATGTAGGCATTCACTACGTTGGTGAAGTTCATAATTCTGATTCCCTGCTGCGGCAATTCTTCGATTACATAACAGAAGGGCAGTTGCAATGGGCCGAAATGGACGATGTTTACGACCGCATCATGTTTGGTGATGCCACCTACGATTTTGTTAGCGGCACCGGAAACTGGATTGCCCGGATGAAGGAATATTTTCCTGCCCCAGAAGATCATCGTGCCATTGATGCTTATGTTGATATTGTTTATCAATCATCGAAGGCAGCCAAGAATTTCTACCTCGAAAAAGCAATTCCAAAATGGCAAAGCTGGATTGCAGGCGGCTTGCTACGGAAGAAGTATAAAAAGTACTCCGACCAAACTACCCTTGAAGTGCTGCAAAACCTTACCAAAAATGAAGAACTCATCGGTGTTTTTTGCGGTCAGTATGGCGACTATGGATTGACTCCGGCTGTCAGCAGTTTTGCCATGCATGCTTCCGTGGTGAAACACTATTTCAAAGGCGGGGCCTACCCGGTTGGTGGGTCTCAGCGGATTGCGGAAACTATTAATCCGGTGATTGAGGCTGCAGGTGGCAAAATCTATGTGAATGCCGAAGTGGATAAGATTCTGGTGGAAGATGGGAAAGCAACCGGGGTGAGAATGGCTGATGGCAATGAACTGAGAGCTGATTTGGTGGTTAGTGGTGCCGGCCTGATCAATACCTATAATTATATGCTAGAAGAAAGTGTTGCACGAGCTAAACAGCTTGATCAACTCATTGAGAAAGTGAAACCTTCAGCAGCACATGTGTGCCTTTACATCGGCATGAAAGAAACTTCTGAAGAACTTGACTTGGGAAAAACCAACTACTGGCTTTACCCGGACAATTACAACCACGATGAAAGTGTAGAACGTTACCTGGCTGATCCGGAAAATTCACCCATGCCGGTCTGTTATATTTCATTTCCTTCAGCAAAGGATCCGGATTGGCTGAATCGTTATCCAGGAAAATCGACTGTGGAGATTATTACTTTGGCACCCTATGAATGGTTCGAAAAATGGGAGTCTGACAGATGGAAAAAACGTGGACCTGAGTATGAGGAGTTGAAAGAAAAATTCGCGCAACGATTGCTAAACGAGCTGTTTCGTATAAAACCACATTTGAAAGGGAAAATTGACTACTACGAACTTTCGAGTCCGCTTTCTACTCGCCACTTTTGCAATTATCAACGAGGTGAAATTTATGGCATCGACCATACTCCCGATCGTTTTCAATTGCGCGAAATTCGGGCTCAAACACCCATTAAGAATCTATACCTCACCGGGCAGGATTTGGTGACTGCGGGAATTGGTGGTGCACTTTTTGGTGGAATAATTACCTCTTCAGCTATTTTGAATACAAACCTGGTGAAAACCATTTTGAACGAGCGACAGGCGGCCACGGTTTAATGGAATTTCAACGCGTAAAAGGTGTAGTTGCTGCCGGGCATGATAAAACGGTTGAAGCCGGTGAGCGCATGTTACTGCAAGGAGGCAATGCCTTTGATGCAGCAGTAGCAGCCAGTTTCACCACCTATGTTGCCGAACCTACTTTAACTTCTGCCGGAGGAGGAGGTTTTTTACTGGCCCATCAATCCTCTGGGAAAAGTTGCCTTTTCGACTTCTTTACACAAACGCCTAAGGCAAGAAATTTCGAATCGGAGAAGGACCTGCACTTCTACCCGATAACATTGCATTTTGGTGATGGATCCCAGGATTTTCACATTGGATATGCTTCTGTTGCCATTCCCGGAAACATCAAAGGACTTTTTCATGTCCACCGTAAACTTGGAAAACTGCCGATTGAGGAAGTGGTTGCTCCGGCCATTGAATTGGCCCGAAATGGTTTGACAGTTAGTCCGTTTAATGCATTTTGCTTCAACCTGATAGAACCTATCAATCGTGAATCTGAAATTGGAAAACGTCTCTTTACGCGCGACCAACACGTGATTTCAAAAGGAAGCCTGTTTTTTAATGCCGATTTTGCAGATACACTTGAGCTTCTGGCCAGGGATGGAGGCCGCGAGTTTTACGAAGGAGAAATTGCAGCGCAAATTGCAAAAGACTGTCGCGAGAATGGTGGTTTTGTTACCGTGGACGACCTTCGAGATTACGCTGTAATTGAACGTTCACCAGTTGAAATGAATTACCGAGGAAGGCGGTTGATTTCGAACCCACCTCCAAGTGTAGGTGGATCAATGGTTGCGTTGATGTTGCTATTGATGGAGACTTTTGATTTCACTAATGTCGATTTTGGATCTGTTGATCACCTGGAAAAGCTCGTTTCGGTGATGGACCTGAAAAATCGGCTTAGGAAATCTGAGTTTGACGAAAAGGTGTATGAGCAAGGGTTCAGGGATCAGTTTTTCTCATCTGAAAATGTTTATCGTTATCAGGAATTGTTGAAAGACAACAAGAATCGTTTCGGTAGCACAACCCACGTAAGCGCAATCGATGAATTCGGAAATGCTGCCAGTTGTACTACTTCTGTAGGGCAGGGATCAGCTTACTTTGTGCCTGGAACCGGAATTCACATGAACAACATGCTAGGCGAAGAAGACCTGAATCCACAGGGATTCCATAAATGGCAACCCGATGTGCGGGTATCCTCAAACATGACCCCCACAATAGTTTTGAAGAATGGGAAACCCGTTCTGGCACTAGGAAGCGGTGGTGCAAATCGAATACGAACAGCAATTTTTCAAGTGCTAACGAACATTTTCGATTTTGAAATGAATTTGCACGATGCTGTTGAGAGTCCACGAATGCATTTCGAAAATCATCACCTCGATGTGGAATATGGTTTTAGTGAAAGCGAGCTGAAGAAACTTCACCTCGAAGACCATCATTCGCGGTTGCATTGGTCAGACCGAAACTTGTTTTTCGGAGGCGTTCATGTTGCCGGGTGTACGGATGATGGCGTTTTTAAAGGTATGGGCGACCCAAGGCGCAGTGGGGTAGTGAAAGTGGTGGATTAAGTTTTCAGTTTTCCAACCCATACCCCTTCAACCGATTTCGATAATACAGCAGCAACTTCAGGTTATCGCTTTTTATGGTGCCTTTTTCAGTTTCCCACAAAACCTTCCAACTGTGGTAGGTACCAATATTCTGCAATCCAAAATGGAAAGTAGCCTCCAACCCTTCCCCAAACTTTTCTTCAAGCCTTATGTTTCCGTCTTGTTCAAGCTGGCTGAGTTTTTCGAAATGCGTTTTGAAGCTTTCCATGAATTCATTTTTCGATAAAACCCTATACCATTTTGGAAGTTGGATCAGATCTTCCTGTTCCAATTGGTAGAATTTTTTCCTAAATGTTTCATAAGCGCTAAATGCTACAAGGTGACTGGATAAAACGCAATTGTACTTATGATAGGCTGAAAGGATTTTCTCGCTAAGTGCCCTTGCTATTTCGGCATCTTGCTTTTCACCATCATTTGTTCCTTTTGCAAAGGTCTTTTTCAATGCTTCGCTTGTTGAATTGCTTTTAGATATTTCAAGATCGTTCCCCAGCACATCCATACAATTCCCGAAACTCACCGTTATTTCGGAACTGGCAGAAACCAGGTTGAAAATGAACCGCGTCATTTTATAAGAGTTCGAATATGAATCAACGAACTCAAATTGGGGTGTCTGCCCTTTGCTTTTAAGGTAATCGTCAATCAAGGCGGGGGCTTCTGGTGTGAAGTTGTAGCACAAAACCACGGGGACTATTACAATCTGCCCTGATTCCCTGGATTCCTGAATCATTTTTCTTTGTGCAGTAACGGCTGATTCCAGCAAGCCATATTTCAGTGCCTTTTCAATCCCGCCACTTCTTGACCTGGTTCCACCGGGAAAGAAAAGGCTGTGGCTGCCCTGGCACATGGCCAATGACGAAAACTGCCGGAGGGTTTCAAGATAAATGAGGTTAATCTTTCTTCTGTCCACCTTGTAAGCCCCAAGGCGATTCATGAAGTAAGCCAATAAACGAATGCCATAAAGATTTAATCCTGCTCCATACAAGAAAGCCGGTAGCCCGATGGCATCTATTACGAAACCCATGATAATGGAATCGAGATTGCTGAAGTGCGTGGGCACCATCACAATAGTGTTGTTCAACGAGAGTTGCCTTATTCTTTCCACATCACCAACAATGTGCAGGCGATCGTGTATGTGCAGGTTGTTACCCCAGATTCTGCTGAGATTTCTGCTG
>PVBE011548241.1_pt1 | contig 22966 bp, 14 predicted proteins | sample 1631181 | NCBI WGS metagenome assembly PVBE01 (sample SAMN08397723, study PRJNA350692) | Marine metagenome, whole genome shotgun sequencing project. | isolation source: water | place: Pacific Ocean | collected 2012-04 | reverse complement strand
CGCGGCGAACAAAACCCCCTTGGAAGAGATGGTTAGCTAATTTCATCATGAATCGCGACCGCAGCTCTCAAATCGAGGCCTTATTCAGACGTTCCTTAGCTATTCCTTTGAGCGCGAGCTTGACGAGTTCATGCTCGCAGGGGTTCTCCACGCCAGCCGCTTTATGCAGTCTGCTTATCGTTGCTGCACGCCGGCGGACAGTAGCAACGGACTTGGTTTCTGCCTCACGCCTTAAAAAGACCGCAATGGACTCAGGTGTCGCAGGGAGGGCTTTTAAGCCCTTTTCTTCGCACCATAAGGCCATACGCAGCGGCATCGGCCTTGTAGGCGCGTAGCGTGCTCTGTGAGAGCGCAGAGCGGGCCTCTACAGCCCACGCCTCCATTCTCTTGGCTATCTCGATGGGCAGGGCGTGGAAATGGGCGAGTTCGTTCACTGTTGTCTCCGATAATCATCACTCTCAGACCGCCGACATCCGGTTGGCAAAACCGCGGGACGGCGACGAAATGGCCAGGATGTCGCGACGGTTGATCGAATACGGGTTGCCGTGGTGGTGTTGGACGCCAAAACGTGTGGCTAAAGCGATTCGATCGTCGGCCACGGTCGCGATCGTGGCAGATGTCGGTAAACCCGTTGCAGGTTTCGCGGTGATGTATTACGTTGACAAATTTTGCGGAAAATCTGTTATCGATTCGTCGGTCGGGCGCTTTGGTGGACGCCCTGCACCGACGGCACGGCGCGCAACTTGACACGGGTGTCACTGATCCGGCTATATATCCCGGCTCGCTGAACACACGAGAAAACAAGACGGGCTTTGGCGGAGTGACGCGTCGACGGGTGCGCCGATGACGCACCCGACATCGGGATGACCGTGTTCCTGGCCGGGGCCAGCAGGAAGGGACTTGTAATGACGACCAATATACTCGTGACGGGTGGTCTCGGCGTAAACGGCGCATGGGTGATCCGTAAAATGATCGAGCGTGGGCTCGAACCCATCGTATTCGAGAACCGCATCGACATGTCCCTGCTGGGCGCCGAGTGGGCGCGCAAGGCAACGATTGTCGAGGGCGATGTGACCGATCTAGACGCACTCGTCAGCGTTTTTCGGGACTACCGGATCGAGTGCGTGGTGCATATGGCCGCCATGATCAGCGGTATGCAGGAAGATCCGTTGAAGGGGTTTAGCGTTAATGCGCTAGGCACGGTCCACGTACTCGAAGCGGCCTCGATTGCGGGCGTGGAGCGGGTCGTGTACACGAGTTCACGGGCTGCCTACGGACACATCGATGGTCGCGCCGCTCACCCCCATTACGAACCCATAACCGAGGCGCATCCGCAGCGGCCACGGCGGGTTTACGACGTGTGCAAGGTGGCGTCCGAGGGTATGGGACGTAACTATGCGCAAGCGCGCGGATTACAGTTCGTCGCCCTGCGTTTCGCACAGATTTTTGGGCCCGGGAAACTCTCTCGCCATGAAAGTCTTGGCATCATGAGTCGTCTGATCGAGAATCCGATGGCCGGTCACCCCGTCCGCATCCCGCACGGCGGCGACCAGCGCGACGACGTGATCTATGTCGATGATGCCGCCGAAGCGATAGTCGTCGCCGCGCTGCATACCAATCCCCACTACGATGCATACAACATTTCGCGTGGTGTCGGCACGACACTCAACGACTTCGCCGATGCCGTACGCGCGGTCGTGCCTGAGGCGGACATTGAAATCGGACCCGGGTTGGATTATCACGGACTGGGTGTCGTGTGTTACTACGGGGTCATGGACAATCAGCGTGCGCGCGAGGATCTGGGCTTTTCTCCCCGCTACGATCTCGCCGCCGGTGTCGCTCATTACGTGGATGCGATGCACGATCTCGGGTTGGAACCCGTTGTAACGTGAGTTCGTCGACGTTGCTGGGTGCCCCTGACCTGCGACGCACGAGTTCGATCAGCAGATCGCCGATTGAGCTTGATTTGCCGGGGATCTGATTGCCATGTCGTATGTCATCGGAATAGACATCGGCGGTACGTTCACCGATGCATTTGCGACAGACGAGGCGGGGCGCGTGGTCGCCGCCAAGGCACCCTCGACCCCATCGAATTTTTCGCGCGGCGTGATCGACACGATTGATGAACTCGCGCGCAGCATGCAGATGGAGCCTCAGCATCTCCTGGCTGCAACGAGTTACATCTGTCACGCGACGACGTCGACGCTCAATGCGCTGCTGACCGGTTCCGTCGCTAAGGTCGGATTCATCACGACCCACGGCCACGCGGATTCGATCACGATCATGAATCTGGAAGGTCGTTACGCCGGCTTTGACGCTGAAGAAATGCAGGACATGGCGCGGCACAAAAAGCCCCCGCCGCTGGTTCCGCGGCGCCTGGTTCGTGAAGTGCACGAGCGTGTCGATTACAAAGGCGAGGTCATCGTGTCTCTCGACGAGGCGGGTCTGCGCAAAGCAGTCCGCGAGCTCATTGAACTGGACGTCGACGCGATCGCCGTGTCGTTGCTGTGGTCGTTTCGATATCCGGCACATGAGCGCCGCGTACGGGAGATTATCTGGGAGCTGGCACCCGACCTCTACGTAGGCCTATCGAGCGACATCATGCCGCGGATCCGCGAATATTCGAGAGCCGCGACGACCATCATGAGCGCGCAGGTGGGGCCCATTTTGCGCGATTACCTGGGGCCGCTGGGTCACGAACTCCGAAGTATGGGATTCGCAGGGTCGCTCCTCGTGATGCAGGGAACGGGCGGCAGTATCTCGGCAGAGGAGGCCCCGAGTTACGCAATCACGACGGTCGGCTCAGTGCTGACGGGCGGTGTCATCGGATGCGTGAGTCTCGGTGCGTCCCTCGGGCACAAAAACATCATCTCGACAGACATGGGCGGTACGACGTTCCTCGTGGGCATGGTCGTGGATGGGGAACCGGTCAAGTCCACAAACATGGTCGTAAACCAACACACGATATCGACCCCCATGGTTCGTATTCATACGATCGGTGGCGGCGGTGGTGCAATCGCATGGCTTGATGCCGGCGGCAATCTCCGCGTCGGGCCACGCGGCGCGGGTGCGCATCCGGGGCCGGCCGCCTATGACGACGGCGGCACTGAACCGACCGTGACTGATGCCGATATCGTTCTCGGTATCATCAATCCAGCATTCTTTCTCGGTGGCCGCAAACGTCTCGACGGGCGTCTCGCCGAGGAAGCGATCCGCACGCATATCGCCGAGCCGCTCGGGCTGAGCGTCGAGGATTCCGCAGCCGCCATCTACGCGATCGCAACGTCACAGGCGGCGGATCTGGTTCGCAAAGCCGTCGTCAACGCCGGCTACGATCCGCGTGACTTCGTGATTTATGCCTTCGGCGGTGCGGCACCGGCGCATTGCGGAGCCTACGCCGCGGAACTCAACGCGAGAGAACTCGTCGTACCGCTCGGGTCGACCGCATCGGCTTTTTCTGCCTACGGGCTGGCCGGTTCCAACGTCGTCCTGTCGGCCGAGCAATCCAACCCCCAGGTATTCCCGCCGTCGCCCGCACTGGTTAGCGAAACTTACCGGGCCCTCGAAACGGATCTCGCAGCCAGAATGGCTGCGCAGTGCCTCGAGTTCACGCATGTCGAGATGTACCGGGAAGTCGACATTCGCTACACCATGCAGTTTGCCGAAGTAACGACGCCGGTCGCGCGCGGTGACTTGGTGGAGGCGGATGTTGCGCAGATCGGGGCGGATTTCGAGATGCTCTACGAGCAGTTGTACGGCAAAGGTGCGGGATACAGAGAGGCAGGATTGCAGGTCATTACCTACCGGGTTTTTGCGGTCGGGCACATGCCCTTCAAACCGGTGCTTCCGCGTATAGCCGATGCCACCGGCGAACCCATCGCGGCGAAAGAACACCGGCGCGTGTTCCTCGACGTCAGCGCCGGTTGGCAGGACACGCCGATTTACGACTACGACGCGCTGCGTTGTGGACACGCGTTCGATGGTCCGGCCGTAATAGAAGCACCGACTACCACAGTCGCGGTGCCGCCGGGCGCTACGGCGTCCGTGGATCACCTCGGCAGCATGATCATCCGTTTCGAGCAAAGGGATACCTGAATGACTTACGACGTACCGGGTTCCGAAAAATTCGTGTATCGACCGGTGTCTCCCGCGGCATTGAAAGCGAGGCTGTCTCCGCAGTTACCGCTGCATTCGGTATCCGAGCAAGCGATTCGGGAGGTCGATCCGTTGACATACGAGGTGATCCGTCACCGTCTGTGGGCCATCACCGACGAGATGGGGGAGGCCCTGAAGCGTATGTCGGGGTCGATCGTCGTCACGGACTGTAACGACCTCGGGCCCGGTATCATGGACGAACTCGGTGACTTGATTCAGGTCGGGCTTTACAACACCGAGCTCAGCGCGTCGATGGACATGGCCGTCAAATGGACGCTCGAAAACCGTTTTGACAATCCCGGTTTCGAACACGGCGACATGTTTTTGTGTAACGACCCTTGGGTTGGCGGCGGGATCCATCAAAACGACGTCTCGGTATTTGCTCCGCTGTTCTGGGAGGGCGAATTGTTTGGTTGGACCGCGGCGGTTGCCCATCAGGTCGATCTCGGCGGTGTGTCGCCCGGCAGCTGGACGCCCCGCTCACAGGACGTGTTCTGGGAGTCGTTGCCGACACCGCCGGTCAAGATCGTCGAGCGCAACCGGCTGCGCGCCGATATCGAAGATGTCTACCTCAGGCGCTCACGGGTGCCGAAACTCGTCGCGCTCGATCTACGTGCGCAAGTCGGTGCCAACAACGTCGCGCAGGAGCGTCTGCGGGCGCTGATCGTCAAGTACGGCGCCGCAACCGTCAAGGCCGTCATGAAGCGCATGATGGATGACGCCGAACGGCGTTTGCGCGATAAGTTAGGTGAGCTGTCCGACGGGCAGTGGGGTGCGGTGACCTATCAGGATCAGGCAAAGATGGGTGATCGCGACGTCCACAAAATCGTGCTCAACATGACGAAGAAAAAGGACCAGCTGACGTTCGATTTCACGGGTACGGATCCGCAGTCCGGCATGATCAACTGCACTTACGCTGGCATACGCGGCGGTATCATGCCCATTATCCTGCCGCTTCTGTGCGGTGACATCCCGTGGTCCCCCGGCGGCATCTATCGGTGCTTCGACATCATCGCCGAAGAGGGCACGATGAATAATTGCACGTTCCCGGCGGGCGTCTGCAAAGCGTCGGTGGCCTCGTGCTGGGCTACCCAGAACGTCGTGACCGAATGTATTTCAGGCATGCTCGATACGAGCCCGGTGCACAGAAAACGCGCCATGAGCGTCTGTTGCGGGACCTGGGATCTGTCGTTGATCGCCGGCGTCGACCAGCGCGACCATCCGTTCGTCACGCTGTGTTGCGACCCCATGGCGGGCGGGCTGGGGGCCCGGACCGACATGGATGGCGTGGACACGGGCGGGCTTGCCTGTATTCCCATGGGCCGGATTCCGGATGTAGAGATGACCGAGTTTGCGTTTCCCGTCTTGTACCTGTGGCGTCGTGAAGACCGCGATTCGGGCGGGCCGGGCCGATTTCGCGGCGGTTTGGGCGGTTCGAGTTGCTTTGTTCTGCATGACACGCCGGCCCGGCAGATCCAGATGGTGTTTTCCGGCGGCGGCAAAGCGTTGCCGCAGGCGGTCGGGTTGAGCGGCGGTTATCCCGGCAGCACGATGCACGATGTGATCGTCCGTGAATCGACCGTCAGGGCATCGCTTGCAGGGGGGCGTGTCCCCGCCGAACTAGAGGAGCTCGGCGGCACCGTCCAGATCATCCAGCCGGAGGACGAATCCGATCTGCAATGGAACGACGTTTTCTATACCCAGTGGCAGGCGGGTGGGGGCTATGGTGATCCATTGCTACGGGATACGCAGCGCGTGGCCTATGACGTCAACGAGGAAAAAATCTCCGTAACGGCGGCCATCGATATTTACGGGGTTGTGCTCGACACCGACGGCTCCGTTGACGCCGAAGCGACTGAGCGGCAGCGCCATCAGCTTCGCCTCGACCGTGCCGGCGTCGCATGAGCAGCAAAGACGAGACGGGCACGGCTGGCGACGGGGAGGCGACGTTGCAGCTCGACGACAATGTGTGCGTCGATGCTTCAGGGGCCCTGTCGTGTATCCATTGCGGCGCGGAGCTTGGCCACCAGGACGGCGCCTATCTCGACAAGGCGATCCACCGTGAGCGGCCGCCCGCCGCCGCGGGACCCCAGATCCGTGCGCGCGCCGAGCTTTTCGTCGATCAAAAAATGGTCTTACGACAAAGCATTTGTCCGACCTGTTACGTGGTGCTGCTGACGGAGATTGTCCCCGAGGATGAGCCCGAGCGGCGCAATCGAAAAGTACAATGGGACGCTTCACAACCGACCAGGGCTCGCGGACCCGACCACGACGGATCGGGGCCGGACTGATGATTCGCATCACCGAATACCTGGACGTCGAGCTCGAGACGAGGACCTGGCACTGTAATCGCTGTGGCGAAGCGCTTGGCGCGGCCGACGAGCCTTACAAAAAGGGCTGTGTCGTGCGCGAACGGGACCCCCGCGAAATTCATCCGCCGCTTGGCACCGACGACGATTTCAATTTCTCTTTCCACCCCGACTGGATCCGGATCATCGAGTTTTACTGTCCAGGCTGTGGCGTGATGATCGAGAATGAATATTTGCCCCCGGGACATCCGCTGACCTGGGATATCCAACTCGACCTCGAGGCGTTGGCGCAAAATCAAGCCGCGGCGAAGCAGGACGGGGAGGCGTCCTGATGCTACGTATCGGCGTAGACGTCGGCGGTACGTTTACCGACGTATCGGTGTTCAACGAAGGCGAAATCTATCGCGGCAAGGCCGATACAACCCATTATGATCTCAAGGTCGGACTCATGAACGCCGCGAGCATGGCGCTCGGGGAGGCCGGTCTCGATCTCGAGCCGGCGCTGGCGGCGGCGGATTCGATCGTTTATTCCACCACCGTCGGTACAAATGCGTTGATCGAGCGCCGCGGTACGCGGCTCGGTCTCATTACGACACGCGGGTTTGAACATACGGTGATCGTGGGTCGTTCGCGTAACTGGGCCGACGGTCTGGCCGTCGAGAAGAAATATGACCGTGGACGGGCCGTGCGTCCCGAACTCATCGTGCCACGAAATCGGATCGTCGGCATCCAGGAACGGATCGACAATCTCGGGCGCGTGGTCATCCCGATGAAGGACGAGGAGGTGCTCGACCAGATCCAGCGTCTCGTGGATGAGGGCGTGCGCGGGTTCGTCGTAGTGCTGCTCAACTCGTTTGTCAATGCGACCCATGAACAACGCGTGCGCGCGCTGATCCGCAGTCGATACCCCGAATGCTATCTCGGGCATATGCCGGTATATCTGTCATCGGAAATCTCGCCGAAGAGCGGTGAGTACCGGCGCTCCATGACCGTCATACTCGATGCCTATCTGCGTGAGATATCCGCGGAGCATCTGATGCGTTTGACCGACGAGCTCAGGGATCTCGGTTACACCCGGCCATTCTTTGTCGCGAAGAATACCGGCGGCGTTGCTTCACTATCGCGCGCGCGGGCCCTGGAGTTGCTCGGCAGCAGTCCGGCGGCCTCCGTCGTCGGCGCCGAGTACTTGTCGCGGCAAATTGGTATCTCGAATGTCGTCATGGCGGACATGGGCGGCACGAGTTTTGATGTCGGTCTGGTGGTCGAGGGCCGCGACCGCGTCTATGAATTCGACCCCGTCATCGATCGGTTTCGCGTGCAAATCCCTTATATCGCGCACTGGTCGATCGGGGCGGGTGGCGGGTCCGTTGCGCGTGTCGCTGAACGCCAGCTGGCTGTCGGACCCCATAGCGTCGGTTCGAACCCGGGTCCGGCGTGTTACGGCCGCGGTGGGGAAGAGCCGAGCGTGACCGACGCCGATGTCGTGCTCGGTTACCTGAATCCGGAGAATTTCCTCGGCGGACGATTGCCTATCGATCCGAAACGCGCCGAGCGGGCCATCCACAGATACATTGCCGAACCGCTCGGGATCCCGGTCATCGAGGCCGCCTGGCGTATCAAAAGACTGGTCGACGGTACCATGGGACAGGAGATATACCGCATTTGTGCGGAGATGTCCGGCGAAGACCCGCGTCAATTCACGGCCTTCGCTCTCGGTGGCGCGGGTCCCGTGCACGCGGCGGGTTTTGCTGATTTCGCCGATATCTCGACGATTGTGACCTTTCCGTTTTCGAGCGTGTTCGGGGCCTTCAGCACCTTGACTTTCGATATTCTGCAAAGCTACGAGCAAACCGTTTATATGACCCTGCTGATGCCCGGTGGCCACCGGTACGTCGAACAAGCCGTTGACCAGTTCAACGAGGCCGCCGTCGGCTTGCTGGCCATGGCCGAGCGCGACATGGCCGAGGAGGGTTTCGACCTGTCCCAAATCGAACTCGCGTTCGAACTGCACATGAGTTACGGGCAACAGCGTCAGACCGTCCCGGTCAAGCTGTCGACGGGGAAGCTCGAGGACGTGGAGGACATCCGGAAATTATGCGAGGCGTTCAACACGGCCTACGGCGAGCGCTACGGTCGAGGGGCGATGTACCCCGAGGCCGGGATCGAGGCGGTCTTGATAACGCTGAACGCGGTTGGTCCGGTAGGCAAGTTCGCGATGGGAACGCCCGCCGGGGAGATCGCCCGCGATGACAGCCCGGCCGGGACACGCAACGCATATTGGGGACCAGACCATGGTTTTTGCGATACGCCGGTTTACCTGTGCGATGGCGTCGCAGCCGACGTGGAGTTCGCCGGGCCCGCCCTCGTGGAAGCCGCCGACACGGTGATTGTCGTGCCGCCCGAATGGCGATTTTCGCTGGATGCGAAACGGGTTGGCCGGTTGAGGGCGCGGTGATGGGCAAACTCTTTGACCAACACGCACATCTTTTCGAAGGACTGGTCTACGACACGGAGGTCTATGGTCGGCAACCGGGCTGTGATCCGGAACTGATAACGCAGGGACTGGCACCGCTGACCGACCGCGAGCGTGATGGCGCGGGCGCCCTCGGTGAAGTCGATCTGGATTTGCTGAATCACAAGCTGACAGCGATCGTCGAAGAGGGTAGGGACGTTTATATGAGCCTCTCGATCTCCGAAGGCATCATCACGGGCGACATGAACTGCGGATTGTTCACCGCCTCCGGGGATCCCGTGGCCGTCGCCACGGGTATTTATTTCCATACGCTACTGAACAATGCACAACTCAAATACATCAACCGCTACTACGCCGACGATCCCACCGTGGGTCTCAAAGACGGGGACATATTCTTCTTCAACGACGAACTGGGCGGTGGTATTCATCCATTCGACATGTTCACCGCAATGCCCGTGTTCTACGACGGCGAACTCGTCGCCTGGGCAGAGGTTGGCGGACACCAGGGCGAGTCCGGTTCGATAAGCCCGGGCGGATTTTCACCGAAGGCCACCTCACGCTTCGACGAGGGCCTGCATGTCCCGGTCATGAAAATCGGAGAAAATTTCGAGTTGCGCCGGGATATTCTCGATTTCCTGTGTGCCTCGGTACGCAATCCTTTCGTGCTCGCGGCCGATCTGAAATCCCGGCTCGCGACCTGTCTGCGGATCCGTAAGCGCTTTCTCCGGGAAGTCGAACGACGCGGCGTGGCGATGATCGTTGGCGGTATGCGAAAGATCCTCATCCGCTCGGAGGAAAAAGCCCGGGCCCGGTTGCGCGAGCTCAACGACGGGATCTACCGCCATGTGCTGTTCAACGACGAACTCGGCACGGCCGAGGGCTTGACGCGGATACCCACCACGGTTTTCAAGGAAGGTGACACGCTGACGGTGTTGGTCCAAAGCGTATCGCCGGAGAACGGCAAAGGGCCGATGCACGCCACCTGGCATTTGATCCGCGGGTCGCTCGGTGTTTACCTCTTTTCCTATTTTTTCCGCGGTCTGCAACCGAACGCCGGTCTGTTGCAACCCGTGAAGGTGCTGGTCGAAGGACCCTCGATCGCCAATTCGAGTGCCCATGTAGCGCACGGCGAAGGCACCTCGATAGCGGCTTGTATCGTGCAGAATCTGCATGTGATCGGGTCCAAGATGTTGTTCGACAGTCCCTATCGTGAAGCGGTCCAGTCACCCCATTCACGCAATATCTGTTTGTACATTTTTGCCGGCGAAAACCGTCGCGGTTACCAGAGCATGAATTTCACCGGCACCGCGAATGCTTCCGGACAAGGTGGTCGATTCGATGGCGACGCGGAGCACGCCGTCGGTTTCTATTGGGGGCCGTTCACCGATTCAGGCGAGGTCGAGGACATGGACTCGCGCCAGCCCCACCTGGTTCTGAGCCGCATGGTGGAGACCAATTTCCACGGCTTCGGTAAATATCGCGGCGGCGCACCGCTGGTGGAGATATCCACGGTCCACAGTCACAAAGGTTGTGGTATGACGTCCTGGGGGAGTGCCGACAAGCTCAGTCACAATCCCGGGATCTTCGGTGGTTACTACGGGCCGCCGAATCCGAGGTTCGTGATCGAGAACACGGATCTGTTCGAGCGTATCGAGAACGGCGAGACCATCGATATGTTCAGTCAACTGGACCTGCTGACCAAACGGCCCCTGAGCGGCGATTACAAGATTGAGTCTTCCGCGGGGGCCACCAAAGCGTTCAAAAAAGGCGATGTATTCGTCTACAGCCTGGGTGGCGGGGGTGGTTATGGCGATGTCCTGGAACGCGAGCCGGCAGCAGTGCTCCAGGACGTCAGGGAGAAGGTCATAACGGCTGACCTGGCGACGAATGTCTATGGCGTGGTCATCACGGCAGACGCCGGGGCTGTGGACGTCGAGAAAACGGCCGCCAAAAGAGCCGCGCTGCGGCGCGAACGTCTGGCCGAAGCCGTGCCGTTCGGCGAGTTCGTCGAGCAATGGTCGAAAAAGCGCCCAAAACCCGAAATCCTCGAACATTATGGCGATTATCCCGAACCCCGCGTAGAAGGTTACGACAAGCCCTTTTGGGGGGACTATAAATGACCTCGCTGGCGCGTCGGCTGGCAGCGCACGGGCGGCCGTTTTATCTGCCGATAACCTTTGCGTTGTCGCTACGCATGGAACAGGTGAGCTGGAGCGAAGCCTGCGCTGACTGCGGACTCGCAGCATACGCGCTACGCAACGGCATGTCGGTGTTTTCAGCAGATGGTCTTGTCAACTGGTTCGACCCCTGGTTGGAGGCCGAAGCCTTTGGCGTGCGGCTCGACAGAAATGACCGGGGGCAGGTCGCGGCGGTTGAAAAGCGTGTCTCCAATGTCCCGACGGCCGAAATATTCGCTGCGGCCGGGGCGGTCCCCGCGGCAATCGATCTGGCCAGAAGATTGTGCAGCGAGACCGGTGACCGCCATGCCGTGCTCGGTTATCTGACGGGGGGTGCGACCATCGTCCGTCATGCGCTTGACGTGGCCGCGCGCGGCGAGTTGGAGACCGGCGATGACATTTCGCAGTTGCCGGCGGCCGACCAGACACGGCTCGACGCCATCGCCCAGTGCAGTGTCTACCTGGCACGGCAATATTGTGAAGCAGGCGTTGCGGCGCTGCTGGTGGCCGAAGAAGTGATGCCGTCGGGCGCGATCCAGTCTGCCTGTGAGCCGCTGTTCAATCTGGCCGATTATTACGCGACACCGATTGTGATCCTGCATCGTGACAAACCGACCGCCGCAGTGATCGACCGCTATCGGGCCGCCGGCGCGTATAGCGTTTTGTACGCGGCCGAAGACCAGGGCCGTGATGGCGTCGTGGTCCCGTTGTCGGCATCTGCCGAAGACGCCGGTAATGGTTCTGGCGGAGCTGCAATCGCCGCTCCACACGACGGCCACTCGCAACTCATTACTACGGCTTGGGATCTGCCTGCCGACTGTGCAGCCGACCGTGTGATCGCTGTCGGGCGAAACCTTCTTCAGTAGTTGCTCGGGGCCAGCATGTTTACAATCGATATAGATGTCGGCGGTACCTTTACCGACGGCTATATGTCCGACGGTGTCGAAGCACGAACCGCAAAGGTGCTGACGACGCCCCACGACATCGCGGAGTGCATCACGAATTGCGTCGAGGCGGGCGCCGACATTTTCAGCCAACCGCTTGCGAACTTTTTGCGCAACTGCAGCGTCGCGAGAATATCGACCACCGTCGGCACCAATCTCCTGATCCAACGCGGGGGTCCGAAGATCGGCTTGCTCGTGACAAAAGGAGCGGAGGATAAGCTCTACGGACAACACCCGGCCGGCAGCGACACCGCGTTTATTTCTCCGGGCAGCGTGATTGGGCTCGCCGAATCGGTGGACGACGACGGCCGCGTCGAGGTGCCCGTGGATAAGGAGGAAGTTCTGGCCGGGGTCCGGCAGCTGCTCGAACAGGGCGCGCGGATGATCGTCGTGAGTTTTCGAAACGCGTGGATCAATGCCACGAATGAACACCGGGTCGTCGAATATGTGAAGGACCGTTACCCCGTGCATTATCTGCGTTCGATCCCGATCCAGCTGGCCACCGAGGTTGTCCACGTCGCCGATGATCACGTGCGGACCAATTCGGCGATCCTCAATGCCTATATTCATTCTGACATGGCGCGCTCCCTCTATCGGGCCGAGGACGAGCTCCGCGAAGCGGCACTTGCGAGGCCGCTGCTGGTAGTACACGCGAGTGGCGGCAATGCGCGGATCGCCAAGACCATCGCGCTGCATACGTTGAACTCCGGCCCCGCCGCATGTGCCACGGGGGCTGCGGCGATTGCCCGGCGGAAAGGTCTCGAACGGGTCGTCACCGGCGACATGGGCGGTACGAGCTTCGATGTCGCCGTGATCAAAGACGGTGTGCCCGCACTGGACCCGTTGCCGTCCATGTTTGGCATGCAGATCGGTATTCCTGCATTGCGTGCCACGTCGCTCGGCGGCGGTGGTGGCAGTATTGCGCGGCTCGACGGTGACACGATTCAGGTCGGACCCGCGAGCGCCGGCGGCGCACCCGGACCCGTGTGCTATGACAAAGGCGGCACGGAGCCCACGGTGACCGATGCCGATGTCGTGCTCGGGTACATCGATCCGGATTTTTTCCTGGGTGGGCGTATGCGTCTGCGCAAAGATCTCGCCGCACGGGCGATAGGGCGCAGGGTGGCCGATCCCATGGGCATATCGGTCACCGAGGCCGCTTTGCGGATCCGTCACAGCGTGGCGCACAACCTGGCCGGGGCCATGGTGAGCCTGCTGCAGGACGACGGATGCGATGCGTCGGCCTTTACGTTTTTTGCGATGGGCGGTGCCGGACCACTGCACGCCTGCGAGATTGCCGAACTTGCCGGTATCGGCAACGTCATTGGCTTTCCGTTCGGTTCGGTGTTCAGTGCCTTTGGCAGTTGCATGACCGACCTTCGGCATACTTATGTACGTAGCCTTCCCGCCGCTACCGGCGACAACACGGCGGCGATCGAAGCCATCGTCACCGAATTGAAAAGCCAGGCGATAAAGGACATGCAGGGCGAGGGTTTCGACGAGAACGCGGTCGGGATCTCCGTCGAACTGGATGTCGCGGGTGATGGAAAGAGTGGCACGCAGGTGCGGTTGTCGGCTACCTGCGCCACGCCACGCCCCCCGCTAGCCGAACACGACGAAGTGGGTGCCGACGCGGCATTCGCCGCGAAGGGCTATCGCGATATCAGCTGGTCTGCCGACGGCGCGTCGGCGACGGCGATTTACGACCGCGAGAAGCTGAGACCCGGCAACACGATCGAAGGGCCGACCCTGGTGGAGGGTGACGACACGGTTTACGCGGTTCCGCTCGGGTGGCGTCTCACGGTCGACACGATGGGCTGTTTCGTCATCACGAGCAGCGAGTCGTGAACCTTTGCGCGCATCGCGCCTCCGGAGACTGATATGGATGAGACGGTGTTGCCCCTTGCGGGTGTGAAAATTGTAGAGCTGTCGACTTTCATCACCGGGCCTTATGCGGGGATGCTGTTGGCCGATATGGGGGCGGACGTGATCAAAGTCGAGCGTCCCGACGGCGGGGATCCGTTTCGTGGCTACGACTTCGGCAACTATAGTCCGCAGTATCGCGCCTACAACCGCAACAAGAGAAGCATGACACTGAAACTGGGCGATCCGAAAGCCCGCGAGATCTTGCTCAAACTCGTCGCCGACGCGGACGTCGTCATAGAAAATTTTCGGCCCGGCGTAACCGATAAACTCGAGGTGGGTGAAACGGCGCTGCGTTCAGCCAACCCCACGTTGATCTATTGTTCGATCACAGGTTTTGGTCACGACGGCCCCTACCGGGACCGTCCGGCCTACGATACGGTGGCGCAGGGCTTCGGCGGACTCCTGGGGCAGTTTATCGATTCGGACTCGCCGCTGATCCCCGGTCCGGCGCTCGCCGACAGTACTACGGGGCTTTACGCTGCGTTGTCCGTGTCCAACGCCCTCGTTGGGAGACAGCGCACGGGTCAAGGGCGGCGCATCGATATCACGATGATCGAAGCGATAACGTCTTTCGCGGCCGAGCCGATCAGTCAATTTCTGGCCACCGGATCGGTGCCGACGCCCTACAAAAGGGCGACCATCTCCCAGTCGTACGCCTTCGAATGCGCCGACGGGAAAATGCTCGCGGTTCACTTGTCTTCACCCGAGAAATTCTGGACGGGTCTGTTGACGGCTGTGGACCGCACGGATCTCGCGACGGACCCGCGGTTTTCGAAACGCGAAGGCCGCGTTGAGAATTTCTTCGAACTCAGGGAGGAATTAGCGAGAGTCTTCAGCACCCAGCATCGGGCTTACTGGATTGATCGTTTGGACGAAAACGACGTGCCCGTGGCGCCGGTTTATGATCTCAACGAAGTTGTGGCGGACCCGCAGGTCCGGCACATGACGCTATTCACGGACGTCGAACACGCGACGATGGGCACCAATAAAGCGTTGAAACCGCCGTTTCGCCTCGACGGCAATCCGCTTGAGAGGATGTCCCCACCCCCCATGCTGGGGGAACATACGGCTTCGATTCTGGACGAGCTGGGTTATGCCCCCGGCGAAGTTGAGGGTTTAAGAAACAGCGGCGTAGTCTAAACGCTAACGATATCGGGGAGCCTTCTTATGGTTATGAACATCGGAACATCCGAGGGCAAAACTGCGATTTGCGCCGCAGATGAATCCTCGGTTTCTATCCGTGGCCTGGATCTTTGTCACGACCTCATGGGGAAGATGAGTTTCTCGGCATTCTTCTGTTTTCTTCTGACGGGGAAAGAGCCTTCTGACCAGCAGGTGCTTTTTGTCGATGCGGCACTGCTGGCCATTGCGGAGCATGGCTTGACCCCGAGCGTGCATGCGAGCCGTATGACTCATGCCGCCGATCCGGGCAGTGTCCAGGGCGCGGTGGCGGCGGGGATCCTCGGGTGCGGTTCAGTGGTGCTCGGCACTGCTGAAATCGTCGGTAGTCTGCTTGCACGAGGCATCGAGGATGCCGAAAAGACCGGCCAGTCTTACGCCGACAGCGCCGATACCCTGGTCCAAAACATCAGAGCTGAAAAACGCAAGCTGCCGGGGTTTGGTCATCCGTTACACAAACGCGGCGACCCGCGGTGCGAGCGCCTGCTGGAACTCGCCGAAGACCGGGGCGTCGCCGGGCCGCACGTCGCCTTCGCCAGAGCATTAAAACAAGCGGCTGACCGGGAATATCAGCGGCCCATGGTGATGAATGTCTCGGCCGCGATACCCGCGGTTCTGCTGGACTTGGAATTTCCGCTGGCAGCGATGAAAGGCATTCCGATCCTGGCGCGCACGGCCGGGCTCCTGGCTCATCTGCTGGAAGAATCAGAACGCCCTATCGGTTTTCATCTATCCTATCTGGCCGGCAAGGAAATCGAATACGACGGCCCGCTTCCGGAAGATAAGTAAACGAACCTCTGAACAAGTCGTGAATCGGCATCTTGCGTCCACAAGTCACTAGCTCGGCGTGGCGAATCTTCGCAATAGCTGGCTATTACGCGCGCTTCGCGCCTTGATCCAGCACCTTGTGAACACAAGCTGCTCGACCCAGACTTAATTCAGAAGTTCCTAAAGTCCCAACGGGCATGTCCGAAACAAAAACCTACGATTACATCATCGTCGGCGCGGGTAGCGCGGGCTGTGTACTCGCCAACCGGCTAACCGACGATCCGGACGTCAGCGTGTTACTTCTGGAAGCCGGAAAGCGCGATCGGGATCCACTGATCCATGTGCCACTCGGTGTGGGCAAGATGTTCCCCAACCGGATGTACGATTGGGATTACGACACCGAGCCCGAGCCCAATCTGGATAACCGGACGATTGAATGTGCGCGGGGCAAGGTCCTGGGCGGGTCGTCCTCGACCAACGCCATGGCTTATGTACGCGGCAACCGGGGCGATTACGATCGCTGGCAGCGCGGCGGCTGCGACGGGTGGTCGTATGCAGATGTGGTGCCCTATTTCAAACGTACGGAAAGCTGGGCAGGGGGCGCCGACGACTATCGAGGCGCTGACGGGCCATTGACCGTCTGCCGCCAGAACCAGGACGATCCCCTCTACAGCGCGTTCATCGAAGCCGGCAAACAGGCAGGCTACGACTATATTGAGGACTACAACGGCGCCCAACAGGCGGGTTTTTCACCGTGTCAGTCCAACATTCGAAATGGCAGACGTTGCAGCGCCGCCGTGGCGTTTTTGCGCCCCGCCATCAAGCGCGCCAATCTGACCGTTGAGATCGGGGCGTTGGTTACCCGGTTGATCGTCGAACACGGGCGCGCAACGGGCATCGACTACCGGCGGTCGGGTCACACACGCCACGCTCGGGTCGGGCGCGAAATGATCTTGTCGGGCGGGGTCATCAACACGCCCCAGCTCCTGATGCTGTCGGGTATCGGACCCGCCGATCACCTCAACGACATCGGGATCGAGCCCATCCACGACCTGCCCGGTGTGGGCAAAAACCTCCAGGACCATCTGACGATCGGCGTCTATTGCAAGCGACCGCGGCCGGGCCCGCTCGTCGAGCTGCTCAGATACGACCGGCTCGTTTTCAGCATGGTCCGTGCTTATCTGTTTGGTACGGGTCGGGCGACGTCACTTCCGATCGGTCCGATGGCCTTCCTGAAATCACGCCCGGACCTCGATATTCCCGACATCCAGTTTTTGTTCCAGGCGGCACCGATGGTCAGCGCGCCCTGGTTTCCGGGTGGCCGACGCAACTGGGCGGACGGATTCCAGTGCCGCTCGGTGCTGGTCAGGCCGGAAAGCCGCGGTGAGGTTCGCCTGCGCTCCGCCGATCCCGCCGACAAGATGCGGATCCAGCCGAATTTCCTGTCCACCGACAACGATGTTCGGACCATTCGCGAGGGCGTCAAGATGACGCGTAACGTGCTGTCTCAACTGGCCTTGAGCGACTTTGTCGAAGCCGAAATCGTTCCCGGACCCGACGTGAAAACCGACGATGGGATCGATGCGTTCGTGCGCGCGAGCGGCGCCACGGCGCATCATCCGCTCGGAACATGTCGTATGGGAACCGATGAACTGGCGGTGGTCGATCCCGAACTCCGGCTGCGGGGTCTTGACGCCGTGCGTGTGGTCGATGCCTCGGTCATGCCGGACCTGGTTTGCGGCAACATCCAGGCGCCCGTATTCATGATCGCGGAAAAAGCGGCCGACCTGATCCGCGGCCGTGTGGCTTTACCGCGGGCGGAGGTCTAGCCCACAGAATCCACGAAGGCGACAGCCGCTGCCTTTATGCAACGCCGCTCAACGTCCGCTACGCGCGAGCGACAGCGTCCATCCGGCCATGCGTGATTTTGCGTTCTCGATATCAGCGGCTGAGAAAAAATCTTCCGGCCGGACTCTGTCGACCGGATAAACCGGCCGCATAAAATCACTCTCATAACCGAACGGAACGGTCGCGTCGATGCCCATGCCGCCCTCGAACTGCGTGTTCGAGGCCGTCCACTGTTTGTCCCCTGCCGTCATACGCTCGGCGGGCATGAAGGTTTGACCGCGTCCGCCAGGGATGGGATTGAGAATGTCCGCGCGCGGGTTGACCCGCGTGGTCAGACACCACATGACGTCGTCCATCGAATAGGGATCGGTATCCTCGCTGACGGCGATCGCAAGCCGCATACCCTGCGAGGTCGAAAGAATGGCTGACAGGAAATTGCGTTGATAGCCTTCTTCAATCTGGTTGTTCTTTTTGACCTGGATGATACAGCCGCCCCAGTCCGTCATGCTGTACGGGATGACCGCATCCTGGACGATGCCCGGTTGGATCCGATTGCACAATTCGAAGATCGCGGCTTCACGCACCGTGGTATCGATATTGTGATCATCCAGCGTGTGTACGCCGAGAGCGAAAATGATCGGTTTTGTCTCGCGCCGGCGCGTCGTCACGGCCGTCACGTGCAAGGTCGGGGCTCGATAAGCCTTGCCCATGTAGCCAGCCCATTCGGGGTGGAAATGAAAACGACCCTGAACACCGGCTTCTTCAGACTCGGCAGTTTCGTAACGTCGGTCCCCCGGGTCTACATAGCCCTCGAGCACGACTTCCGCGTCAGCAAGCGCCATGGCGTCGACCGTGCGGGCCTTGACGAGCCTGATCGGCGATCCCTGGACGGCACCTGCGATACCGATCTCGTCGCAACCGGTCGGCAGGATGACATAGTCGAAACCCGCGCCCGCGAGCAACGTGCATGAAGGCGGTACGCCGAAACAGACCGTGATAGGCACGTTCTCGCCCGCCCGGTGGTATTTTGAGACGACCTGCCACATATGCGAGCCCGGCGAGATCTGAAACGTACCCACGTCGCCCCAGCGAAAATTCATGCGGTTGTAGCCGAGGTCCGTGCCGCCCTCGAAATGCTCGCCGGTCACGCATCGGATACCCGACCCGACGGTCAATTCCGGCTCCAATGCGGTGTGTCTGATCGGCACCATGTACTCGTTGACATCCTCGGGGTTTTCGAACACCTCTTCCTGGCACGGTGCCCGGTCCTGGGCGATTTCGACGGGCTTCAACGGATGTGACAGGGCATAGGCGAGCTTCCGCGTACGGTCGGTGTCATCGGCCCAGTCGAACATCTTGTTGATGACATTGATGTCGCCGAACAGATTGGTCACCACCCGGTGTAGTGGTTTGTTCTTGACGTTGTTGAACAGCACCGGGCAGCCACCGTCGAGATGTTTCTGCAGCCCGGTGATCTCGAGATCAGGATCGACAGCTTGGTCGGTTTCGATGAGATCACCCTCGGATTTGAGCCACTCAAGCGTGCCGCGTAAGTCACCGATGCCTTTGGTCGCCGCGGGGGCCTCATTTTTGCCAGTCGGTTTGTTCATTGTCATGCCTCCTTCAGAAACTGCCATGGCGCACGGGATCGAGGCACCGAGTTCGGGCAGCCGATAGTCGTGGGGTTTATTAATGCTACTATTGGTACCCTGTGTCAATGCCAAACGGTCACTCCAACCTGCAGTTTCCAAATTTACTTGCCCGCACCGCAGAACCGCGGACGAAGTGTCGTGGTTGACAGCGGGATCGGGATCGTGAAATCCAAGAATTGAACCGGTCGATTTCAAAGCGGGGGCGACGATGAGGATCGACGGGGATGCCCGAAAACGGGCTGGCTTGCGTACCCATGGTTGACCCCGGCCTGGCAGAAGCAGGCACGGCGGGCCCCGAACGACTCCGCGGATGGATCACGACCCACGCACGACACTCGGCGGACAAACCCTTCATCGAAAGCATCGAGCAGGGCAAGGCGATCACTTATGCTCAGTTCGCTGCGCTCGCGGAACGCCTGGCTTGCTATCTCGACCGGCAGGGTATCGCGCGCAACGACCGCATCGCGCTGCTGTCGAACAATTCGCTTGAGCACCTCGCGATCTACGTCGGTGTCATGGCCTACGGGGCCACGATATGCACCATCAACATCGAGATGAACGCCATCCATCTGGGTGACATCCTGCAACGACTGCGGCCGCGCCTGGTACTGTATGAAAACGGCATCGATCTGGAGCGGGCGGCCAACGAGACGTTAGGCATTCCGATCGAACTCGGCAGCTGGGGGCTAGAGGGCGGGACCGGGCTTTTTGCTACGCTGGAGGATGCGCCCGGTGCTGCTGCGGCCAGCAAGATTTTGCCGGCCGGTCCGGACGATGATGCCTGTATATGTTTTACCTCGGGCACGGCTGCGAAGCCCAAAGGGGTCGTGCTGAGCTTCAGTGAGTTACTCGACAACGTGTTGCCGATCGCGCATGCCTTCGGCATGAAACCGAGCGATCGCATTCTCGACTACCGTTCCTACAACTGGGCCTCGGCCCAGATATTGAGCTGTCTCGCGCCCCTGGCCAGCGGCGCAACCTTGATAATGGCGCGGAGATTTTCGGTCAACCGGTTTTTCCAGTGGGTGCGCGATTATGGCGCGACCATCGCCGCCGGCAATCCCACCGTCATCAACATGCTGCTGAACCGCCCCGGCCACGTACCCGTGGAGGACGCCGCGACGCTGCGCTTCATGACGTCCAGTTCGGCGCCCCTCGCGGTCGAACAATGGGAGCGATTCGAGCAGCAATTCGGCGTTACGATCGCGCAAGGCTATGGCAGCAGCGAGACCGGATGGATCGCGGCCAGCCGCGGTGACCTGCGCCGCTTGGGGAGCGTCGGCCAACCCTTGTCCTATCATGAACTCGCGATTGTTGGTGAAGAAGGTCACCGCCTACCGCCGCAACAGATCGGATTCGTCGAAGTCGGCAACCGCCGTTCACGCGCTTATCGCTACCTGGCGGAGGACGGCACGATCCAACGCAGCGCCCAAGGCCGCATACGGACCGGTGATATGGGTTATGTCGATGCAGACGGGTTTCTGTATCTGACCGGCAGAGACAATGACTTAATCATTCGCGGTGGTGTCAATATCGCGCCGACTGAAATCGACGGCGTCCTCGCAGCTTGCGATGGTATCGCCGAGGCGGCGACCATTGGCGTACCCGACGCGATCCACGGTGAAGAAATCGTGAGCTACGTCGTCGCCAAACCGGGAGCGGAGATTACGGCCGACGGCGTGCTCGCGTACTGCACTCGAAAACTGCCGGCGGCCAAGATGCCCAAACAGATCCTGTTCCGGCGTGATCTGCCGAAAACCGCGCGCGGTAAACTGGACCGGCGCAGGCTCCTTACTGAGTGGGAGAAGCGGTAGAAATGTCGCTCCCTCAGCGCGACAAATCAACTTCTTTAAACAGACGCGCCGCTGCCTCGAATAGACTTCGCTACGACAACGCGTTGCCTGCTTGATAAAATCCTCCGCCTACGTTTCCTGCACTCCGATTTTGGTATTCGTCTAGCGGCGAAAAGACGTTAAAGGACACCGATTCACAATTGCAGTGCTCGTGCAACCCGTTGTATGCGAAGGCGCTCCCGCGCCTGCTTGAAAGCTAACTCGGCACGGTCGTATTCTGGAGAGACGTTGGTCGGCACAGTCGTTTGCCCAGTGGATAGGTGCGCGGCAAACCAGCGCTTGCCGATTGGCCACTATTACTTGCATCGTTGGATGCATTCTAAACCGGCCCGAAAAGAACAAATAGTAATGTTTCGCCAACAAACATAGGTGCCCATAATCTGACCACGCTTCAAATTAAATGATCCCTAACTTCTTGTGTGTTCTCGTGATCGCTTGCTCGTTCCTACTATCAATCCACGCTCTTCCTCGTAGTCTTCGCATGAGATTGTCGAAATGCCGCATGATAAAAATAGTGTAAAAGGCCTTTGAGAGATTCTTGGGGTTGCGTGCGATGGCTCCCAAGCTCATAGAAATACCCGGAGTCACCTAGCGCATAAGGTGCCAATAGCCTCCGGGCATACTCACGACCAGCGACCGGACGGCGATAAACTGGAAAATACCATTGACAAGATCGACCGATTGTATTCACAGAAAGCATGGGATGCGGAAAAGAACAGTCGAGTTCCCGTCGAAGATTATGCCCATACCCTTACCGGCCAGCGGCTCGCGGATCTTATCGACGAGATTGATGAGAATCGAGAGAATCTGCCGTCGGCGCGCGCTACAGAGCCGGCCCTTGGATCCCCGAGCTGGATTCGGTATGAATGAGGTGGTCGATATTGCCCCGACGTCGAGGCGTTGTCGGCAACCCAGGAACCGAATGTCTTGTTAGTTGATACGCATGAGCCGATGCCGGAGACGCAAGACGAGACTCTAGAGGAAGATTTGTTTGGCGATGCGGACGGTATCGAACAGTTCGTGTGAGATTTCGAGTACCGGATCCGCGACTACGTCGAGAGTGTGGCGCTGAGCCGCACCGCAGAATTGGAAACCAAATATCGAGACAAGATCAAACGCATACGCAAGGCAGCCGCGATAGAAGTACGCAAACGGCAGGAACTGTCCCGCAAGCGATAGGACCAGCAGTACAAGAAGAAAGAACTGAAACTGAGGGCGCACTACCAGAAGCTGATGGCCCTGGCTAACAAGATCAGTCTTCAAAAGGCGCAACTACAGCAAGCTAAAAAGCAATTTGAAGATAAGTTTTCCGCGGCGAATGCCGTTTACAAGCAGGTCGAAGACATGCGTACGGCGCTACGCGAACACATCGGTGATTTGCCCTCGGGATCCGATCAGGACAAACGGCAATCTGCGTAATTACCCGTCGACCGGAAATCGCTCCTGCATGAAAATAACCCCATTCTTGATGTAGGAATGTGTAAAGAATCCTGACAACCCGCCCTGACCGCACAACCGCCTGTAAGCGCCCACAAGGCGCGGACGGGCTACCCATTCCCCGCCCACACATTCCGAATCCCGCAATCCTTCGACCCGCACTCGTTCGGAACCTGTCAATGGAAATAGGACACATGGTTTCGAAGTTCAAAGTCTATTCTGGCTGGCAGCGGCTCTCCTTTTGG
>PVBE012221983.1_pt1 | contig 22970 bp, 19 predicted proteins | sample 1631181 | NCBI WGS metagenome assembly PVBE01 (sample SAMN08397723, study PRJNA350692) | Marine metagenome, whole genome shotgun sequencing project. | isolation source: water | place: Pacific Ocean | collected 2012-04 | reverse complement strand
GGCAAAGAGGCGCAACGACGCCACGGTGCGGAATAATCCGGCCTCCGGTGGGGCAAATCGGCTTCTCGGGTGCGTTGCGACGCTTGCCCGATGCTTAGGCATCGCGCCGCGCGCCGCGCCTGCCCGAGAAGCCGATTTGCCGCCATCAAATGGTTCTATTTGGTCGAATAGTGCTCTAGCGCTCAGTGGAGATTGAATAGCCGTGCCGCGTTGCCGCCGAGCAGCTTTTCCTCGTCGGCGGGGGCGAGGCCAAGATCGCGGATCAGCTGCAGCCCCTTGGGCTTGAGCAGCGTCAATGGCGGCGCGTCGGTGCCGAACAGCACGTGATCGACGCCGATCGATTCGACGACGCAGCGGATCGCCGGCAGGTGGTAGCTCACCGAATCGAGATACATCATCTTGAGGTACTCGCTCGGTTTCCGGTTGATCAGCATGGGCTCGTAAGAGCCCAGGAAATACGCCTCCTCCTGCAGCTCGTAGGCGTAGTCCATGCGGCCGATGATCTCGCAGATGCCGCCGCCGAGATGGCTGCCGATCAGCTTGAGGTTCGGGAACTTCTCGAAGATGCCGCGGACGATCAGCCGCGCCAGCGCCAGGCAGTTGTCGAACGGCCGGCCGACCGATGAGGCGAGCCGGTAATCGCCCATCCGCTCCTCGCCGAAGCCGACCGCCGGCGGATGGACCATGACCGGCGCATCGAGCCGCTGCATGAGATCGAAAAATCCCTCGGCCTCGTCGTCGTCGGGATAGGCACCCTGGAGGCTGGCCGTGATGATGACGCCCTTGAGGCCGTCCTCGGTGATGGCGCGCTCGAGCTCCTTGAGGAACGCGTCTCCGCCGCACGGCGCGGTGCACGCCATCGCCGCCACCTTGCCGGCGTGGCGGTCCTGCATCTCGGCGAGATAGCGGTTGAGCTCGCGGACGGCGGAAAGCTGCTCGTCGGGCGTCATGCCGCGCAGCTCGTGGATGGCATTGCTGATGACGGTGAGGTCGATGCCGGCGCCCGCCTGAGCCTCCAGCGCGTTCTCGATGGTCATCGGGCAGCGGCCCTGCCAGAACGGCTGCGCTGCCCACGACGGCGGATGAACATGGGTATGCATATCGATGATCATGATCGGGATTCTCCTGCCTGGCCGAGATGCCCGCATACGCGCGCCATCAATGCTCCGGCGTCGGCGGGCGGCGCATCGTCGCGCCACGCGACATGGCCATCGGGCCGGACCAGCACCAGCTTGCGTTCGTACAGTGACGCGATCTCGCCGTCACGGATGTCGACGATTTCGAGCGGCATGCCCGCCGCCTCGGCGGCCCGGGCGAGGGCGGTGGCGTCGGGCGGTGCGTCGCCGAGACGGAGCAGAACGAACCCGGCGCCGAACAGGTCGAGCGTCGAGGTGTCGCCGTCGATCCAGGCGTGCGGCGCCCGGGTGCCGGGCCGGGCCGAGGGCACGAACCGGCCGGTATCGGGCGGTGGCGGCGTGCCGTCGAACACGCAAATGGGCGAATCGTCGTAGCAGTACTGGGTCCGGGTCTGCTCGTTGATGATCAGGCCGGCCAGGCGGCGTCCGCCGTCGACCAGTCGAGCCGCCGCCGTCGCCGCGCCCGGCAGCGACGTAATCTGGCTGAACGACCCCGTCGACAGCTTGACGTTGCGCGTCGCGACGGGCCGGCACTCGGTCGGGTAGCTCGCGAGCAGGTCAGGCCCGCCCCAGCCATCGAGCACAGCCTGGAGCTTCCACGCCAGATTGCCCGCCTCGATGATGCCGGTGTGCATGCCTAGGCCGCCGGTCGGCGAGTTTTGGTGCGCCGCGTCGCCGGCGATGAACACCCGGCCGCGGACATACTCGCGGGCGACGTAGTCGCGGCGCTCCCAAGGCGATGCGTCGATGACCTCGCACTCCAAGTCGCCGCCCACCGCCTTTTTCAGATACGCCTCGGCGTCCATGTCGGCCGACAGCTCGTGAAACACCGTCAGCCTCCACAGCTCGATGCCATCGATGGCGATGAGCTCGGCCCAGCAGCCGGTATCGTCGATCATGCGGTAGAACTTGGCCCACCCCTTGTCATGCAGCGACATGAGATCGGGCGCCCGGAAGAAGATGTTGACGCTGTGGGCGACGACGCCGAGCCCGTCGAGCTCGATGCCGAGCGCGGTCCTGACCCGGCTGCCGGCGCCGTCGCACGCGACCATGTAGGCGCCCCGCAATTCCTCGCCCCGGCCCGACAGAAGATCGGTGATCGTGGCGGTGACGCCATCGTCATCCTGGCGGAATTCCTCGAGCTGGGTGTCGTAACGCATGGTCACGCTGGCGAGGGTCTTCGCGCGCCGGGCGAGGATCGGGTCGAAATAGATCTGCGGGCAATGGCACGGCCCCTCGGGCGAGTAGTCGAGCTCGCCGCGCTTGGCGTACGAAGACACCTCGAGCCGTGCGATCTCCTCGCCGCGCAGGCTCGTCAGATAGACGAAGTCCATCGGATGGGTGCTCGGCCAAACCGCGGCCTTGACCTCGTCGGCGATGCCCCAGCGACGGCAGTACTCCATGTTGCGCGTGCTGACCTGGCTCATCCGGGGCACCGTCAGCGACCCGTCACGGCGCTCGATGACGGTGCAGGCCACGCCGCGGGTGCCGAGCTCCAGAGCCAGCGCCAGCCCGACCGGCCCGGCGCCGACGATGACGACGTCGGTGTCGAGGTCTTGTCGGTCGGTCTCGGTTGCCATGGTGGTTCTCGCTTTGCGCCGCCGGCGGGGGACGGGCAGGGCGCCTCAATAATGCAGCGCGCCGCCGTGGATGGTCTTGTTCTCGAGCTGCTCGACATAGCGGATGAAGCGGTATTTGTCCTCGACGCCGTCGGTCGGCTTGCGCTTGTCCGGTGGCCACGGATGGACGCCGGCCTCGATCTTGGCGACCATGTAGCCGAGCTCGCCATCGTCGAGCATGGCGGCGAAGGCGGGCCCGACCTCGTCGGCCTCGGTGACCGTCCGGCAGTTGATGCAGCCGGCGGCCTCGGCCATCGCCGCGATGTCGGTGTTGCGCCCCGAATGGGTCGCCGGCCCGCCGATGCTCTCGTAGACACCGTTGTCCATCACCACGACGGTGAGGTTTGCCGGGTGCTCGGCGCCCAGCGTGCACAAGACGCCGAGATTGAACAGCACGCCGCCATCGCTCTCGATCGCGATGATGCGCCGGTGCGGCACGCTGACCGCCATGCCAAGCGCCGTCGTCGTCACCGATCCCAGCGTGCCGACGAACAGCGCATTGTCGGCCGGCTGGTGGTTCCACCAGTCGTTCATGGTCGCGCCGAGCGAGGTGGTCAGGAGGTCCTCGGGCGTGACCAGCCCGGCGATCGCCCGGATGACGTCAATCCGCCGCATAGTCCACCCCCTCGACGCAGTCGCCCGAGAACACCAGCGCCGTTGGCCATTGGCTCGCGTCGGCATGGGCGAAGGCGCGCACGAATGCCGGCTTGATCTGGTCGACGCGGCGGACGTAGCGGAACGGAATGCGCAGCGCGTTCAGCATCGGCTCCATGGTCTGGGCGTGGTTGTGGCCCCAGAAATTGCGCTCGCCGAAATCGCCCCGGTAGGACAGCGCCATGACCATCGGGATGGCGCTGCGAAACGAGAACCGGGCGATCGGCTCGCTCGCCTGTCGGATCCCCGAGTTCTCCATGATCATCAGCGCCTTGGCACCGACGACGTAGGCGCCGGCGCAGATCCCCGGCATCTCGCCCTCGTTGGAGACCGGGATGTAGCGGATGTCGGGATCCTCGGCGCACAGCCGGTAGACGCTCTTGAGAAGGGATTCGGGGAGCGCCGTCATCAGCCCGACCCCCGCCTCCTTGAGGCCGTCGACGAAGATGCGGGCGTATTCCGGCGTCTCGTCGATGTCTTGGTTCATGGTGCCTCCCATGCGGTCCCGATCATGCTGGCCCAATTCGCGGCCCGCCTCAACCTTTTCGCCCGGGTAGCATCGCCAACACCGTGTTCGGATTCTTCAAGACACCGAATTCGTTCCACGGCGAGACCTGATCCAGTTCTCCATATCGCACAGCCGCCCCGACTGAATTCCGTCGACGGTGTCCGGGTCGGGGTTACGGGGGCCGAGCGTCGGTCGGTGCCGGAAACTGTCCGAACATGTCTGTCAGGTAGCCGGATTTCGAAACGTAGCTGATCACCAGCACGCTGAGAGCCAAGCTGACCCACGCGGCCGGCCCAAAACTCGCGGCGTCGAGCCCGTTTGTCAGTAAAAACAGCACCAGATAGGCCGCGACCGAGGTGATGATCAGCCACCGCCCCGCGCGCCATACCCATCGGATCGCCGCTCCCGACTTCGGCTGCCGCGAGCCGAGCGCATAGAGCAGGGCCAGCGCGGGGATGTCGGCGATCATGTAGATCGGCTCGATCAGCGACATCACGCCGCCGAGGTCGATCGCGTCGCGTCCGGCGCCGCCGCCCCTGCCGCCGATACCGCTGCCCGACATCGACACCAGGACGAACCCGACCGTGTGTCGCACCAGGAACAGAGTTGTCAGCCAGAACCCCCAATGGGGCCTCAGCACGTCGTACTGATTGTAGCGTCTGTAGTCGTAGTCGAGATTCATCGTGTTGCCCGTCCGCCGCAACCTTATGAGATCCCGCGTCGCCAGTGAATGTACGATTAGCAAATCCGCGTCTGCCGCGAAGTCGGCACAGTTTGGTCTCACCGCTGCCGCAAACCTTACCGAAAATGGGCACTCCATTGAGGCACACAGTTGGAAGAGAAGCATGATCAGGATTCCCCCCCCACTCGTCGCCGTGGCGTGCGCCGCCGTCCTCGCGGGATGCAGTTCCCAGTTCGACGCGGCGCGCCGGTCGCCGCAAGCGGGCACCGCCTTCGACCGGGCATTGCAGACGGGTTACCTCCAGCTCGCCCGGGCCGAGCTCGACGAGGTCGACCTGGTCGACACCGACGCTTTCGCCGGCCGCGCGCTCAAGCTGGCCAACGGCAAACGCGTCCTGCCCGAGCGGCTCGACGCCAGGTCGCTGCCCGCCGCCGTTGCGCCCGCGCTCGCCCGCGCTCGCACTCGGCTGATCGCCGCCCTCGACGGCGGTGGCCGCGAACGCACCCCCGATGCCGCCGCCGAGGCCCAGCTCCGCTTCGACTGCTGGATGCAGGAGCAAGAGGAGAACTTCCAGCCCGACGACATCGCCGCCTGTCGCGCCGCTTTCATGGCTGCAGTCGAGAAGATCAAGACCGCCGCGCCGGCGCTCGCCCGGCCCGTCACCCCGGCGCTGCGCCCGATGCCCGCCGCCGCGCGCGTCGCCAAGGCGATCAAGAAGCCGAAGAGCGTCACCGTGATGTTCGCCTTCGACAGCGCCAAGATCGACGCTGCCGGCACGACCGAGATCGCCAAGGCCGTCCACGCCTACAAGGCGTTCGGCACGGCGATCGTCCGGATCGGCGGTCACGCCGACCGCGCCGGCACCGACGCCTACAACATGAAGCTCGGCCACGCCCGCGCCGAGGCCGTGGCCCGCGCGCTCGAACGCCAGGGTGTCCCCGCGACCGCTCTCCGCACCCGTTCCTATGGCGAATCGCGCCCCGCGGTGTCTACCACCGACGGCAAGCGCGAAGACAAGAACCGGCGGGTCGAGATCGGCGTCGATCCCAATCTTCCGCGTACCGCGATCCGCCAATAGTGTTGGTCCGTTCGAATGCCGGACGGCGGCGAGCGAATTCGATTCCATCGGCGCCAGGCGATCCGTAATCTGTCGTCGGGACTTGGAACCGAACGGACGGCGACCTTGGACACGGACTACGACGTGGTAATCGCGGGCGGCGGGATCGCCGGCCTGACGGCCGGCGCGGTCTCGGCGCGGCTCGGCCGGAAGACCCTGATTCTGATTGGGGATATGCTCGGCGGCAACCTGCTGAGCATCGAGCGCATCGAAGGCTATCCCGGATTCCCCGACGGCGTCGCCGGTTACGAGCTGTGCCCGGCGGCGCAGGAACAAGCCGCCGAAGCCGGCGCCGAGCTGTCGATGACTACCCTCGAAGGGATCGAGGCGCTGCCCGATGGCTGGCGGGTCGCCGGCGCCGAGCGAAGCTACGACGCGCGCGCCGTCATTCTTGCGACCGGAACCGCCTTGAAGGCGCTCGGCGTGCCCGGCGAGGCGCGTCTCGTCGGCAAGGGCGTCAGCCACTGCGCGAGCTGCGACGCGCCCTTGCTGCGCGGCCGCCCGGTCGCCGTGGTGGGCGGCGGCGATTCGGCACTCCAGGAAGCGCTGACCCTGGCCGAGGCGGCGTCCAAGGTCGTGATCCTGCATCGGGGAGACGCCCTGTCGGCGCAGGCGACCTACCGCGAGCGCGTCGCCGCGCATCCCGGGATCGACGTCCGGCTCAACGCGGAAGTCGAGGAGATCCTGGGTGGCGACACGGTAACGGGTGCGCGCGTCCGCGACACCGCGAGCGGTGCGACGGATGACTTTGAGGCCGACGGCGTGTTCATATACATTGGTCTCAGGCCCAACACGGCATTTCTGGATGGCCGGCTGGGTCTCGATCCGTCGGGCGCAATTCCGACCGACGGTGCGATGCGGACCGAATTACCGGGCGTGTTCGCCGCCGGCACGGTCCGGGCCGGCGCGGCCGGGCGCGCGGTCGCCTCCGCCGGTGACGGCACGGCCGCCGCCATCGCCGCGGACGCCTATTTGTCGGACGGCGCATGGCGCGACGCAACGGGAGGAAGCGATGACTGAAAAGCTGACGGTGCACGATCCGCGCGGATACCCGCCCAAGGTGACGGGCAAGCGCCTCGCGCCGCGGCTCCAGAGCCTCGACGGCAAGGTCGTCTATCTGGTCGATTGCTTGTTCGACAATTCGGCGGTGTTCATGGAGCAGCTGCGCCAGTGGTTCGCCGAGCACCTTCCGGCGGTCGAGACGCCGATCATCACGCCGCGCGAGAGCTGGGTCGACGACCCCGACATGCGCGCCAAGGTCGCTGCCGGGGGCGATGCGGCGATCCTCGGCGTTGGCTTGTGAAGCACCTGCAGCCCGACGGTCGTCGGGCTCGCCATGTCGCTCGAGGAGGCCGGCGTTCCGACCGTCTCGGTGCACACCGACGTGTTCGCTCGCCTCTCCAGGTCTGTCGCGCTGGCCAATGGCATGCCGACCACGCGCCAGGCCTTCGTGCCGCAGCCGGTGGTCGACCGCACTGCTTCCGATCTCCGCGGCTATATCGAGAACGCCGATCCGCTCACCGGCCGGCCGTTCATGCAGGAGCTCATCGAGGGCCTGTCGAGCCCGCTCAACGACAACGATATCAAGGGGTTGTCGTTTGAGCGCTCGACGCCCCGCCTGTTGGAGCCCGACACCGAGGATAGCCTCCAGGCTTTGTTCGTCGAGAGCGACTGGACCGATCAGCTGCCGGTCATCCTGCCGACCGAGGAGCGCGTCGCTGCCATGCTCGCCGGCACCAGCCGCTCGCCGGACGAGGTGGTCGGTCGGTTGCGTCCGACCGCGTTCCGCGAGTTCTGGGAACTCACCGTCGAGAAGGTGGCGGTCAACGCTGTCATGGCCGGCGCGCGGCCCGAATACCTGCCGGTGATCCTGGCGCTCGCCGCCAGCGGCCAGACGGCGCGGTCGTCGAGCACCACGTCGTTCGCCGTGATCTCGGTAATCAACGGCCCGATCCGGGGTGAGATCGGCATGGGTGACGGCATCGGCGCCATGGGCCCGTTCAACCACGCCAACGCGACGATAGGGCGCGCTTATAACCTGTTGTCGCAGAACCTCCAGGGCGGCTCGGTGCCGGGCGACACCTACATGGGATCACTCGGCAACTGGTATAATTTTTCGGCGACCTTCGCCGAGGCCGAGGAGCGCAGCCCGTGGACGCCATTCCACGTCGGCCACGGCTTCGCGCCCGGTGACAGCACCGCCAGCGTATTCTTCGGCGGGCGCTACACCATCGCCGGGTTCGGCCCGCGCGAGACCTGGGCCGAGCAGTTCCGCCGCGCCTTCGCCGCCTGCCAGCATAATCTTCCCCCGATGCTGGTGATGGATCCCATCGTCGCCCGCGGCTTTGTCGATCTCGGCTTCGACACCAAGGAGAAGCTGATCGATTGGTGCGCCGACAACGCGCGCTTGCCGGCGCGCGAATACTGGGACGATCTTTGGGTCCAAACGCTAACCCGCCCGCTGGCCGTGGCCGGCGTCGAGCCCTACGCCTCGCGCCTCAAGGCCGTGCCCGACGAGGAGGTGCGGATGTTCGAGCCGCACGAGATCAGCATCGTCGTCACCGGCGGCGAGACCCAGGGCGCATGGAAGATGATCGCCGGCCGCCACGTGGATAACGGGACGGTCTCGGTCGACGCCTGGCGCTGAAACGCTGGGAGTGTCTCGGTTAAAGTAAAAGCTCCGGCTGTATCCGGAGGGGGCCGTCCAAGAGCCTGCCGCGCGCGTTCAAGTCTCGACCAAGGCGGTCTTTTGCGGGCTGATCGCATAGGGCCATTCTTGACCCAGGTCGGGTCTCAACCGTGAGCGATCAGCGCCTTGCCTTTTCGAACGGCTTCACGTACCGCTCGGGCGATTGGGGAAATATATTTATGACACCACGAGATGCATTGCGCAGCCAGCCGGCCCAGGACGCGGAGACGCTCGCGCTCCTGGTCGACAGCGTTCGCCGGTTGGTGGACGAGGTGCTGATCCCCGCCGAGGCGCGGCTCGAACAGGTCGGCGCGGTGCCGGAGGAGATCATCCAGGCAATGCGCGACGCAGGCCTGTTCGGTTTGACCGCGCCGGTTGCCTATGGCGGGCTTGGCTTGAATCTCTCGGACGAGGTCCAGATCGTTTTCGAGCTCTGCCGCGCTTCCCCCGTGTACCGTTCCTTGATCGGCACAACGCTCGGTGTCGGCGGCAAGTCGCTGGTGATCTCCGGTACCGACGCCCAGAAGGAGCGTTACCTGTCGAGAGTCGCGGTGGGTGACCTGATCGTTTCGTTCTGCCTGACCGAGCCCGGTTCCGGTTCGGATGCCGCGAGCCTCCGAACCAAGGCGGAAAAGGTGGACGGCGGCTACGTGCTCAACGGCACCAAGCGGTTCATCAGCAACGCACCCGATGCGGGACTATTCGTCGTCCTGGCCCGCACCGATCCAGAGAGCACCGGTGCGGGCGGGGTTTCGGCTTTCCTGGTCGACGCCGGGACGAAGGGAATGCACGTCGGACCGCCGCTGAAGAAGATGGGGCAGGAGGGAACGCACACCGCCGACGTGGTATTCGAGGACTGCCAGGTGCCCACCGAGGCGTTGCTCGGCGCGCAGGAAGGTACCGGCTTTCACACGGCGATGCGGGTGCTCGACGACGGGCGAGTGCACATGGCGGCCGTATCCGCCGGGCTGTCGCGCCGACTGATCGACGAGGCGCTCGCCTATGCGCTCGATCGCGAACAATTCGGCCAACCGATCGCCGAGTTTCAGTTGGTCCAGGCGATGCTCGCGGACAGCGAGGCCGACTGGCTTGCCGCGCGGTCGATGACAGAGGCCACGGCCAGGCGCCGCGATGCCGGCGAAAACGTCACCCGTGAAGCGTCGTGCTGCAAGTATTTCGCCACCGAGGCGTTGGGACGGATCGCCGACCGGGCGGTGCAGATTCACGGCGGGTATGGCTATGTCGCCGAATACCCGGTTGAACGGCTGTACCGGGATGCCCGGCTGTTTCGGATATTCGAAGGTACCAGCCAGATCCAGCAACTGGTCATCGCCCGCGAAATGATTAGGGGTGCACGATGACCGCCGAGGCGCCTCTCGCGGGCATCCGGGTGCTCGATTTTAGCCAGATTATGGCCGGCCCTCACTGCACGCGGTTGCTGGCCGATGCCGGGGCGGAGGTCATAAAGCTCGAACCGCTTGGCGGTGATCAGATGCGCCAGCGTGCGCCGCTCCGCGAAGGGCGCAGCACCTATTACGGCCAGCTCAATTGCGGCAAGAGAAGTGTCGCAGTAGACCTCCGCAAGGACGATGGCCGCGACATCGCATGTGCGATTGCCGCCCGGTCCGATGTCGTGGTTGAGAATTTCCGGCCCGGCGCGATGGCGCGGTTGGGCCTCGACTATGACACCCTCGCCAAACTCAAGCCCGACCTGGTCTATTGCTCGATCTCCGGCTTCGGCCAGACCGGCCCGGCTGCGGACCGCCCCGCCTATGCACCGATGATCAACGCCGGCAGCGGCCATGATCTGGTTCACATGCGCTATCAGGACAATGCCGACAAGCCGCCCAATTCGGCCATCTTCGTCCCCGATGTCCTCGGCGGTACCTATGCCTTCGGGGCGATCCAGACGGCGCTTATTCACAAGTTTCGCACCGGGCGGGGCCAGTACATCGACGTTTCCCTGACCGAGGCCGCCGTCGGCGTTCTCATCCATGAGCTTCAGGACGCCCAGTTCCCGTCCGAAAAGCCGCGCTTCGCCTACGGCCCGTCACGCGCCGCCGATGGCTACGTCATGGTGCCGCCCTTCACCGAAAGAAATTTTCACGCGCTCGCCAAAACAATCGGCCGGCCGAAAATCATGGAGGATCCCCGGTTTTCATCCGCCGCCGCCCGGGCTGCTCACTGGAAGGAATTAATGGCGCTGGTCGAGGCGTGGACCAGCCAGCGGACCATGGCGGAATGCGAAAAGATTCTGCTCGAAGCCGGTTGCCCATGTTCGGCCTATCGCGAAATCTCCGATGCGTTGTCCGATCCCCAACTTGCCCATCGTGGATTCATCGCCGAAGCGCAAGACGGCGCGGGCTCGTTCCGTGTCGCCGGGAGCCCGTACACGTTCTCGGAAGGTACGGTCCGCATTGGCTCCTATGTCGCCGATCTCGGTGCCGACGCCCGAGACGTGCTCGCGGACGTTCTCGGTTGGGACGAAGAACGCATCGACGAGCTCGTGCGGGCGGGCGTGCTTGGTGGCGTTTAGCGCGGCTAGGGAGCCATCGAATAGCTCCAGGCGTGACGCGTTATTCCGCCGCGTTCGACGCCGGCCCGGCCACTGCCTCGATCGATGGTGAAAGATAGGCGCCCTGCTTCAGCAACTCGCGCTGGATAAGCCGGGGATCGAGATCGCGCGGCCGGGTCCCCGAACCCGCGGCCAGCGCCGCCGCGACGCCGGCGGCATGGCCCGTCAACCAGCATTGCGGAATCTCGCGCAGGAAGGAGTGGGAATTGGTGTCGCAGGCGATGTGCCGGCCGGCGCCCAATACGCCGTCGATACCGCTTGGCACCAGCGCGCCGTAAGGCACCGAGATGTTGGGGAACTTGGGCGCCAGAGAGGTCGAAACGCCGATCTCGTCGTCCCACACCTTGCCCTCGTCCCACTGTGCCCGGCTCACCTTGTTCAGGCCGATCAGGCGGCGCGAGTGGCGGACGCCGATCTGCGGCGCGCCGAGCATCAGGAAGGCGTTCTCGAACCCCGGTGCATTCTCGCGGTAGGCCTCGACATGGCCGGTGGTCAGGTGGCGCGAGCGGATTTCGACTTCGCTCAGATCCTCGACGTCGACGGCGCTGTAGCCCGACAGCCGGGGGCCCATGAACAGCGCGACGTCGTTGCGCCACGAGACGAACGGCTTTTCGAAGAATTGCAGCCGCTCGCGCCCGCGCGCCATGAAATCGGTGAAACCTTGCGGGTCCTCGGCGCGGAAGGCGAGCCAGCGGTCCATATCGACGCCGCCGATCATGAAGGCGGTGTTGATGCAATGGTGAATGTCGGTTTCGTCGACGTCGCTCTCGAAATCGAGACCGGCGCGGGCCAGAAGATCCGCATCGCCCGTCGTGTCGACGACGGTCTTGGCGAGCACCGCCAGGCGGCCCTCCTTGCTTTCGAATATGGCGCCCCGCATGGCGCCGTCCTCGACGATCGGCTCGACCGCCCAGGCATGGAAGGTGAGCCGCACGTTCTGTTCCAGCGTCATTTGCATGGAAAGTGTCTTGAGCGCCTCCGGATCGATCGTCGGCGACCAGGTGACGATGCCGTGATACGCGGCCGTGCGCTGTGCCCAGTACGCGGCGGTGGCGACATCGGACGAGCCCCAGTCGGCGCGTGGCGGGCCCTGCAATGCGTCCTTGGGCAAGCGATCGATGATGTCGCGGGCGACGCCGGCGATGACCTGTTGGCCGTTCCAATCCGACATCCGGTCGATCCAGATCACCAGGCCGCCGGTGGACAGGCCGCCGAGATGGTTGTAGCGCTCGACCAGCATGACATCCGCGCCAACGCGCCCGGCTGCGATCGCCGCCGCGGTTCCCGAAGGCCCGCCGCCGACCACCAGCACATCGGTCTCGGCCATGACCGCCGTCTCGCGCGCCGCCTCTTTGATGGTCAACTGGGGGCGGGGAGGGCGGGGCGCCCGGTCCTTGCCGCCAAAAATCTCTACCCCTCGTTCGCTGCCGACCGTGTTGCTGAAATTTTCACCGCTCATATCGCCCTCGTCCAATATGTCCACTCCAAGCTAACACCAATTTAGGCAACGCCACCAGGGCACGGGGTCAGGCTCCTAGTGTTCTGATCACAACACTTGATTCCGAAGCTCTTTCCCACCGCCACCCTAATTCGTCATGCCCGTGCTTGACACGGGCATCTCTCTCCGCCTGGAGCTTCTTTCTTTTCAACGGCCAGGGAGATGCCCGGATCAAGTCCGGGCATGACGGCGTTGGGTGCCAAATGATGGAATCGCATCACTGGCCCGCGTTGTGGCCATCCACGCCGGTGCTATGATGCCGTTCTCGTACGCAGGGACGGATGAAGGCGCGCCATGGCCTCGTGGATGGTGGGAGTCGATACCGGCGGCACGTTCACCGACCTGATCGCCTTCGATGCCGCGAGCGGCGAGCGCCGCGTCGCCAAGGTGGCCTCCGATCCGGCCGATCCCTCGCAAGCAGTGATCCGCGCGCTCGATGAGCTGTTCGCCGGCGGCATCGATCCGGCCGACATCGGCTTTCTGGCCCACGGCACCACGGTCGCCACCAACGCGCTGATCGAGGGCAAGGGCGTCAAGACCGGGCTTCTGATCACCCAGGGCTTTCGCGCCGTCTACGAGGCGCGTGGCTGGGCCCAGCCCGACGCGGACGACCTGCTGGATCCGTTCTACGTCAAGCCGCCGCTGCTGGCGCCGCAACGCCTGACCCACGAGATCGCCGAGCGCCTCGATTATCGCGGCGAGGTCGTCGAGCCGCTATCCGAGGACGACGTCCGCGACGCCGTCCGCCGGCTCCGCGAGGACGACGTTGAGGCGGTGGCGGTATGTTTCCTGTTCAGCTTCCTCAACGACGATCACGAGGAGCGCGCCGGCCGCATCCTGGCCGAGGCGAACCCCCATTGGCGGATGTCGTTGTCGTCCCGCATCCTGCCGACGATCCGCGAGTACCCGCGCCTTTCGACCACCGTGATCGACGCCCATATCGGCCCGATCATGGAATCCTATCTCACCCGCCTCGCCGAGCGCATCGGCGAGGCGGGGATTGCGACGCCCCAGCTGTTCCTGATGCAGTCCAACGGCGGGCTGATGCGGATCAACCTGGGCGCCCGGTTTCCCAACCAGACGCTGCTGTCGGGGCCGGCGGCGGGCGTCGTCTCGGGCGTCGAGCTGGCCGGGCTGTCGGGTCGCGAGAACGTCGTCACCTTCGACATGGGCGGCACCTCGACCGACATCAGCGTCGTCGCCCAGGGGCGCATCGATGAGACCAGCCAGGGGCGCATCGCGGGCCAGGACATCGGAACGCCCATGCTGGCGGTCAGGACGCTGGGCGCCGGCGGCGGCACCATCGCCCATATCGGCGCCGACGGGCTGATGAAGGTCGGCCCGACCAGCGCCGGCGCCGATCCCGGCCCGGCGTGCTACGGCAACGGCGGGGTGGAGCCCACGGTGACCGATGCCAACCTGGTGCTCGGCGCGCTCGGCGAGGGCAACGCGCTCGCCGGCCGGCTGCGGCTCGACCGCGAAGCGGCGGAGGCGGCGATCCGCGCCCGCCTGGCCGAGCCGCTCGGCCTCGACGTCATCGCCGCGGCGGCCGGGATCTTGCGCATCGTCAACACCAACATGGCGGTCGATCTGCGCCTCGCGTTCCAGACCAGGGGCGAGGATCCGAGGCGCTTCGCGCTGGCCGCGTTTGGCGGTGCCGGGCCGTTGCATGCCGCGGCGATCGCCCGCGACCTCGATATCCCATGCGTGCTGGTGCCGCCCAACCCCGGCCTGACCAGCGCCATGGGGCTGTTGCAGACCCGGGTCCGCCATGTCTATCTGCGCTCCTCGGTCGGGCCGGTGAGCGGGTTTCCGCCCGACCGCATGGACGCCCATTTCGACGATCTCGCGGCGCGCGCCATGGCCGACGTGGCCGACGAGGGATTCGCGCCCGATGCCGCGTCGGTCCGCCGCCAGTGCGACATGCGCTACATGCACCAGGGCTATCAGCTCGCCGTCGATTGCCCGGCGGGACCGGCCACCGAGGAAACGAGGGCAGCGCTGAAACACGCTTTCGACGAGACGCATCAGAGAATCTACGGCGCCAGCGCGCCCGACGAGGACGCCGAGATCGTCACATTCCGAGTTATCGTCGAGATCGAGGTGCCAAGGCTCGACCCGCCCCGGATCGAATCCGGCGACGGCGACCCCGGTCGCGCGCGGAGCGGCGAGCGCGAGCTGTTCGACGCCGCTTCTGGCGGTTTTGCTACCGCACCGGTGTTCGACCGCGCGCGTCTTCTCGCCGGCGATCGCATCGCGGGCCCGGCGATCGTCGAACAGTTCGATTCGACCACCGTCGTGCCGCAAGGCCAGTCGGCCGAGCTCGACGCATTCGGAACCCTGGTCGTCGATACCGGAGCCGGAAAATGAGCATCGATCCGATCACCGCCGAGGTCGTCCTCAGCCGTCTGCGCGAGACCACGTCGGCGATGGCGCACGCGCTGTTCCACAGCGGCTATTCGCCGATCCTCCGCGAATCGCAGGACGGCACGGCCGGGCTGACCGACGCCGACGGCCGCGTGATCATGACCGGCGGCGGGCTGCAATACCATTCGCTGCTCTATTCCCAGGCCGTCGGCGCGGTGTACGAGCGCTATCCGGCGCACGCGATGCGCGACGGCGATGCCTTTGTTTCGAACGATCCCTACAAGGCCGGCAACAGCCATGTGCCGGATACCGTCGTCGCGACGCCGGTGTTCTATCGCGGGTCCGTGATCGCGTTCGGCGTCAGCGTCGCCCACAAGGCCGACGTCGGCGGGCTGGTGCCGGGATCGTCGGGCGCGGCGGCGCGCGAGATCTTCCACGACGGGCTGCTGCTGCCACCGGTCCGGGTGTGGTCCGACGGCGCCTTCAATCCCGAGATCGAGGCCATCATCCGCAACAACAGCCGCGCGCCCGACGTGGTGATCGGCGACCTGCGCGGCCAGATCGGCGCGACCCGCCTCGGCGCCGAGCGCCTGGTCGCGCTGGCCGACGTCTACGGCGTCGATACTGTTCGCGATGCCATGACGGACCTGCTGAGCCGGACCACCGATCGGGTGCGCGCCGCGTTCGCCGATTGGCCCGACGGCAGCCACGAGGGCGAGGGGTGGCTCGACCACGACGGCGCCGACACATCGAAGCGGGTCCGCATCCACGTCCGGGCGACCAAGGCGGGCGACCGGCTGAGCCTCGACTTCTCGGGCTCGGACCCGCAGACGGCGGGGCCGGTCAACACCCCGGGTGCGACGGCGCGCGCGGTCTCGATGCAGGCCGTGCTCGCCGCCTCGGACCCGACGATCCCGATGAATTCCGGCGCCTTCGAGGCGGTCGAGTTCGTCGTGCCGCCGGGCCGTGTCGTCAGCCCGCAATTCCCGGCGACCGTGAACCATTATTTCCCGACTTCGCACCTGGTCTACAACTGCGTTCTTGCGGCGCTCGGGAAGTTCAATCCCGCGCGCGCGGTGGCGCCGTCGGGTCTCGGCACCGGCGCCATCGCCATCGGCTACACCGAGGGACGCACCGGCAAGGCGACGGTGCAGTACGAGCTCAAGATCAGCTCGCTCGGCGGCACCAGCGACCACGACGGCGCGGCGATGGTGTTGCCGATGAACCATTTCGCGCCGGGAACGCCGATTGAGGTGGTCGAGACCGAGTACCCGGCGATGGTGACGCGCTACGATCTATGGCGCGATTCGGCCGGCGCCGGGCGCCAGCGCGGCGGTATCGGTTACGTGCGCGAATACCGCTTCCTCACCGACTGCATCCTGACCGCGCGCACCTCGAACCATCGCAACGCGGCATGGGGTCTCGCCGGCGGCAAGGGGCCGCCACCGTCACGCACCACGATCCGCGACGCCGACGGCGCCAGCGAGGACATGGACGTCATGGAGACCCGCCGCGTCGGCGCCGGGGTCACGCTGAGCTTGTCGCAAAGCGGCGGCGGCGGGTATGGCGATCCGTTTACCCGGCCGGCCGAATTGGTGTTGCGAGACGTGCGCGACGGCTATGTTTCGCGCGCGGCGGCCGAGCGCGACTACGGCGTCGAGATCGATGATGGCGGAGAGGTCGACGAGACCGCGACCGCCGCGCGGCGGTCGCGGCGCTGAGCGCCCGAGCGACCGGTCAGTCGATCGATTCGGTGAGGCCGCGCAGCTTGGCGCGGAGCTGTTCGCCCACCGGCCCGCCGTCACCCTGGATGTCGCGGTCGAGGATGAACTTGATCGCGGTCAGGTGCGCCTCGACGACCTTGAGCTTTCGTTCCGACGCGGACCCGTTATCGTGGACGTAATTGCACAGCGATCCGCCGACATCGGTGATCAGATCGTAGCCGAACGAGCCGCCCTGACCCTTGATGTTGTGGCAGATCTCATGGATTTCGCGGACGTGCTCGGCGTTCTCGGGCTGGGAGTCCGCCGCCTTGGCGAGCGCGGCGAGCGCCTTTTCGAGATCGGCGCGCATCCACTCGGTGAAGTTCTGGGTCAACGCCGCGACGGCGGCTTCGGCCTGGCGAACAGCGTCGGGAAGATCGTCGTCGTCCGTGGCGTGTGAAAGCGATCCTGTCATGGGGCACCTTGAGATGGCACTGCAATATTGCCGCGGATAATGCGGGATTACGCTTAACGAAAGGGAAACGGAGGGCGCCCGGAGGCGGCGAACTGGTTAACACAATTTCAAGCTCGACGCGGTCAACTCGTGGGTGGAGGCATTCAAGCCATGCCGACTTCCCATCGACGCATTCGATACGCCGGATACCGGACCGCGGCCGTCCTGGCGTCTCTGGCGGTGGCCGTCGGTGCAATGGCACCTGACCGCGCCGCCGCGTTCGGCGACGCCACCGAGCCGGCGACGTATGACAACGCCCTGGCCCTGATCGGCGGCGGCGATCACCGGGCCGCCATCGTCGAGCTCAAGCGTCTGCTGAAGAGCGAACCGGATCATGGCGCGGCGCGGCTGCTGGTCGGCCGCGCCCTGGTTGGTGTCGGTCTCGGCCATTCGGCGGAGGAACAGCTCCTACGCGCCGCGGCGCTCGGCGCCGACGCCGACAAATTGGCGCCGGCCCTGGCCCGGTCGTATCTCTTGCAGGGAAAATTCGCCGACCTGCTCGAGCAATTTCCGCCGGGCGACCGCCCGCCCCACGTCGCGGCCACCCTGGCGTCGCTGCGTGGACAGGCCCATTTCGCCCTGCACCAGTACGACGAGGCCGATCATGCCTTCGCCACCACGCTGGCCCACGAGCCCGACCGCGTTGGCGCCCTGCTTGGGCGGATCCGCGTCCGGCTCGCCACGCTCCGGCTCGTAAAGGCCAAGCGCCTGGCCGACGATGTGGTGGCGCTGGCGCCCACCGCGCCCGACCTCTGGTACCTCAAGGGCGAGATCGCGCGGCGCCAGGGCGATGCGGTCGGCGCCGTCGCGGCCTATGGTAAGGCCCTTGCGATCGCCGCCAGCCACGTGCCCGCGCGGATCGCGCGTGCCGCCATACTGATCGACCAGGCGCGGCTGGAAGAGGCAACCGCCGACCTCGATGCAGTGCGAGCGATCGTGCCGTCGGATCATCAATCGGCCCTGCTGCACGCGCTGATCCTGGCCAGGACCTATCGCGCCGCGGACGCGCGCTCGGCGGTGGACAGGCTCGCTTCGGCGATCGACCGGGAGAACAGGGACCGACGCGAAAAAGGCCCGTCGCGAATTCTGTTGGCCGGCGTCGTCAGTCACAGCCGCGGCGCGCTGGACGAATCCCTGCATGCTCTCGGCCGATATATCGAGCTCGCCCCGCAGCATGCCGGTGCGCGGGCCCTGGTCGGCGGGATTCTCGCCCAACGGGGGGATTTGGCGGGCGCGATCGCGACCCTGCGGCCAGCGCTCGCCTCCGCCCCGGAAGACACGCGGCTTCTCGGCTTGCTCGGCGGCTTTCTCATGCGAGCCGGGCGCCACGGCGAGGCTATCCCAGCCATCGAGGCCGCGCTCGGCCACGCTTCCGGGTCGCGCATCCTTGAACGACAGCTCACGCTGAGCCGGTTGGCCGCCGGCGGGTCGGTGGCCATGGGTCCCGCGCTCGACGATCTCCTGAGCGCCATTGGTCCGGCGCGGGGCGGCGTGCTGATCGGCTTGCTACAGCTCGGCAAAAGCCGATTCGTCGGCGCGCTGGACACCGCCCGCTCGATCGCGGTGCAGCGCCCCGGATCTCCGCTCGCCCAAAACCTGGCCGGGATCGCGCGACTCCGACAGGGCGACCGCGAAAAGGCTCGGGAGCATTTTCGGCAGGCCCGGGCGTTGGATTCGGCCTACGTCCCGGCGATCCATAACCTCGCCTCCATCGCCAACGATCCGGAGGCGGCGCGCGAATTGTATCGCGAGGCGTCGAAATCCGCTCCTGAAGATTTGGACGCGATGATCGAATTGGCGGCGATCGCAGAACGCGCCGGTGATCTGACCACGGCCATCGGCTGGCTGGTGCGCGCTCACGAACAAGACGAAAGCCGGGCTTCCGTGACGCTGGCGTTGAGCGATCTCTACCTGCGCGCGGGCCGTACTCGTGAGGCGATCACGCTGGTGGCGCCGTTGGACCGGCGACGCCGCGGCGACAAGCGAATTCTGGAGGCCGCGGCCAAGGCCCATATGGCCGCCGGCGACACCGCGTCGGCCATCCGGCTCTACCGCGAGGTTTCGCGTGCCGAGACCGGCATCGCGGGTGAGCTGAACCGGATCGCGCGGGTCCAGCGCCGTCTCGGCGACACCAAGGGTGCCATCTTCACCTTGAAAACGGCGATGGCGGTCGACGTCCGCGACCATGAAGCCCGCGACGGTGTGCTCGAGCTCGACGTGCCGTCGGGTGGCATCGATCGGCAGCTGGTCTACGCCGAGACACTGCGACAGCGATATCCCAATTCCGGGATCGGCCATGTCGTCGCCGGCAACGCGTGGATGCGGGCGAGCCGATTTGGCAAAGCGGCTGACGCCTATGGCGCGGCGCTTCGGATCGATCCCCGCACCGAGACGGTCATGCACCGGTTCCGGGCGCTCGAGCGCGCCGGAGAGCAAGAATCGGGGCTTCGGATACTCGAACGATGGATCGCTGGCCGGCCAAGCGATCACGCGGCGCGGCGCGCGCTTGCCCTGGCGTCGATCCGTGCCGGTCGGTTGCGGCGCGCCAAGGAGTTGCACGATCAGCTCGTCGCGGAAATGCCGAACGACGCGGTCGTTCTCAACAATCTCGCCTGGCTGTCGGCCAGGCTGGGCGACGAACAAGCCCTTTCATTCGCCCGCCGCGCCCACGCGCTGCGGCCCTTGGATCCGGCGGTTCTCGATACCTACGCCATGATACTGATCGAGCGTGGTGAGGCCGAGGGCGGACTGAAGCTGCTTCGCCGCGCCCAAGGACAGCGGGCGGGCGACGCGCGTCTTCACTACCACGTCGCGGTGGCGCTCAGCCGGCTCGGTCGCCCGGCCGAGGCGCGTGCCGAGGTCGAGGCCGCGTTGCGCTCCGATGGATCCTTCGCCGAGGCGAGCGAGGCGCGCCGCCTTCTTCGCGGTCTGGGCGGCGCCTAGGAGCCTGTCCGGGTAACCATCACCGGCGGCGCGAGCCAGCCGACGAGCTCCTAGCGGCTTCCCGGTTGGTCCGTCGCATTTATCGGAGCTAATTCATTTCCTCTCACCCGACGCGAGGGTGGCGGCCCGGACTGTTCAGCCGCGCGGTCGTGTGGTAAGCCCACCGCCGTCGCCCGCAGCCGAGGCTTGGCCGCTCCATGCCCGCATTATGAACGGCATCTTTTTCGCCATCGTCCTGATCGCGTTCGCGACCGCGGGCTATCGCCAGATCGTCTGGGTTCAGCCGTCGGTGGACGCGGTGGCGCCGATGCAGGCCTTGGCGCTGGGCATGGTCGACACCGCGGGTTCGGCGGTCACGCTGGCGATCGGGCTGGTCGGCGTGATGGCGCTGTTCCTCGGCCTGATGAAGGTCGCCGAGGCCGGTGGGCTCTTGACCATCATCGCCAAGACCATCCGGCCCGTCATGGTGCGGCTGTTCCCCGACGTGCCGGCCGATCACCCGGCGATGGGGGCGATGATCCTCAACATGTCGGCCAACGCGCTGGGTCTCGGCAATGCAGCGACGCCGTTCGGCATCCGCGCCATGCAGGAACTCGACAAGCTCAATCCGCACAAGGGCACGGCGACCAACGCCATGGCGCTGTTCCTCGCCATCAACACGTCCTCTGTGACGCTGCTGCCGACCGGGGTCATCGCGCTCCGCGCCTCGGCCGGCTCGCTCGATCCGGCGGGTATCCTGCCGACGACGCTGTTCGCGACCGTGTGCTCGACCACTGTGGCGATCGTTGCCGTTAAGCTCTATCAGCGCTATTCGGCGATCCCCGAGGCGATCGCGTCGGACGACGCCCACGGTGGCGAGGACTTGCTCGAGACCGACGCCGTCGCGACCGACGATGCGCCGGTCGAGAGCTCGGGCGCCTATCCGGGGTGGGTATCGGCGACCGCGCTCCTCGCCATCGCGGCGCTGGTGCCGTTGACGATCATTTATGGCCGCGACATCTCGCCGTGGATCATTCCCGGCCTGATGGTGGCGCTGCTGTCGTTCGGCGTCGCCCGCGGCGTGCGCATCTACGAAGTGTTCGTCGACGGCGCCCGCGACGGCTTTCAGGTCGCGGTCCGCATCATCCCCTACCTGGTCGCGATCCTGGTCGCGGTCGGCATGTTCCGCGCGAGCGGCGCGCTCGATGTGCTGGTCGGTGCGATCAGCCCGGTGACCACGCTGGTCGGTATGCCGGGCGAGGCGCTGCCCATGGCGCTGTTGCGGCCGCTGTCGGGATCGGGCGCCTACGGCATACTGGCATCGATCATCAACGACCCCGCGGTTGGGCCGGACAGCTACGCCGGCTATCTCGTCTCTACCCTGCAGGGATCGACCGAGACGACGTTCTACGTGCTCGCGGTGTATTTCGGCACGGTCCAGATCCGCCGCGTCCGCCACGCGCTATGGGCCGCGCTGACGGCCGATCTCGCGGGCATCATAGGCGCGGTCGCAATCTGCTCGTATCTCTATGGATAGGAATTCGCGCACCGGGTGCGATTTAGGCTATCACTGACGATCGGAACCTGCTAAAAAAAGAGCGGAGCCATGGCCGGCGCTGGCTATACGGCTCCGCTAGTCACAGGGGAGGCACAGGGAGGCATTGGTGGGACAACCAAATCACCTCCCCCGTGGCGCATGAGGTTCGTGGAAGGGAGAAACCACAAACCCGACACTATATTTAGTGCATTCGGCGAAAATGTGTACAACTAATTGAGGTCGAACGATTAGCTGTCGAGTGGTGCCCGACTCGGTTGAAGTTTAATTTCGGCATTGAAATCAATAGAATAGAGAAATCAAGCTTAATCGGCTTGGTGTCGGCGCGAAAAAAAAGCGAATCACTTGGCTATATTGTCTCGAATCGGGACCAACTTTATTTTCGTCGCGCCTCGGCTTCATACGCCGCGACCTTGCCGTCGATCTCGGCGAGCAGAGCGGGCAGGCCGCTGCGGCGCAGGATCGAAGAGTATTCCGAGCGCCGCGTGGCGAGCTCGCTGTAGGCGCCCTTGAGCTGGACGTCGACCACGCGCCAGCCGCGCTTGAACCTGCGCATAAGATAGTTGATGGCGATGGCCTCGCCGTCCGATTTCACGATCTCGGACTTGACGACGACCGACTTCCGCCGCGACGGCACCTCTCCGAGGATGCGGAATTGCTCGCCCGAGTATCCGTCGAACCGATTGGCGTAGGTCGCCGTGGTCATGCGGCCGAAGGCCGCCACGAGCGCCGACTTCTGTTCGTTGGTGAATGTCTTCCAATGTCTGCCGGCGACGATACGAGCCATGACCCCGACATGGAACGCGCGCGAGATCTCGGGCGAGAGCGCTTGGAAGCGGCCCTGAAAGCCAAGCTCGCTTGCCCGCGTCATGACGCCGATCAGCGATCGGTGGAACTGATCGATGATGCTCTCCGCCGGCGTCCCGGCGCCCGAAACCGGCCCGAGCGTGGAAAACACGATCAGCGACGCGGTGCCAAAGCCGAGCATCCACCCGAAAAACCCGCTTCGCTTGGTCGTGCGACCCATACGTGGCGCTCCCGCTTCCCGGCAAGATTCCCGCCCCTAGACTTAGGGCCCCAATGCCGGGTTCGCAACGCTCCAGCGCGCCATTCACGAAAAAGCGTTTCCGCGACATTAGTGTCCGGCGCGAGGTCGTTGGGGATCGCCATGGCGTAAAAGGCAATAGCACTCGCCGCCGACCCGCGCTTGACCGCGCAGTCTGACGAGCTAATCTCGGTGTCGAGGCTCGCCCAATAAGAGGAGATCGCCATGACCGCAGTGACCCCCATGCTCAAGGACCAGGACAGGTTGGACCAGCTCGATTCACGCTACGTCGACGTTGCCGGGCTGCCGTGGAAGCCGACGCCGTGCGAGGGCGTCGACATGAAGATTCTGTTCCAGGACGAGGACCGCGGTCTCCTGACGGCGCT
>PVBE012780039.1_pt1 | contig 22971 bp, 12 predicted proteins | sample 1631181 | NCBI WGS metagenome assembly PVBE01 (sample SAMN08397723, study PRJNA350692) | Marine metagenome, whole genome shotgun sequencing project. | isolation source: water | place: Pacific Ocean | collected 2012-04 | reverse complement strand
GTCTTCGAAGTGGGAAAACTCGAGGGGCATAGCTATATCGCTATGCAGTATATCGAGGGGACCACTTTTCAAGAATTTATCGGGGGGGAGGAACGGTTGATCGCCGCCCTCGTTCGGGATACCGCCCTTGCCCTTCAATATGCGCATGAGAAGGGAATTGTTCATCGCGACGTGAAGCCGGCCAATATCATGGTGGAAGAACTCGGTTCGATGTCAGGGGATACCCCGTCTCGTCTCAATTCGATCGGGTTCCACGTCTATGTCATGGATTTTGGTCTCGCCAAGCAGGTTGAGATCGATTCCTCTATTACCCGGGTCAATTCCGTTCTCGGCACGCCTGCGTATATGTCGCCCGAACAGGTAGAGGGAAAGAACGACACGCTCGACCATCGGACGGACGTTTATTCTCTCGGCGTGACCCTGTACGAATTGTTCACCGGAAGGCCTCCTTTCCGCGCTTCGAGCACCTACGATCTTTTCAAGATGATTGATGAGGAGGAGCCTGAATCTCCCCGGTCATTGCGACCGAAGCTCGATCGCGATCTCGAAACGATCGTCATGAAATGTCTGGAGAAAGATTCCCAGCGGAGGTACGAATCGGCACAAGAGCTTGCGGATGAACTGACGCGATGGCTCGATGGGGATGCGATCCTTTCGCACCCGCCCTCTACGGTTTATCGGGTTCAGAAATTTGTTGCGAAACGAAAACTTCTCGTTTCGATTGTTACGGTGGCACTCCTCTCTGTCTGTGGACTCTCCGGCTTTCTTCTTATCGAGCAGTCGAAAAAGCGGTCTGCTGAAGAGGAACGGATCGAGGCTGATGAAAATAGACGAATTGCAGAAGCCGCCGTCCTGAAAGCGAAAGAGAACAAGCTCGAGGTCCTTCGCCGGGAGACGCGGTACCGGCTCGATACTCTTCTTCGATTGCGTCGCTCGGGAAGTCGGGAGGGGATTGAAGAAGATGTGAAGCAGATTGTGGTCTCCTGTGACGATGTGTTGCGCGAATATCCCGAACTGGCCGAACCGCACTACATCAAGGGGCGCATGTACCGGGCGGTTCTCCAGGAAGATCGTGCCTTAAAGGAGCAGAACGAGGCGGTTCGACTCGATCCAGGTTATGCACCGGCGCTCTACGAAAGGGTTGTCCTGGAGACTCAGACCTATCGGAATGAAGTTCGGGAGTATCTGGAACGGACCCGGCGGCGCCAGATAGAGCAAGTCCTTCAGGGGACCAGTCGCAGTCCGAGGAGAATCGAGATCGATCCCGCAACAAAAGAGAAACACGCTTCGCGACGACAGGAAATTCAGAAATATCTTCAGGAACTCGAGGCGTTGGTAGAGCGTGACCCTTCCCGGATCAGTACAGGAAAGCTGGCGTGTGCCAAGGGGCTCTTACTCTGGATTTCGGGAGAAACGAAGGAGGCGAAGAAGTTTCTTCAGCAGGCCCTTAGTCTTGAGAAACTTCTCGAAGAAGGGGTGGAAGCACTTGCGACCATGGAATCAGAGGAAGGTCGATATGAGAGCGCGATAAAGTGGTGGGGAACCGGCGTCGAGAGGGATAAGGGATATGCCCCGTATTACGAAGGTCGTGGATTTGCACATGCGAACTGGGGGCAATCTTTGAAGGGAAAGGATTCTCTCTCCCAACACAGGGCTGCGATTGTGGACTACGACCGCGCTCTCTCCATGAGGCCTCTCATGGAAACGTGGATGATGAGGGGACTTTCCCATCTGATTCTTGGAATTACATCCTTTGATCAGAGGGTGAATCCGGAGGGACTCTTTGAGAAGGCGGTTGCCGATTTTGATCGGGCGGTCGATATGTCCCCGGAAGAAGCCGAACCGAGAACGGGTCGCGCCCGGGCGATTCTGGTGGGTGCCCACTATAGTCGCATGATGGGGCTGGATCTCAATTTTGATAATCAATATCGGGAGGCGATCCGGGAACTGGACCGGGCTTTGGACCTCACTGCAAGTCGTCCGGAAGTCTGGAGCATGCGGGGTGCGGCGAAGGTGGAGTATGCAACGTATCTTCGTGATCGGAAAGACGATCCGGTATTTTTCTACGAAGGGGCGGCAGCCGATTATGAGGAGTCGCTGAAACTCGATCCGAACTGGATCGAGACCTATGTTCGTCTCGGGATGGCGTTGACGCAGTGGGGGGTTGCCCTGGAACACATGGCAGATCGTATTCCTCTGGAGAAACGGGTACGGAATCCGTCGAACCTGGAGCCTGATCCTCTTCCCATATGGAGCCGGGCAGAGAAGGCGTTCAAGAAGGCGGTCGAGATTGATGAAAAGTGGGGCGAAGCGTGGTTGCGGCTCGGGGGGGTAAGGATGCATGTGGGGGCCTACCTTCGAGGCCTGGGCAAGGAGAATCCAGTGAAAGACCTGCGGCAGGCGATTGAGGATGTAAACAAGGCGATGACTCTGGGGTCCCGTACGTATATGACGTATTCGATTCGGAGTAGTTGTTACTTTAATCTGGGGAGGCATTATGAATTTTCGAATCAACCGGAGAAATGTCGTACCGCCTATCAGGCTGGATTGAAGGATTATCAGACCACCATTCGATTGAATCCGGGGATGAAGGGTCAACTCGAAGAAATAATAAGAGACATAAAAAGTCGCATCAAGTAGCGAAGGGTTTCTTGGCCATCATCGTGTAGCTCCGTCCCGGGAGAGAAATCCATCTCGACCACGCACCCCGCGAAGTCTGCGTCCAGTCCCACGAAATTTTCCAGTCGGGAAAGAGATTCTGTAAGAGCTTCGGAGGAAAGTCCTGCAGGTGCCACGGCGTGTGGTAGAAATTCCAGCCGGGAGCGATCAACTTTCCGAGCCGAACGATTGGGCTCGTATGCGGAACCCGGATATAGGCCATCCCTCCCGGACGAAGAAGATCGGTTATTTTTTTAATGAACCGGTGCGGGTCGGAGACATGTTCCAGAACGTAAAAGGCGGTGACCGCATCGAACGGCCCTTCCAGATCGGCGGTCAGAAAGTCTCCCCGTTTTTCCGGTCCCACACACAAGTCGATCCCCTCCGCGTCCCATCCGAGGGCCCGCATTTTCCGAACAAAGACTCCGGGCCCCGAACCGATGTCGAGGATTCTCCCCCGGGGGAGTACGGAGGCAGCATGGTCGTAAAGCGCCTCCATCTGATCTTCATGAGCCTCTCCCTCATCATAGGGCTGGTAGATCGCCTGATGAAGCCATGTGTCAGTCGGGCGGGGATTCTGGAAAACGAGGCCACAACGGCACCTCTCAAAGCGGCGGCCGTTCTCAATATAATAGGTAGATCCTCTCCCCGAGCAGATCGGGCAGAGAACAATGCTTTCCTCTATTGCTGGCAGAGATTCCATTCGCTAGAATACTACCCCTCATGACCATTCGGCTCTACACAGAAGATCCATATTTGAACGAATTTCAGGCGAAAGTGACCGCCCACCATTCGGAGGGGGGACGGATCGCGATCGTTCTCGATCAGACCGCCTTCTATCCCACGAGTGGAGGGCAGCCTCACGACATCGGAAAGATCAACGACGTTGATGTTCTCGAAGTCGTGGAGCGGGGAGACGACATCCTCCATTTTCTCGCAGAACCGATGGTGGCCGAAGAAGTAAAAGGGTTGGTTCACTCCTCCCGCCGTCGTGACCACATGCAGCAACACCACGGGCAACATATTCTCTCGGAAGCGTTCCAGCGTGTCGCCGATGCGGCAACCCTCTCGTTTCATCTCGGGGAAGAGATCTGTTCGATCGACCTCGACCGGGACCTCATTCCCGTCGGGGAAGTAGAAGAGGCACGGGAACTCGCCAACACGATCGTGAATGAGGGGCGGGAAGTTGTGGTGAAGGTCTACTCTCGCGAAGAGGTCGAAAAACTGGCCTTGCGGAAGCTGCCTCCCCAAGAGGCGGACCAGGTTCGGATTGTTCATATTGAAGGCTTTGATGCACAGCCATGTTGTGGGACGCATCCTCGTCGAACGTCCGAAGTCGGACCTGTTTTGGTGACCGACGTCGAGAGGGAGAGGGGAAAGACGCGCATCTATTTTGTTTGCGGGTTCCGGGCGTTGGAATTCGCGAAGAAAAATTGTGACATTCTTCGCTCGGTGGGGGCAACCCTCTCCAGTTCCCGGGACGGAGTGGTCTCGGCGGTGGAGAGGTTGTCGACGGAACTGACGGAAGCTCGTAAAGGGCTCGTCGCGGCCGAGAAGATCAAAATGGAAGCGGAAGCTGTGGGGCTTGCCGATCGGGCCCGGAAAGAAGGATCGGTTCGGATCGCACGATCAGTCTGGCAAGGGAAAGATATGAAATATCTTCAAGGGGTCGCGCGTGGCGCGGTTACCCGGCCCGGGATGGTGGTTCTCTTCGGCTCGACCGGGGAGAGTTCTCAAATGGTTTTGGCACGAAGTGAAGACGTTTCCATCGATCTTCGCCCCATTTTGAAAGAATCTCTATCCGTGATTGAAGGTCGGGGCGGGGGGGCTCCCGCATTTTGCCAGGGGGGAGGTCCGGGAAAACACTTGACCGAGGCGATCGAGAAAGCGGAGGCGAGCATTGTTGCGTCTCTGGCTGATTAGTCTTCTCTTTCTTCCTGTTTTTCAGGAGAAGGAAGATCCCCGGTATGAGATCCCTTTTGGGGAACTCTCCGAGCGGCATCAGGAAAAATGCAGGTTGGTCATGAAGGGTCTCACCACAACCGTCCCTCTTCCTCTGACCCGTGTAGAGACCGATCCGGAAGTGTACGATTTCCTTCTCGGCGAGCTTCCTTTTACCGCGGCGGTCTGCCGCATTCTCGAAAAGGCTTCGTATGAGGTCTTCCGGGATCCTCGAATTCCGGAAGAAAAGGACGCACGCAAAGTGTGGCATGATAAATATTACCTCAAGGATGGAAAGGGGATGAAACTTCGCGTCGAACGAGCGTTTTCGGAACCGAACCGAATCATCTTTTATACCTACGGCAGTTATAAAATGTCGGGGCTTCCGAAGATCTGGGGACGTAGTATCATTGTGGTTGTCTGGGGTCAGAAGGGAGAGATCCTGGCCACAGAAGCGAAGGTTTTTCTCCAGGTGACGACGGCGGTCTTCCGAACTCTTGCTGAAATTGGCAAAACGATTGTAGAAAAGATGGTTCGGAAGAAATCGGGCCTCTTTATTCAGGCGGCGCAATGGGTGGCCGAGGCGGCACGGGAAGATCCCGAAGCCCTTTACAACAAGATACGCAAAAGTAAGGACATCGATCCAGATGTCTTGAAGGAATTTCGACGTCGGTTTCTACAGGGAAACTGATCATAACGATCTTTGAGAATCGGCAGTCTCGCCCGGGGCGTGGACGATCGATCCGTTTCGACGGGTAGGAAAGTCCGGGCTCCTGAGGGCAGGGTGGTTCCTAACGGGAACGCACTTCTCGTAAGAGAGGTGACGGAAAGTGGTACAGAGATTCAAACCGCCGATGGCCCGGGTTTCGGCCCGGGATCAGGTAAGGGTGAAAAGGTGCGGTAAGAGCGCACCGGGCTGATCGTGAGAAAGGCCGCAAGCTAAACCCCACCCGGAGAAAGACCGAATAGATGCGGGGTGCGGTTCTCCGCCGGGGCCGGCCCGGTCGAAGTCCGCCTAACGGCGGAGCCCCGCCGGGTAGGTCGTTCGAGCCGGTCGGTGACGGCCGGCCCAGATAAATGATCGTCACCCGGAAACGGGAACAGAACCCGGCTTACGCGTCCCGGGCAAGGCTGCTGAATCATGAGGGAGAACTTAGGAGGTTTTGATGTCTTGGGTTTTGGTGCTATCCGCACTCCTCGTTGGCGGGGGAGAAATCGAGTGGCAAAAAGGGGATCTCCCCAAAGCGTTTGAAACGGCTCGAGAAACAGGCGAGCCGATCATGGTCTACTTCCGTGCCGATTGGGACCGTTTCTCCGGTCAACTCGATGACGGGGCCTTTTCCGATAAAGACGTGGTCTCTCTTTCGAAGAAGTTTATCCGGGTTCTGATGGATTGTTCGAAGAAGCCGGTCTATCGGGAGATGACCCGGGTTCATCAACTCGAAGGTCTTCCGTCCCTCTTTTTCTTCGATGCTTCGGGTCGGAAGACAGGGAGTGTGGTCGGCTACGTTCCGGATCAGGATGCGTATCTCCACGCCATGCAGGAGGCTTTTGCGAAGAAGAATCGGCTTCCCCAGCAGGATTGGAAAGAGCGGATAGAGCGGATTCAGAAGCGCGTGGAAGAGACCCTTTCTCAATCGCTCGATCGGGTTCGGGGGGAAATTGACAAGATGGTCCGCCGCTCTCTGGGTCGGTTGAAACGGGATCGGGCAGGGAAAAATGACACTCTGGATGAAGAGGTAGATACCTTTGCTGGGAAAATCCGAAAGGATGACGACCTGCATACCCGGTTGAAGATCTTTCTTCAGTCTGAAAAAGGGAAGCGATTCATCCGGGGGCAGATGCAAATGCTCGATGTGGATAAACTCGAAGATGCGGTCGAGCACTATTTCCAGAAGAACGGGGATGGCTCCTATTCCGTTCGTCCGGAGTATGAGGCGCAACTTCACGGGTTCCTCCAGCAGATGGCTCCTCCAAAAAGTTCACGGGGGATCACACTCGGTTTCTCGGGAGGAGAACTTTCAGAAGAGGATCGGGAAGCTCTCGATATGGATCCCGGAACGGGGGTCCGGATCTCGAAAGTAATTCCGGGAGGGGCGGCCGAGAAAGCGGGAATAAAAGTGGGGGATATCCTTGTTTTCATGGGAGGTCACGAGGTTGGTCCGGGTACGATCCGGAGTGTGATCGCGACTCTCTCCCCCGGGAAAGCGGTTTCTGTCGTCGTTCTCCGAAAGGGAAAACGGAAACGACTCTCCCTCGTTCCAGTAGAAAAGGATAAGTAAGTCCACGTGGTTGAAAGAGAGCCCAATTCGAATCCAGATAGTTCCGAAGAGCAACGGTTCGGTCAGGTTGCGGTCTCTCTCGGTTTTATCTCAGAGGATCAACTTCAGGAAAGTTTGCAGGAACAGACTCATTCCAGGAAGAAAGGGAGTCTTCTTCGTATCGGTCAGATTCTCATGCATCGGAACTATCTCACCACCGAACAGTTCCTCAAGATTATGTCGGAACAGGAGACCCGGTACGGGGGCTCCGAAGATCGGCAAACGATGGTGCTGGGGGAGTTGCTCGGGAATCAGGAAAGATCTTCGGATGATCCACTCGGCCCCGGGAAACTTCTTGGCCGGTATAAAATCATCCGTCAGATCGGACGGGGAGGCATGGGGATTGTTTATGAGGCGGTCGATTCCGTTCTCAAACGAAAAATTGCTCTGAAGGTATTGCGCGAAGATATGCTCGACGCGGGCGTGGCGAAACGTCTCGAAAAAGAAGCGTTGACCGCGGCGCGTTTGAAGCATCCTCACATCGTGACTCTGTATGAATCGGGAGTGATTGACGGAACCCGTTTCCTGGCGATGGAATTGGTGCAGGGGGCGACGCTTCGGGATTGGCTCATTTCCGGGAACATCACAATAGAACAGAAGGTTTCGATTCTCGAGGATGTCTCCCGTGCGGTGGAGTACGCGCATACGCGTGGCGTGGTTCATCGGGATCTGAAACCGGGAAACGTCATGCTCGATGAAGAGTCCCGTCCGATGATTATGGACTTTGGGCTGGCACGACTTCTCGACGATGCCACGGCGATGAGCCGAAAAGGGGCGATGATGGGGACCCCGGGATACATGGCTCCCGAGCAGATTACCGGCTCGGGGAGTGTCGATGGTCGAACGGATGTCTATGCTCTCGGTGTCATGATGTATGAATTGCTTGCGAACCGTCTTCCGTTTGACGGGCACAGTGCTCCCGAAATTTGCCGGAAAATTATCGAGACCGATCCTCTTCCGATTGAAAACCTCCCCCGGGAACTGGCGGCGATTCTCAAGAAGGCGATGGCCCGGGATCGGATGACTCGATTTTCCACCGCCGGGGAGTTTGCCGATGAACTCCGGAGGTATCGGGAAGGGGAGCCGGTTCAGGTCTGTCCTCCCAATCTGAGTCAATCGGTGAAACGATTCGTTCGGCGCCATCGGGCGGCTTCAACCGGGATTGCGGTCATGGTTCTTGCGGTGGTTCTGGCCTCCTTCTTTTTCTTCTGGTTCGAAGGATACCAGAAGAGGATTCGCGCCGAAGAGTTGCTTACGAAGGCAACGGAGTCCCAGAGGCAGTACGAGAATCTCTCCGTTCGTCTCATGGACCTTGAGGTCGAGATCCGGAAGGCGGATGCAAAGCTTAATCCACGTGCTCCGAAAGTGGAGAAGGAAAGGGTCTGGAAAATGAGACAGGTCCGGGAGGACCTGGAGCTGGAACTCCTTCGGACGGAAGCCCGGATTATCGGGTTCTGTGTTGCGGCTCTTTCGTATGATGATCTCGCGGCGGAAAAACTGCTCGACTTTCAGTGGAAGCGCTTTCTCCAATCCCAGGTGGAAGGGGATTATACGGCTGCTGAAATGTATGCGGAATCGATCCGTCAGATGGCGGAAGATCGGGGCCTTTCTGATTGGATCAAAAAACTCGACTCGGGTGGGAAGGTCGGGATCGATTCTACTCCCCGGGCCGATTTTCTCGACATCTATCTTTTTGAGGAGAGTGTGTCCGGGCCTCGAGAAAAGGTGGAGGTCGAAAAGGACCTTTCGTTGCCTTTCCGAAGGGAGAGTTTGAAACCGGGATCCTACCTTTTTGTTCTTCGCAAGAGAGGCTTCCGGGAGGTTCGTTTTCCGGTTTTTGTCGGCATTGGAACGGAGACAGAGTCGAAGGTTCGACTTCTTACCAGAACGGAGATCGGGGAAAAGTATGTCTATGTTCCTGCCGGACCTTTTATTTCTGGGGATCCGAATGCGTACTTGGGGGCTCCCCGCCAGCCTTCGGTTTTTGTCGATAACTTTTTGATCGGAAAATATGAAGTCACTCGTGCCGAATACCTGATTTTTCTCAATGATCTTCTGAAGGACGGAAGACACAACGAAGCGATGACCCATTTACCCGCCGAAGTGATTGAGAACGGAAAGCAGTATCGTCAAATATTCCGACATGACCACCAATCGGAATCCGACTTCTTTCTGTTGGAAGGGTTGGATGCACAGGCGCCGATCACCTCCATCCGATGGTCTGATGTCCAGGCGTATGCCGCGTGGTTATCGAAGAAAACGGGCCAGTCCCATCGGTTGCCGACCGGGCTGGAATGGGAAAAGGGGGCCCGAGGGGTGGATGGACGGAGCTTTCCCTGGGGGGAAATATTCGACTGGTCTTTCATGAATGGATATTACACGCGGGAGATCTTCGGACTGGTTGCGGTCGGAAGCTATTCAAAAGATGTTTCCGTGTACGGTCTGTATGATGTTGTCGGAAATGCAGCGGAATGGACCGAGGATCTGTTCCATATGAGGGAAAAGAAGGATCAGGATGGGCTTTGTTATGGGGCTTCCGGGGGGAGAACCATTGAGCCCCAATTTCATGTCGCCTCTCGATTCCCGCAAGTGCGGCTCAGTCGGCCAAAATGGGTCGGTTTTCGACTCGTAAAGGAACTTCCCCCGTCGGGAGAATAGTTTCCAGAAGGGCTTCTTGCATTCCAACAATCTCATCGGTAGGGTAGAAGCCCAAACGCTCGGACCCGGTGGTCCGTATTACCTGAACGAACCAACCAATATCATCATTACGGAGGAAACGCATGAATGTTGTGAAACTGGGGCTTGTCCTCGGAACGCTTCTCCTGTCCGCCCGTGTGGGGCAGGCCCAGGAAAATCAGGATGAGATGAAGAACAGTTTGCTGAAGAAGGTCGAAGATCGTCTTCGTGCAGAAGAAGAACGGATTCTGAAAGAGATCTCAAAAATTATTGATGAGGAACTTTCTGGCTGGAAGGGCGGAGAAAAGAAGACCGTCGTCAAGCCGAAGAAAGAAAAGCCTGCGCCGAAGAAGAGTAAACCAGGTTCGAAAGAACCGGGATATCTCGGTGTCTTCCCTGCGGAACTGGAGGCGGAAGAGATGCAGAGTCTCGGCCTTCAAAGCGGGATTATTCTTCGAGAGATTGTAGCGGGTAGCCCTGCAGAGAAAGCGGGTCTCAAGGAAGGGGACGTCGTCTCCAGCCTGAATGGAACTCCGATTGAGGATATGGACTCCTTCCGCGATGTGATTCTCGACTTGGGTGCGGGAAGCAAAATGATCGTTGGATACCATCGCAATGGAATTAAGAATTATACAACGGTGACGCTCGGGAATCGCCACGCGATGGAAGCGACTCCGACCCCTGCTCCCAAAAAGAAAGAAGAGTTTAAGCGCGACCGGACCGAGGAAGAACTTCGCAAGATGACGAAAAAGTTCCTCGAAGAGAAACAGGAGGAAAGAGAGTCCCGCCCCCAGGAGCGTGTGCCGGGGGAACTTCCTGGGCTCGACTTCCTTGCGCTGGACGAAGAGGCTTTTGAATCGATTCGGGGAATGCTCGAACAGTTCGGAATGGATCCGGAGCAGTTCTTCGCTCAGGGTGAGGATGGAAAGTGGCGTCCCAACGGGGAACTGATGGAGATGTTCAAGGGCTTTGATCTTCGGAAAATGTTTGAGCAGTTCCGAGAGAACATGCCGGAGATTCCTGGATTGGAAATGCCCGAAAAAGATGATAGTGAAATGCCTCGTGAGGCTCCGGTCGAGAAACGCCTTCCGTTGAAGAAAAAAGAGAAGGCTCCCGTAAAGAAGCCGGGCTGGATCGGGATTGTTCCCGTCGAACTCTCCGAAGAGGACGCTCTGGAACTCAATATCGACAAAGGTCGTGGCATGGTGGTTACGGAAGTGATCGAAGGAAGCCCTGCTCATCTGGCGAAGCTCCAAGAGGGGGATGTGATCACCCACATCAACGGAAAGCCTCTGCTTGGCGAGGATGGCTTGATTGAGTTTGTCCGGAGTTCGCATGCGGGACAGAAAGCGACCTTTACCATTCGCCGTGATGGAAAGAAGAAGAAAATCCGGATTATTCTCGGCGAACGCAAAAACTAATCGGTTGGATTCATGGCGCCTTCCCAGGAAGGCGCCTTAACCTGCCCGGTGACTCTGGGAACTTTTCCCTTCTCAACGTATATTAGCCTTTGTGATTGCGAAGCTGATTGGCGTGCGTCCCGGCGAGGGAAATATTGTGTTCCGTCTGGGGGGACACGCTTTCCTTATTCTCGCCGCGACAACCATCTACTACACGGCGGCCGAAGCTCTTTTCCTCTCCCATTTTGATGCCGAACTTCTCCCTCTTCCTTTTCTCTCCGGAGCGATTCTCATTCTTCTTCTTTCCGTCGCGTACGAAAAACTTCAGCGCAAGTGGCGGGCGGGCCGACTCTCTTTGATGCTGGTACTGTTTCTCGCCTCTTTCTTGAGTCTGCTTCTTTTTCTGGTGAAGGGGGGGATTCCAGGCGGTCCCTTTCTCCTTCTCGCAGCGGCTCCGATGTCGGGCGTTCTTCTGCGGGTTGAAAATCTTGGCTTCTTTTCCCGTTCTCTCGATACGCGTGCCCAAAAGAGACTCTTTGCTACGGTGGGAATTCTCGGAGGGCTCGGGGCGGTATGCGGCGGGCTCGTCGCTGCAGGGTTATCATGGAGGGTGCATGTGGAGCATCTTCCCTGGATTTCGGTCGGCCTCATTCTTTTTTCCAGCCTTCTTCTTCAAGGGGCTACGGCTAGATTGCGTCCTCGGACTTCTCCCCATGCGGCTCCCTGGGGGGAAGTGGTTCGCCACCGTTTTGCCTTGTTGCTCTGCCTGCTTATTCTTCTTATGTCCATTTTAAGTACGGTGATTCGGTATCAACTCGGTGCCAGTCTGAAAGAGTCCGAGTTGTCTCCGGATGGGATGGCCTCTTATTTGGGAATGTTGAATGCGGGGATCAACCTCTGTGCAGTCCTCTTCCAATTGTTCCTCGCTCGCTCGATTATCCATCGGTTTGGAGTGGGATCTTCTCTTGCCCTCTATCCTCTGGTTCTTCTGATTGCGGGGGTGGCCGGTATTTTTCTCGGAGGGCTCCTGGTTGCAAGCGGAACGCTCTTTCTCGAAAGGTTACTTCGACAGAATTTACAGCGCCCGGTTGCGAATGTTGCTCTCATGCCGATGCCCGATTTCATTCGATCTCGAGCTGCACTGGTTGTTCGGGGGGCTCTCGGACCGGTCGCCATTGCGCTTGCGTCTTTCGGGATTTTGATCTCCTCCTCTTCCGTCTCCTGGTCCCAACTTTCGATCGGAGTTGCGATTCTTGCCGGGGTCTCCTTCTTTCTTGCGATGTGGGTTCGCAAAGAATATGTGGCGGAAGTCACCTCCGCTCTCCAATCCCGAAGACTTCGGACCCATGGGGCTTCCGGGGGACCGTCTCTTATGGATGCATCGGTACGAGAATTGTTGGCAGAGCAGGTGGCGAGTACTTCTCCGGAAAAGACGGTTCTTGCTTTGAGACTTCTGGTTGGAGAGGTGACTCCGAAAATTGTGAGGACGATTCAGGAGCGGTGGCCGCGCTGGGAAGCGTGGAGGAGGGAAGAGGCGGTTCGAGCGATGGGGGTGGATCCTCATCCAGATTCAATACGATTTCTTACCGAACTTTCTCCCACAGAGGCGGAGCGGGTTCTCGCCGCCCGGTTGGAGTGTGCGGAGGTTCCCGTGTCGCCGCAGTTGCTCCACAGTTGGATCCAAACTTCCGGGGCGGCGCTTCGGTCTGCAGCTCTGGTACGTCTTTTCCATGAAAAGGGCACAGAGGCGATCGCTTCCTCTCTCGAGGAGTGGATTCATTCTGAGGATCCGACCCTTTCGGAAGCGGCGGTCCGCGTGATCGGAGAGACGGAGGACAAACGCTTCTGGGAAGAACTTCCCCGGCTTGCCCAAACGGTCCCGGTTGCGGTAGCCGAGGTTCTCTCGAAAAACCCAGACTCTTCCTTTAGCTCTCTCTGTATTCAATTCCTGATCGATGAACGGACCTATCTTCCGGCCCGGGAGGCCCTTATCGGAATGGGAAAGGATGCGGTCGATCCGCTCGTACAAGCAATCGATCTTCCTCTGGTGATGGGGCGTGCGATACAAGTTCTTGGACAGGTTCGAGAACGGAATGCACGGGTGGCCCTTGTTCAACTTCTCACCCATTCGGATGACGAGGTTCGTTCCCATGCCGCAAGGGCGCTGTCGGGAGTTCGGGGGCTTCGAATGGCCCCGATTCTGGAAGCGATCGAAAATGAATTCCATCATGCAAAACAACTTCGAAAAGAGGCGGTCGAGTCGGAAGGGGTTTTACATTCGGAGGCCGAAGGGGAGTTTAATCGGGCGGTCGAACGAATTCTTATTCTGTTTTCCCTTCTCTATCCAAAGAGACCCTTTCGGCGCATTCTTCTTTCCTGGATTTCTTCCGACAAGGTGCAGAGAGGGTTTGCCCTGGAAGCTCTCGAAGCGAACCTTGACTCTCATTGGAGAGAGCGTCTTCTTCCCGTCCTCGACGGAAGTGAAACTGGTTCGGTCGAAAAGAGAGAGGCCGATCCTTGGCGGGATCGTCTCCGAAAGGCCTTGGCGAAACCGGGTACCGATCTGATAATTGATGAGGCTCTCCGATTGAAAAAGAGCACCCTCTTTGAACGATGGCGAATGAGGGATTTGGAAGCTCTTGTTCTTCGGATGAGGGAAAGTTCCCCGCCCATTTCCGGGGGAAGAATTATTTTGGTGGAGGGCAGGCCCGTCCACCTTGCTTCCGGGATTCTCGGCCATGAAGAGGCCGCTCCTTCCGTAGAGGGGGCCATTGTTCTTTCCCTTCCTCTTCTTTACCAGATGATGGAACGTCGTCCCCGTTGTGCCAAACTCTGGTTGAGGACTCTTTCTTCGAAACTCCTTTCCCGGGTGAGTGATCAGGAGTCCTACACGATGGGAGATATTTCCTTTGCTTCGCGTCAACCCTTGGAGGGAGAGGAGGGGGATCGCGATCTTTCCCTCTGGGAGCGGATGTTTTTTCTCGGGTCGGTTCCCCTCTTTCGGGGTATGAGTGCCGAACGGTTGAAACTGGTCGCCGAAATTTCCCGTTCTCTTACCGTCCCCTCTGGAAGTCGAATTGTGAAAGAAGGGACCCCGGGGCATCATTATTATGTGGTCTGTTCCGGCACGGTTGAAGTGGCTGTCGAGGGTCAGCAGGTCAGTGTTCTCGGCGGAGGAGAAGGGTTTGGGGAGGCGGCCCTTCTTTCCGGAGAACTTCGCCAGGCAACCGTACGCGCCTTGTCCCGATGTGACCTTCTGTCCATCGATCAGGTCGATTTTCTCGACCTCATTCATGTCCATCCCTCATTGGTACGCAGTTTTACGCCGATGATTGCGGAGAGGTCTCTTCAACTCCCCTGAGTTACCGGCACTCTTTCTCAACCCGTTTCCGGTATTCGTCTTGAAGGGTCCTCGTGATCGGACCAATCCCTCCAACCTTCTTTTTTTCAAATCTGGTTATCGGCATGATCTCAATCAGTGCGTTCGTGATGAAGACTTCGGAAGCATGATCGAACTGGGTGGGGAAGACCCGTTCTTCCCGGATGGGTATGCCGAGGCGATGAGCCATTTTTAGGATCAATTTTCGTGTCACCCCAGGGAGAATTCCGGCATGGAGGGAAGGGGTGATCAAGGTTTCCTTTTCTACGAAGAAGATGTTCGAGACGCACCCTTCCAGAACTTCTCCCTCCGTTCCGAGCCAGATCGCATCGACCGCTCCCCGACGTCTCGCCCCATCCCGGGTGAGAACATTTTCCAGATAGTTGAGAGTCTTATGACCGGAGAGAAAATGAGCAGGGTCTTTTCGGTTCCGGGCCTGAAGTAATCTGGCGCCCTGTTTCTCCCACCGTGGGGGAAGGTTTTGTCGAGGATGCGCTTGTACCAGGAAGTTGGCTCCTCCGGTCAGAGTCAGTCTGATATATGCATCTGGGGCACGATTTTTTCGACAGAGTTTTTGAATTTCCGCTTCGATCTGCTCTGTCTTCATCGGAACGGTCAACCCAAAGGTACGCGCAGATCTTTTCATGCGCTGTACATGATCCTGGAGCCGGAATGGGATTCCCTTGTAGCCGCGTGTCACTTCAAAGAGACCAAATCCGTAAGCGGTCGCTGGATCGGTTACCGGGATTCGCGCGCGGTCGTCCCGAAGAATCTCGCCATTTAGAGAGACATATTCCATTTCATTCCCAATGCTCGTGCCATGCCCCGGGCTTTGACGAGAGTTTCCTGATATTCCGATTCCGGGTCCGAATCCGCCACGATCGCGCCCCCGACCTGGAAACTATACCGACCCTTGTCATGATGAAGGACGCGAATGGCGATCGATAGATTCATCTCTCTCCCCGGTCCGAGCATTCCGATGGCACCGGTATATACGCCCCGGTGGGTCGGTTCCAGTTCATCGATAATCTCCATAGCACGGATTTTTGGTGCTCCGGTGATACTGCCTCCGGGGAAGGTCGCCCGGAGGATATCGGCGCTTCCCACGCTCTCTCGGAGGGTTCCCCGGATGGTCGCAGAGAGGTGGTGGACGGTGGGATGAGTTTCGAGTTTTTTCGCTTCTTCGACCTGGATGGTTCCTGCCTGGCAAAGTCGGCCGAGATCATTTCTCTCCAGGTCGACGATCATGGCCAGTTCTGCATCGTCTTTCCGACTGGAGTAGAGTTCTCGTCCCATCCTTTGATCTTCCACCCGGTTCATGATTCGGGGGCGGGTTCCTTTGATGGGTCGGGTCGTAATCTCGGTATTATGGACGGATAAAAACTGTTCCGGTGAGGAGGAGAGAACACTCTTCCCTCCTATATCGAGAAAAGCTGAAAAAGGAGCAGGGCTCTCCTGTTTCAATCGTCCATAGACTTCCCACGGGTCGGGACCGGTCGTTTCAAACCGTTGCGACAAGTTTACCTGGTAGATATCCCCGGCTGCAATGTAGTCCTTGGCGATACCGACGGCTTTCAGGTAATCCTCTTTCGAAAAGTTCTGAGAAAGGGGGGGGCGGTTTGTGTTGCCGAAGAGTTCCCGGTAATCCGTAGGGGAGATGGCACGAAGTCTTGCGGGTCCTTCTGTTCCGATCGTGCGCCAATGCACGTGGGTAGGAGATTTTTGCTGAATCTGATCATGGAAGGCGATAAAAAGGTCCGGAAATTGGAGGTCATCTTTTGTGGAAGAAGGAAGGGTTTCCAGAGATCGGCAGAGTTCATACCCGAGCCAGCCTATTCCGATCAGGTTTTCTTCTTTCAGGATCGAGTCGAGCGCCTCGAAGGGGTCTCCCGTCCAGATTCGTTCTTTTCCCGCTTCCCAAAGGGATATGCGGGATCCCTTTGCGGAGAGGACGAGGCAGGGGTCGGATCCCATATAGGTTGATCCTCCGGTTTGTCCCTCCACGAGAGAACTCTCCAGGAGGAAAGGGAAAGGTCTTTCTCGAAGAACGGGCTCCATTTCCAGTATGGGGGTTGTCGTTTTCATTCGACCCGCATTCTACCGGGAAGCGAAAGACTCGTCGAGGACCTCTCGCTTCTTGACCGAAAGGGGCCCCCATTCCTACAATGCCTCCGCATATGGGCAAATCGAACGTGGAGGAACGGAACCGGGTTTTCGAGGAACTCCTGAAATTTCTTTCCATGGAATGTCCGGCTCTTCTTCCGAAAGCGCGGGAACTTGCGAAGAAAAACGGGTCCAGCCCTTCAAAAATTGCACGTGGCTTGCAGACCGCCATCCGGAAATGGGGCGATTTCCCGGCCGAGGAAGCGGCCGCAGAACTTTGGCCGGGAACCCGGGTAGAAGTTGCGTCGGGATGGTACCGGGATTATCTCTCGGAAATTCTGGAAGGCTTCTTTCGTCGACAAGAGATACGAGCCTCGATTACCCCGGAAGAAAAGATCCAGATGTATCAATGGATGGTTCTTACCCGAACTCTCGACTCCCGTCTGAAGGAACTGTTCGATACCAAGGATGTAAAATGGAATGACTATCCTTCTCCGATGAAAGGGTTCCGTTCCTGGGGGCAGGAGGCAATTTCCGGATTGACTCTTCGCCTTCGTCGTTGGAAAGAATATGGGGAGAAATCGGATTGGATTGGACCGGTGATTCGGGATATCGGAGTTCTTCTCGCCTGGACCGATGACGTTGATAATCCTCTCCATGCTCAGGCCGGGAAGATGGGATCCCCGATGGAAGGTCGTGATCTTCATGTCGGAGATTTCAGCAAAGGGACTCTTCCTCCGACGGCTCCTCTGGCCGTCTCTACCCAGACCCTGATCGGGATGTCCTATTCGATGAAAATGGATCAGGACGACCGCCTTTGCGTTGGTTTTATTGGGGAAGGGGGCGCAAGCTTAGGCGAGTGGCACGAGGCGATTAACTTTGCGGCGGCGCAGAAACTGAACATGATCTTTGTTCTTGAGAATAACCAGTGGGCTCTCGGAACCCATGTATCGGAACAGTCTGCGACGAAACGATTTGCTCTTCGTGGACCGGGATATGGTATTCCCGGGATCTCTGTCTTTGGGAACGATCCGGAAGAACTCGCTGCGGCGGGGGCGTGGGCCGCGGAACGTGCCCGGGAAGGAAAGGGACCGACTCTCCTGGAGGTTGTTTCTTATCGTCGAGGGGGGCATGCCCATCATGATGATCCCCGGTTTCACGGAATGCAGCATCGTCCGGGGTATGAATATTCAGAAGAAAGAGATCTGTGGGCGGCGGCGGATCCCATCGAAAATTACGAAGCTCAGTTGAAGGCGGAGGGTCTTCTGGAGGATCCCGAGCCGATTCGAAAGGCCGCAGAGGAGCGTGTGGATGGGGCGACCGACCGGATGCGGCGGGCGGCGTGGCCGACGTTCGATGTCACGCGGGAGGTCTTCGCTCCCCGTACCACCCCCGCTGTTGTCGTTTCCGATCCTCCTTTACGGGAGGCGGGGTATGACGAAGCGGTTCGCATGGCGATTGCCGAACAGATGGAACACGATGATTCCGTCTGGGCGATCGGAGAGGATATCGCCGGACGATATGACGGAGCCTTCGGCGTGACGCGGGGGTTGAGCCGTAAATTTGGTTCGTTGCGGGTTCTCAATTCTCCACTGTCGGAGGGGGCGATCATCGGCTGCTCCGTAGGATCGGCCCTGTTCGGAAAGAAGCCGGTGGCGGAGATGCAGTTTGCTGATTTTCTGGCGACCGCGTTTAACGCGCTTGTGAACAATGCGGCGAAAATTTACTGGCGATATCGCAGGCCGGTTCCCATGGTCGTTCGCCTTCCCTATGGAGGGGCCGCAAAAGATTCCCAGGTTCTTCTGGGCGGAGGACCTTTTCATTCCCAATGTCCCGAGTCATGGTTTGTCCGGACTCCGGGATGGAAGATTGTCGCCCCCTCCACACCGACCGATGCGAAAGGTTTGATGGCGGCCGCCATACGGGATCCCAATCCGGTTCTTTTCCTGGAAGCGAAAGGCCTCTACTCTTTCTTCAGTCGGGATCTTCGCGAAGAAGTTCCGGTGGGAGCGGACTTCGAAATTCCCATTGGGGAAGCGAAGGTTCGAAAGGTGGGAAGTGATCTTACCTGTGTGACCTACGGAGCGATGGTCTTTGCGGCACTCGAAGCGGCGGCAGAATTGGAAAAAGAGGGTGTCATGATGGAAGTGATCGATCTTCGGACACTCGTTCCTCTCGATGAAGCGACCATCCTGCGATCCGTGGAGAAAACGAATCGGCTTCTCATTGTTCATGAAGATTCCAAGCGAGGGGGTTTTGGGGCCGAGATTGCGGCCATGGTAGCCGAGCAGGATGTGTGGAATCTGGATGCCCCGATTATGCGGGTGGGATCCCCGAATACACCCGTTCCTTATTCTCCTCCGCTCGAACATGCCTATCTTCCCAAGACCGGAGATCTGCTTCAGGCGGCGCGCAAACTCGTTTCCATGTAGTCCGAGCTACTCCTGGACGAAAACCTTTCCCTGGCTTGGTTCTACTTGTCGTCCCAGGGGGGTATTTGCATTCGATCCATTATGACTGGTGGGGGTTCCTGTATGGACGATTCTTTCCCCTTCTACGGAGACTTTTGAACTTCCTTTCCGGAAGGTGACCTGTCCACAGATCTCTCCGGAAATAATCCCCCCTTTTCCACACTCTTCGTTCCCGGCTGATATACGGATTTCTGTTTTCTGGGTGCAGACCTTTTTGTTTCGGATCCGGACTTTCGTCGAACAGGTCTCTCCATCCGCCTGGTGAAGTTCGGCTTTGTTGGTATAGGACTCCATTTTTCCGTTTTCCATCCGGCAGACATCCGGGAAGGCTTCACATCGTCCTTTTCCTTTTGTACTCGCTTCAAACATTTTTATTTTCGCTCCCACTTTTCTGCGGCCAGAAGGTCTTGATCTGTTCGGCGAACGTCTTTCATATTCGTATTGAGAAATCGCGCCTGTCGGTCCTCCACGTCATGCAGATTGGCTCCTGTCATGTTCGCGACACTAAAATTCGTTCGCTCCATTCTTGCATGGCTGAAATCGGCATAGGAAAGGTCTGCTTGAACGAAATTGGCATCTTCCGCATTTATCCCGGTTAGAATTCCACGGGAAAGAGCTACGTTCGTGAAAATAGTCTTTTTGGCTACCGCCCTGGTGAAGGTGGCTCCGGTAAGGGTCGCTCCCTGAAAGGTGGCTCCCGTCAGAATCGCCCCGGTGAAGTCACTGCCGGCCCCCTTCGTTTCCCGAAGAGAGGCCTCTGATAAATTTGCTTTGCCAAATTCGGCCCCAAAGAGAACAGATCGATCGAACTTTGCCTTTTCGAGGTTGGCTTCTTGTAGATCGATGTCGGTCAGATTGCACTCGGAAAGGTCGACTCCGAAGAGGTTTGTCTTTCGAAGGTCGCACTGCTTTAAAGAAGCCCCCGGGAAGCGAACGGTGGAGAGATCGAGACCCGAGAGTCGGCAGTCGGACATGTTGACCTTTGTAAAATCGGTCTTTTCCATTCGACATCCATCAAAGGTGACGCCCTCGATTCGCGTGTTTTCAAAGTGTGCTCCCGAAAGATCGGCCTTTGTTAAGGTTGCGCTCTGCAGGTGTGCTCCGGAGAAGTCGGTATCCTGCAGGGAGGCTCCCCAGAGATTCGCATCGGTAAGATTTGTTCCCACCAGTTTTGCTCCACGAAGATTACACTCCGCCAGGTCTGCATTTCGGAAATCCTTCCCGGAGAGATCGACGCCTTCCAGGTTGATCGCCGGGAGGTGGGGGGAGCAGAGATCGGAACGAATGAGCTGGTCCTTTTCAGGACTTGTCCCCCGGAAGTTCGCGCGAAGGAATCGGCCTTTTTCAAGCCGGGTTCCTTTCAGGAGGGCATATTCAAAGTCGGTCCGGTCGGCGTGTACCTTTTCCAGGATCGCCTCGGAGAGATCGGCCCTTCGGAAACTGCATTCATCGAGAATCGCTTCTGTAAAGTTCGTGTTCTTTGCCTGACTCTCTCCCAGATCGGCTCCGGACAGGTTTGCGCGGGAGAGATTCGTTCCCTCGAGAGTGGCTCTCGAAAGATTCGCCTGTTTCAGTTGGAAGTCTTGAAGGTCCAGGTCGGAGAGATCGGCTCCGGAAAAAGAGAATCCGGAACAAGCCGGGGGGAGGTCTTCAATGGCACGAAGGTCGGATTCCCGGAATGTCACATGCCAGAGGGCGGCTTCTGAGAAGCGGGCTTCGTGCAGGACCGATCCATCAAATCCAGAGGCTTCGATACGCGAACCGGTCCAATCGGTACTCTGCAAGGAACAGCGAGAGAGGACGCTGCTGAGTAAATTGGCTCGGCAAAATAGGGCGTTTTCCATTTGGCAGTTTGAAAGGGTCGTATCTCGGATTCGGCAGTCTTCGAAGCTGGCCTCCTTCAGATCGAGTCCTTCGAAACGGCAAGAGTCAATCTGACTTCCCTCCAGGTTTATTTTTCTCGCCTGGTGGCCAAAAATACGAGAGTGCGAGATTTCCGTCCCTTCCAGTGTGGCTTCCTCAAAGAGGCAGTGGTAGAAGGAGGCTTCCCGAACCCGGGAGTTTCTTAGATCGGCCTTCGTAAAGGTGCATTCCATCCAGGTGCTCTTGGTGAGATCCGCCCCCGTAAAAAGAGCTTCCGTAAAATCGTTCCCGTTCCAATTGATTCCGGAAAGGTCCAGCTTTGAAAGATTTGCCTTTTGCAGTCTGGATTGATTGATTTGTGCGCCATTGAGCTGCGCCCCCCGGAAATCTGCTTCCGAAAGGGTAACATCCGTCCAGATCGCCCCCGCAAGATTGGCCCCCGCAAGATTCACTCCTCGAAGATTGACCCGGGTAAGGATCGAGTCGCGCAGGTCGGCCATCCGGAAGTCCGCATCGGTCAGATCCGCGTCGGTAAGGCTGGCATGTTGCGGAAGGGTTCCTTCTTCCGCTTTTTCGAGGAATTCTTGCCGGTCCAGCAGGGTAACCTCATCCACCATGTTTTGTCGCCTTCAGGTTCGTGGAGACGAGAGAGGTCTCTTCCATCTTTGCATCGAGTAATTCCACTCCATAGAGGTTGCTATATTTCAGGTTGGCCTCTTTTAGTTGAGCCCCTTCGAGATTTCCCCGGAAGAGGTTGACGAGAGCCAGGTTTGCCCGTTCCAGATTGGCATACATGAACCGGGCCCGGATTAAATCAGATCGATTGAAATTTGCTTCGGTGAGCGTGGCGGAATTGAAATTAGCACGGTTGAGGGTGGCTCCCTGGAAGTTTGCTTTGGACAGATTGCTTCCTTCCCAGGTAGAGAAGGTTGCCTTTACCTGGGAGAAATCTCCCTGCGAGAAATCAGCATGTTTCCCGGCATGAAGTTTTACCAAAGTGGCTTTTCGGAGGGAGACTCCAACCCCCTTTGCGCCCTCGACAGAGGCATTGGTAAGGTCGGCTTCCTGTAGTTGAGCATTGGTCAGGTGTGCGCGGGAAAAATCGGCCCCAGGACATTGGATTCCGTTCAAAGTTGCCGCGACGAGGTCCGCCTGGTAGAACGTTGCCCGCTCGGCAGAAGCTCCAGAAAGGTCGGCATTGCGGAGAACCGCATGGATCAGGCTTGCTCCGTTTAAATTTGCCTTTTGGAGTGTGGCGCGGGACAGGTTGGCTTCATCAAGATCGGCGCTTTCCAGAATCGCTCCGGACAGGTCCGCTTCTCCCAGATTCGCTTCCCGAAGGTTTGCCCGTGTCAGGTCCGTATTTTTCAAGATGGCCTTGGTCAGATTCGTCTGGAAGAGAATGGCATTCCGGAAATTCATTCCACTCAAATCCATTCCAGAGAGATCCAAGCCGGAGAGATCCTGTCTGGAAAAATCCTGGTTACGCTCTGAGCTGGCCCGGAACGATTCCGGGGTCCACCTTTCCCGCTGCCATTTCGTTCGTAACTCCGTTTTTTGTTCGACCGCTTTTTGCCAGGCATCTGATTCGGACTGTACTTCGCTCAAAGAGGGAAGGCCTTCTTCTCGAATCGAATCATAGGCAGCAAGAAGCTCTTCCCAATCAGGCTCTCCCTTTTTGGAGGGTTCTCCCAATTCCTGCTCTCCTTTTTGGAGTCGTTGCAAGGCTCGTTCGAAATTGGAATCAAAGTGATCTTTCCAGTCTCTCGGGAATTTCTCCGCTGCGATGTCCGGAATCGGTTGTTCTTCGATACATTCCTGTTCGGGGGGAGTGATTCTCCCCTCGAGACAGTAGGCATAATGTTCGGGCGAGACGGGAATGCTTCCGACCTTTTCGGAGACGACATATTGGTGCGGAATCTCCGCAAGGGTTTTCGATTCGACCGGGGACACTCCGCGCCAGACAAGGATCAATTCCTCCCGGTCCATATTTACTTGAAGGGTATCGATCTTCATTTCGACTTCCCGGAATTTGGTAACTCCGTCGAGAATCTCTTTCAGGAACCAGCGAAGGCGCAGTCCAGGGAGGCGGGAGACATACGTGGGGATTTCCGGATGCATGTTTTCGAAGAGAAGTTTTTCATTTCCTTTGAGCGGGG
>PVBE011930816.1_pt1 | contig 22971 bp, 19 predicted proteins | sample 1631181 | NCBI WGS metagenome assembly PVBE01 (sample SAMN08397723, study PRJNA350692) | Marine metagenome, whole genome shotgun sequencing project. | isolation source: water | place: Pacific Ocean | collected 2012-04 | reverse complement strand
TGCGGTCGGGGCTCTCCACGAAGACATCGGTGGACTGCGACCAGGTCCATCCCTCGTGGTCAGGAAGGCTTTCCGCCAGCGGCTTCGGCCATCCCTGCACCGGATCGTATGGGCCGAACACATCTTGCCCGCCCTTGAGGCCGGGGACCGCCGCGAACTCGGCTCCAAGCGGCTGTTGCTCCTGAGCACTATCCAGCAGTCGGCTGCCTAGCAGAACGATTACCAGAAGACCCGCACAGGCTGCCGCAATTGTAAGAATACGTTTATTCATTGTTGCCCCCTCAAAAATTCCCAAACCAGCGTCGCCTCAGCGCGAGCCGCGAGGCCTCGGACACCTGCCGGAACTCCCTATTCTAGTTGCTCAGACCATACGGCCCACTACCCTCTGGGGTCAACCCCATGCCCAGTAAAGTTTCTCGTAGATTCCTCACTACAAATTGCTAAAAAAATCTAGACACCAAGGTACGGCTGCTTTCGGCCAAAAGCGGACGTTAGCGTACAGACTAGTTGACGCTTAATCGTCCTTAAGGAAGCGATTGAAGAACGCAATCGAGTCAGTCACTACCTCACGCTGAACCTGGTCGGGATCATAGACTCCGTCCGTGTTGCGCTGCACGTAAGCAAACCCATGTAGGTCGTGGTCGTAGGATTTCCACTCTACCTCCTTGCCTGCTTCAGCGAGGAGTTCGTAGTTGACCCTGAACGTGTCCTGGTTGTGGTCACGATCACGGCCCTGGACAAAGATCGGGATATCGATGGAGGCAATACGCTGCATGGCTATCGGCCTGTTCACGCGTTCCTGGACCGCCTTTGCGGTTTTTGCCTGCATCTCCACGGTGTTGACCTCCATGGTTTCTGGACGCTCTGGCGCGCTGGGATCGCGCGGGGCTAGATCCATGAAATCTGAAGAGGCCGGCTCGCTCGCGATACCGACGCGGAGGATCTCTGGGTACTCCGATGAGATCTTCATGAGCATCTCACCGCCATGACTCATGCCCATGTAGCCCACTCGACCGGCGTCGACAAATTCCAGAGTCTTGACGTATGCGATGATCGTTACGACATCCTCGTATTCAAGTGGCGCACGATTGTAGCGCGGGCGACCCGACCAGCCCCGTCCGACGCGGGGCGAGCCGTCGTAGACCGGGATATCGACCTCTGACCGATACCGCAGCCAGGCCACGGCATAGCCCGCATCTAGGAACTGGTCGAGGGTCCATCCTCGGTTGTGGCTGTAGTCGCGAACGTACTCCAGAGCCTCGCCCCCGTTACCTGAGGCGAACAGGACTATAGGGAATGGCCCATCGCCCACCGGCTTGCGAAGCCCGATCGGCGTGAATAGCCCATCGTCGGTCTCGATCAGGTGATAGGTCACAGGGAATGCCGAACCCTCTACGGCTTCGGTCATGTAGATGATGCCGCCGTCGGCGTTCGCTCCGAGGGAGACTGACCACAACGCCATAACAGGCACAATACGGACGGCGAGAGTCGCTAGGATTATCTTGATCAGCTGTAGCATGTTTGCCCCCTGATGCGATCTTCGGTTATTCGGCTACTCGATATCTTCAGACCCGGCGTTAGCATCCCGGGAAGGCCTACTTTTCCACTTCCATAAGCTCCAGGACGGATTCGTCGAGTACCGGCGTCGATCACAAGTATCGCCCTGAATACAAACGTTAGCCAACGGCTGCTTTCGGCCAAAAGCGGTCATTGGTTCTTCGCTAGTATAGCTTCTACGGCGTCTGTCACGCCCGAAAACGGTGCAGAACCAGAGCGGGGTGAGTAAGGAACTCCAACTATGAAGAACAACGGAGGGCAAATCCGGGCTCGAAACAGAAACTTCATTCACTCTGGGCTTTTTAGGTTTCGGGATACGCCAAGCTAACTGGGAATCCGTTGGAATTGCTTCAATGAAGCGGTTCGCCCTACTTGACTAATGATTGATCGTTCGAAAAGGCATGAGATACTGTCGACCATCCGTAATGGGCGCGCTACATCGTTCGATACCCAACTGCCCACCGCCGATTGAGATGCCGAATGCCGGTCATTTTGTGCAGGAGTGGGGCGAATCGGTCGCGAAGGCGGCGCTGGAAAAGTTTCAATTTTGATAGGCGAGCTATCCGAAGAGGGCCGAAACTAATGACGTATGAAACTCTGCGCTTCGAAGTGGCTGATGGCGTTGCGAGAATTGCTCTGCATCGCCCAGAGTCCGCCAACGCAATGAATGAAGCCATGATTAACGAACTCAGTGATGTCGCTATCACCTGCGATGAAGATCTTTCGATTCGCGTTGTTCTCGTCTGCGGCGACGAGCAGTTTTTTTGCGCCGGCGGAGACCTTACTGCCTTCAATATCGAGGACGACCGAATCCTGGCCACGGTAAAGACGATGGCGGATCATCTGCATACTGCGATTTTGCGATTGTCACAGATGCAGGTACCATTGATCGCCGCCGTCGCAGGCACGGCGGCAGGGGCCGGATTGAGCCTTGTTGGCGCCGCGGATCTCGTAGTAGCCGGAAAGTCCGCGAAGTTTGTCTCAGCATATACCGCCGCAGGCCTCTCGCCGGACGGTAGTTCAACTTTTTTCCTGCCCAGGCGTATCGGGGTCGGTCGGACTAGGGAGTTGATGCTGACCAATCGCGTGCTTACGGCAGATGAGGCGCTGCGCTGGGGATTGGTAAATCAGGTCGTCGAGGACATCCACGTTCTCGATGCGAGCCTAGAATTGGCGCACTCGCTCGCATCCGGGCCAACTCGCGCTTTTTCCGCGGTGAAACGCCTTCTGGACAGCTCGTTGAGAAACGATCTCGAAACACAGCTGGAGTTGGAAGCACAGTTAATAGCGGAGTCAGCCTCCAGCGCGGACGGACGGGAAGGAGTGCAGGCGTTTCTTGAGAAGCGCAAGCCTCGATTCACGGGAAGATAACCGAGTTATACGGAATGAAAACACGCATCACCGATATGCTCGGTATCGAGCACCCGATCATCCAGGGCGGCATGCATTACGTCGGGTTCGCCGAGCTGGCGGCCGCGGTGTCCAATGCAGGCGGTCTCGGCACCATCACGGGGCTAACGCAGAAAACTCCCGCAGATCTCGCGAATGAAATCGCTCGATGCAAGGATATGACGGACAAACCCTTCGCAGTGAACGTGACGTTTCTACCGACTATAAACGCGCCCGACTATCCGGAGATCATCAAGGTCATCATCGATGGCGAAGTTCCAATAGTTGAAACCGCAGGCAACAATCCCGCGCAGGTGTTGCCCTACCTGAAAGATGCCGGTATCAGGGTAATTCACAAGTGCACGTCCATTCGACATGCACTGAAGGCACAGTCGATCGGTTGCGATGCTGCCAGCATCGACGGTTTCGAATGCGGTGGGCATCCCGGGGAAGACGATATACCGAACATGATTCTGCTCCCGCGAGCCGCAGATGAAATCGAGATACCGTTCGTGTCCTCCGGCGGGCAGGCGGATGGAAGGTCACTCGTTGCTTCTCTGGCGATGGGGGCGGACGGCATGAACATGGGTACGCGATTCATCGCGACCCAGGAAGCGCCCGTACACGAAAACGTAAAACGAGCGATCGTGAATGCGGACGAGCTCGATACTCGACTCATCATGCGCCCGCTCCGCAATACCGAGCGAGTCCTGAACAATGCCGCGGTCGAGAGCCTTCTCGCGAAGGAGGCGCGGCTCGGAGACAAGTTGAAATTCGACGACATCATTGACGAAGTCGCAGGCGTTTATCCGCGCATTATGCTGGAAGGCGATATGGATGCCGGCGCGTGGTCCTGCGGCATGGTTGCCGGGCTCATCAACGATATACCGACTGTTCGTGAACTGATCGATCGAATAATGAGCCAGGCGACCTCACTCATCGAGGGACGTCTCAGCGGCATGCTTTAACCGGCACTGATCTGAATAGCGACAGATCATTAACTCACAGACTCTTCGAGCGTCATCCAGCGGCCATCTCTAACGGTCACTAATTATGACGAAGCCAAGCGCGATCAGACCGTAAACGCAGCTGTCTGACGTCAGCGCCTATCGGACGCGAAAACTGCCAAAAGGTTCATCTGCCTGGCTTAGTCCGTCCCGCTCCGTAGCTTGCAGCCCTTCCAGCATCATTCGCGAGTGGGGTGAACCAGCTTTCGCCTGCCAGCGAGGGTGCGGCAATCACCAGGTAGAGCGAACCCCCGCCTGACGCGGTATGCGGGCTACGGCGGCGGGCCCGTCAGTCGGATAAGTCGGGAACCAGCATGGCCGGTCCGGCGCCGTCGTTGAACCCGGCGACCCGCTCCCCGACGAGCCAATCCCAAGCGCCAATCGCGGCCTCCCAGCGCGGACGCAGGTCCGCGAGCCGGTCACGCTGGCCCTGCGTCAGGCCGAGCATGGCCTCGTCGACGATCCCATAGATGTTCGCCAGAAAGGCTTCGAGTTTCGGCGGAAAGTGCAACACGTCCTGGTTATTCGTGGCCTCGGGCGTGGACACGCTGTCGCGCCAGGCGTCGAGGTCGTCGAGCAACGCCCGGGCCGATTCGGCCAGTTCCGAATCGCCGGCCGCTTCGGCGAGCTTGCGGCGCATCTCGACCTGGGATCTCAGGTCGGGGAAGGCGGCCAGCCGCTGGTAGATGGCGTCCAGCATGTCGAAGGCCTCAGCGACGGCCCGCTGCTGCTCGGCGATCCGGGCCGGGTCGTAGTCGTTGACCGGGTCCCAGGTAACCTCGACGGCCGACTCGCGCACCGTGTCACCGCGCGTGAGCCGGAGGCGATAGGTCCCCGGCGCGACATGGTATCCTGCGACGGGCAGGCCGCCGGTAGTCGACCCAGCGGCCGGGGCTGTACGCAAGTCCCAGAGGGCACGATTGAGCCCGACCTCAGCCGGCAGCACGTAGGCGACGTCACCTCCACCGCCCGCATTGCCGGTGTCGGAATCCGTCGCGAGCCGCCGGATCACGTTACCGTCTGAGTTCAGGATCTCGAGGACAACCTCGTCATCGCCAAGAGCGGGCTCGCTGCCGAGCGCGTAGTAGATCAGCGCGCCATCCGGAGCGCTCGGCGCGAACATCTCGCCGCCGGCATTCCGTCCGCGCGTCGGCGTCAGCCGAAAGGCTCGCGCTGGCTCGTACAGGTGCAGGTCGGCGTCGACCTGCGACGCAGCGTACTGCCGCAGCGGGGAAAGGTCGTCGACGATCCAGAACGCCCGTCCCGACGTCGCCAGCACAAGATCTCCGCGGCGCACCATAAGGTCCGTGATCGGCACGACGGGCAGGTTGAGCTGCAACGACTGCCAGCTTTCCCCGTCGTCGACAGATACGAAAAGGCCACGCTCCATGCCGGCGTACAGGAGGCCGCGGCGCTCGGGGTCCTCGCGCACGACGCGTACGAAGTGTTCCTGAGGCAGGCCGCCGGCGATGCGCTGCCAGCTTCGCCCGTAGTCGTCTGTACGCCACGCGTAGGGGGCGTTATCGCCCTCCTTGTACTTGATCGCTGTGACGTAGGCGGCGCCGGGCGCGTGCTCCGAGGCATCGATGGAATTGATCATGCCGCGGCCGACACCTCCCGGCGTGACCTCGCTCCAGGTCTCGCCGCCATCACGTGTCACGTGCAGCAGGCCGCCGTCAGTACCGGCCCATATCGTGTCCGCATCCTGCGGGCTTTCCTCGATTGCGAATATCGTGTTGTACATTTCGAGGTTTTCATTTGTGTAGGGACCGGCGCCCTCGCCGTGCTTGCCGGGCTCGTTGCGGGTCAGGTCCGGGCTCACGGGGTGCCAGCTGTAGCCACGGTCCGTCGACTTGAGCAGCACATTCGCCGCATGGAATATGACGTCGCTGTCGTGCTGAGAAACGACGATCGGTGCGTTCCAGTTGAAGCGGTATTTCTGCTCGCCCGCCTGCACGCCGCGACCCAGCTCGTCGTAGGCCCTGATCGTGCGAACGGTGCGCGTCTGGGTGTCGAACTCTTCAATGCGGCCCCAGGGAGAGCCGGCGTAGGTGTAGCGCGGATTCTCGGGATCCAAGCCGAAATGCGCGCTTTCGCCGCCACCGTGCACTTCCCAGTCGTCGCGGCCGATCGCGCCGTCGTGGGAGCGGCTCTTTATCGCGACCGTCGAGTTGTCCTGCTGGCCGCCGTAGACGCGGTACTCGAAGCGGTTGTCAGTATTCACGCGGTAGAACTGTGCTGTCGGCTGGTTGTCCTGGCGAGACCAGCTCTCGCCGCCGTCGAAGCTGACGTTGCCCCCGCCGTCGTTCGCGTTGATCATCCAGCGCGGTTCGTCCGGGTTTATCCAGAGGTAGTGCTGGTCGCCGTGCGGGGTGGATATGCGAGAGAAAGTTTCGCCGCCGTCTACGGACTTCATGAACGGGGCGTTCATGATGTACACGGTGTTCTCGTCGACGGGATCGGAGAATACGTGCATATAGTACCAGGAGCGCGAGAGTAGCACTCGTTCGTTGTTTATCTGCTCCCAGGTGTCGCCACCGTCGTCGGAGCGGTACAGGCCGCCCTCGTCGCCCTCGGCCTCGACGATCGCCCAAACGCGCCCGGCTTTCGCCGGCGAGGTGGCCACGCCGATCTTGCCCATGCCGTCGGGCAATCCCCCGGCAAGCCGCTCCCAGCTCTCGCCGCCGTCGATCGAACGCCAGATGCCGCTGCCGGGACCGCCGGAGCGCAGTGCCCAGGCTGTCCGCTGGTTGTCCCACATCGCCGCATAAAGAATGCGTGGGTTGCCCATGTCGAGCGCCAGGTCGACAGCACCGGTCGTGCGGTTGGCGGGCTCGAGGACGCGTCGCCAGGTCGTGCCACCATCGGTCGATTTGAAGATACCACCGTCGTCCTCCGCCGCATAGGTGTTGCCCTGCGCGGCGACCCAGATGACGTCGGGGTTGCCGGGATGGATGCGGATCTCGCCGATTTGGCGGACGTGATCGAAACCGATATGCGTCCAGCTCCGTCCGGCGTCTGTCGACTTGTATACACCGTCACCCTGGGACGACATTGTGTTTCGGAAAGGCGACTCGCCCATACCAACCACGACGACGTTCGGGTCAGATGGCGCGACGGCGATGGCGCCGACGGCGGCGCTGCCGAAGTCCTCGTCCGATACCGGTTCCCAGGATGCACCGGCGTTCACCGTCTTCCACACACCGCCCGTCGTGCCCATGTAGTAGACATGCGGATCCTGACGCACGCCGACGGCCACCATCGCGCGGCCGCCACGGTAAGGTCCGATCATGCGGGCTTGAAGCCCGTCAAAGAATTCCCGCTCCTCCCCCGCCGCCTGTGCAAAGACTTCAGCCGGAGTTCCAACAGCTAACAGGATAGCAATAACTGCAGCTACTATACTTTGACGTTCATTCATCCCTCGCCCCTAAGTTTCACTGTGCTAGACATATCGTACCAGTGACTGGGATCAAAATGACCGCCGTCCTGAACGGTTGTCTACCAGCGCCGTTCCACTACCACCCGGCCATGACTCATCCCACCGTCTGACTGTAGCATCGCAGGACAACAAGGCATCTTGCGGGTGTAGTTCAATGGTAGAACATCAGCTTCCCAAGATCAGAGCTGGGGGTTGGTAGAGTACCCACGCGATACAAGTACAAGTTCCTATTCGATGATCACACTCGAACAGTATCGGTAATGGCTTTCGTTCGAGCAGCGGTATTTCTAGTACTTCCAATATGTCTTGGCAACTACTGGGAGCATACAACGGTGAAGGTCATGGTGAGCCCCAATATTCTGTTCTTTCGGATTCGACAGTCCGCAGCATCGGATCGATTCATGATCGACTTGAGCTGACCGCCAGAGAGCAGGTTCAAATTTCGGTTTAACCTCCCCCTATTTTTAGCGCACCAATGAAAGAACCATCTGTCGTTCCAATGTAGTAGTAGCATATTTGTATGAGTTTCTATTGGGAAGTACTTGTACGGTGTGGTAAAGAAAACGTTTCGTGCAACTCTCAACATTTCGTTCACGAACTTCAGCTGGGCCGCATCTGTGCCAACATGCTCGATAACTGCATTGCTAAACACCCAGTCAAACTCTTTGTCCCCAAACGGAAACGTTCCCCCCGAATACTGGACGAACCTCTTACCGGGAAAGAGTCTGTCCATTTGCGAAAGGTCTCGGATACTCAGCCCGGTGTAGTTTTGGCTTGGATATCGAAAAGTCTTGAGAAAATAATTTAGGACTGGATTCGACATCCTTTTTTCACCAAACACACCCACATCAAGCACCTTGCTAGTCTGCGGACACAACGAGTAGAAGTGTTCGAGCTTTTGCTCCCTCGAACGCTTCATGATTGATTTCTTGAGCTGTAGGGTCACATGGGCACTTTATCAACTCCACCCAACCCCCAGCTTACCGATCGAACATAATTAGCTGATAGCTCCGCATTAGGCCAAGATTTCGAGCTGTCATCGTACGCCTCGAGGGAAGACTCATCCCACTCGCCGGGTGGTCAGTGGTCTCCACCACGGAGACCATGCTGGAGCGGAGGTACCCTCACAGCTTCCCAAGCTGATAGTTTGCCCAAAAAACTGAAAAGCGGACATTCAGAATGAACCGCTGAATGGCAACATTGGGTCGTTTCGAAACTATAAGACTGATTTTAACCCGACCTCAAGGAATGTCCGCTTCCAGGCGCTAACGAGACGTTAAGAATGTCTATGCTGAGAAGGTTCTTAACGGGAACAACCGGCCAGCAGCAGACTATTAAACGTCGATCTGCGTTACTCCCCATAAGGCAAATGCAAGGCACAGAGGCACAAAACAAGGCAGCGCATGACAAAGCAATCGGAGGACAGCCCCCCTCCTCGCCGCTCCCATCCACGACGGGGCGATCAAAACAAAAAAACCTTACGGGGCCCTTATACTAAATCTTTTTTATCAATAATAACCAGTAACCAATTGATTATACTGCGAATAACTTGGCAGTTTCTAGCCATTATTCCGCAAAACCGGCAGCCATTGTGCCTCAGACCTCAGACCGAGGGTAGATACGGCTCAGTCCACCGCGCCCAGTGAAAACGCTACGATCGCATCGCCCTCCTCCGTATAGGTCCGCCGGTTGCCGCCGGCCGCCATGACGACATACTGAGTCCCATTGGCCATATAGCTCATGGGCACGGCCATGCCGGCATACGGGAGGGTTTCCTGCCAGAGTTCCTCGCCGGTCTCGATGTCGAGGGCGCGGAACTTCTTATCCATGGAACCGCCCATAAAGATGAGCCCAGCAGCCGTCGTCATTGGGCCGCCGATGATGGCGCTGCCCCAGCCCATGAAGCCGGGCGCCGTGACGCCGAAACGACGGCCAAGGCCGAATGGAATCTGCCATCTGATGGTGCCGGAGTCCATATCGATCGCCGTGAGGGTGCCCCACGGCGGCGGGGTGCAGGGCAACCCTAGCGGTGACAGGAAATTCTCCGTCGCCGTGCTGTAGGGCGTGCCAGGCATTGGGTCACCAAGACCTTCCCGGTAGCTATCGCCAGGGATCCCTTGAGAGTCAGGATCGGGCATCGGCGTAATCGCGCCGCCCTCGTTTGGTATCAGGTGATGAACCGTGGCGACCGTCAACGACTTGATGATAAACAGATTCGTAACGGGATCAAATGCAGCTCCACCCCAGTTACCGCCGCCGCCGAAGCCCGGGAAGTGTAACGTGCCCTCAATGCTGGGGGGCGTGAACATACCCTCGTAACGCAACCCGTCAAACTTAGCGCGGCACCAGGCGCGGTCGAGCAGCGTTACGCCGTAGAGTTCGTCGCGCGTGAGTGTCGTCGGCGTGAAAGGTTCGGGCAACATCGGGAACGGCTGGGTCGGCGCCGTCTGTTCGCCGGGGATATCCGACGGCGGGATGGGACGCTCCACGATCGGGAACACGGGCTCGCCCGTATCGACATCGAATACGAACAGGTAACCCCACTTAGTCTGTTGAATCGCCACGTCGCGCATCGTCCCGTCCTTGCGAATCGTCGTGATCAGCGGATGACCCGGCAGGTCGTAGTCGTAGACGTCGTGATGTACGGTCTGGTAATGCCACACGACTTCGCCGGTCGCCGCGTCCAACGCGACGGTGGCCGTACCGTAGGGAATCGGGAAAGTCCGTGTACCGCCGTAGAAGTCCGACGACGGGCTCGTCGTCGGCAAGAAAACGAGGCCGCGGTTGAGATCGGCGCTGAGCGTGGACCAGACGTTGGCGCCGCCAGTTTCATTGATTCGGTCCGGTGGGATCGGGTTGAATTCCCAAACCAGATCGCCAGTGCGGACGTCGAAGCCGCGCACAAACCCGTCGGTTGCATTGACAAAACTATCCTCGACGCCCACGGCGGCGATGACGACGTCTCCGACGACTATCGGCCCGGAGGTCGTGTGGCGCGGTCCGGTACCGTTGCCGTCGTAGTCCCAGTGAGAAACGTAGCCCGGATGTCCGTCGTTCGCGCCGAAGTCCCGGCATGATGTGCCCGTATCGCCATCCATGGCGTACATGTTGCCATTGATATCGCCCTTGAACACGCGCTTCTGACACGGCTGCCCGACCTGGGGTGTATCGGTCTCCCAGTAAGCAACGCTGCGGCAGCGGACTGCTTGTCGCAGTTCCTCGATGAGGCCGAGGCCGCCCTCACTCACATGCGGGTCGTAACGCCAGATCTCTTCGCCCGTGACCGGATTCAGGGCGATCACACGATTCATCGGCGTGCAGTAGTAGAGCATGTTGTTCGCGTGGATCGGCGTGACCTCGAGCCACGAGTGGTCGCTCGAATGATGCACCCACGCGATTTCGAGTTCGCTGACGTTGTCGGTGTTGATTTGCGTCAACGGTGAGTGCTGCGTCCCTCCCGGTTGACCGCCGAATGTCGGCCAGTCCGAACCCGTCTGAGCCGCAGCGGCCGAGCTGGCGAGACACGTTAGCCAAAGAAGTGATCGAATTATCATTGCTATTTTCCTCGCGTTCCCCAGCAACGCATGTCTATCGTAACTATCCCGATGGCGTGCACTCGTAGGGCTGAACGACTTCACCGGGACGCCACATCTAGGCCTTATCGAGCTCGACGGACTCCATGAACATCTTGGGATCCGTTTTGGTGAAGCGCGCCCCCGCTACCAGCTTCATAGACAAAAGTTACCCCTATTGTAGCTTCGTTAGGCAGCCAGCCTAAACCCCCTCAAAGAGAGCTTTTCTTGACTATGCCTCCTCTACTTTCTCCTTTTAACTATACTGCGTGGTTCGCCTTGAACTAGCTGCGTTGGCTACAAGGTGGGAAAATAGGTTCTCGGTCAAATGGGTCGGCCAAATGCTTTGAACGTGCGCGACTCGGATCTTGAGTTTTTTAGCGGGAACACAGCAAGTCCCGATACCTAACTAGAAATCTAGGAGTTATCAGATGTCTGCACAGCAATGGGATTCGCCACCGGAAATGCGAATCGACGAGACGAAAAACTATTCCATTTCGATTACGACCAATCGCGGAACCATTGAACTTGAGTTATATCCACAGCACGCACCGCAAACAGTGAACAACTTCGTGTACCTAGCGGGTCAAGGTTTCTACGACGGCGTATTGTTTCATCGTGTTATCCCGAATTTCATGATTCAGGGTGGTGATCCGACCGGTTCGGGAAGCGGTGGCCCTGGCTATCGATTTGCTGATGAATGCGACGGAAATCCGCTAAGACATGAGCGTTGCGTCATCTCAATGGCCAACGCAGGTCCAAATACCAACGGTAGTCAGTTTTTCATTACACATTTGCCTACCCCGCATCTGGATGGCAAACATACCGTGTTCGGCAAAGTCGTAACCGGAGAGGATATTGTCGACGCCATTGAGCAGGGTGACGCAATAGTCAGCGTCATCGTCACCGACTGAGAATGCCATCTCTATTGACGCAGACATACACATTGATGGCGTTATAGCTAGTCTGGTCAGATAAAAACTATACTCATATAGCTTCCTTAAGTAAGACATATTCGGTCCAGCCAATCAACGACGGCCCGAGACAGAAAGCCCTCTCCAATACGTTCAGCCAATCATTATTTCCAATTACGCTTGCTTCAATCTATCCTATAGAAACGCCATTCAACTAATTTTGTTTGCAGGAACATTCATGGCAACACATAACGCGCTACAAATGCTTGGTCGATCCGGGAATCCCGCTCTAAGTGATAACACTTTCAAAAATGAGGGGGCTTCGGTTGGACAGGCTATGACGCTAGAAGGCACCGTTAATAAAACTGGGATTTTATTAGCCCTGCTCGTTCTAAGCGCTACGTATACGTGGAACTTGTTTTTCCAGGATGGAAATCCGGCAGCGGTAATGCCAGCAGCAATTGGTGGAGCCATTGGGGGACTAGTTTTTGCCTTCGTAACCATTTTTAAAAAACACTGGGCAGGAGTAACGGCTCCTATTTACGCTCTTTTACAAGGACTTTTCCTGGGCGGAATTTCTGCTATTTTTGAATCTCAATTCCCCGGCATAGTCATTCAAGCTACGGGGCTAACATTGGGCACGCTTGCTTCACTACTCTTGCTCTATAAGTTAGGAATTATCAAACCTACTGAAAACTTTCGACTGATGATCGTCTCTGCCACCATGGGGATCGGCGTTCTCTACTTGATTAGTTTTGTAATGAACATGTTTGGCTCTGCAGGCATAGGTTTTATTCACTCTAACGGACTTTTCGGCATCGGTTTTAGCCTTTTTGTCGTTGCTATTGCAGCACTCAACTTAGTACTAGATTTTGACTTCATAGAACAAGGCGCGGAGCAAGGCGCGCCCAAATACATGGAGTGGTTTGGCGCTTTCTCTCTGATGGTAACTTTGATATGGCTTTATTTAGAAATGCTCAGATTACTTGCTAAATTAAGAAGTCGTTAGTGGATTTAAATACGATTGTTTTTGGGGTAATAATTGCCCTATCACTGGCAATTTTCTTTTATATTGGAAAATTCAGGGCGTCATCAAAACAAAAGGAAAGGGATGACAAAATAGAATGGGGAAAAAGCAAGTTCACTAATCTAAAAATTTTAATATGGGTTATGGTATCTGCATTAGGAATTGCTCTTCTAGCAAACTCATTTACATAATTTTCAAAACAATCCTCAACTAAATATGTAAACTGAATGGAGATATTCGAATGAGCAAGACAGCGATTTTTCTCGCGGGGCTACTGGCGGCATGTGCGGCACAGGTGGCTTCGGCGCAGGGCATGGGCGGCCAGAATTTCGCCACCATCGACAGCGACAGCAACGGCGCGCTCACGCTCGAGGAGCTGCTTGCCGCACCCAACATCACCGAGAACCAGGCGCCGCGGCGGCTGGAGGCCTGGGACACAGATGGCAACGGCACCGTATCCGAGGAAGAATTCAATAATCGCCCGCGGGGCGGAATGGGAATGGGCTAGAAAAGAGGGTGTCATGCGACCGACAGAGGCGCGTGAACTCCCACAGGCCCAGATCACGCCGCACGGTATTCAATTCGGGAAATCTAAGACCGGCAAGACCAAACTCGTCCAGTGGAGCAATGCCCTGCAATACTTCCTCACCAGGGCGACCAGCCAAGCCCCACGATTACCGTTCGTATTCACCAATAGCCGGAGCGAGAAATGGACTAAATGGGCCATGCACAGCGCACTACGCCGGATGAGAGCCGATATCGGCGGTTAAGGTCGAGCGTGAGAATCCCCTACAGGCCTGGCAATATAGTCGGAGGTTCACCGGCGCGGGTGTTGGGGTTGTAGGGGATATTCGCACTCGACCTAGATTGCCCGCGAGCGCAGTGACCTGCCCCCTATACCGGGACCCACCATGAGATATTACAGTCAGTTGCAGCACCCACCCTCCCAGACGGGCAATACGGCTACAATGACCGGGTCTGAATAATGAACACTGCGAGATCGCTGTGGGCTCGACCGTTCGCGACCGGTCCAACACGCTATTCCACCTTATGGCGACCACGCTGCTGATAGCTGGCTCTTCGCCTCTTGTAATCTTTGCACAGGAAAATGCCGACGCACTCGAGACGCTGGTTGTTTCCGGCACGCGTATTCCGGGCAGCTCGAGCCAACCGCGTGCCACGACCGTACTCGATACCGTAACGATCGAGGCACGCAACGACAGCGACGTGCTAGACCTTCTTGCCGCCGTTCCTGGCGTCCACGTAAATCTACCCGGCAGCCGCGGCAACGTGGGCGAGGTCTTTCTTCGCGGGGGCGAGCCCAATTTCACGTCCGTACTGATCGATGGCGTTCAGGTCAACGATCCAACGAATACGCGCGGCGGCTCGTTCGATTTCTCTACACTGAATCTCGACGACATCGAACGCATTGAAGTTTTCCGGGGGCCCTCCTCCGCCGTTTATGGCTCAGATGCGCTCAGCGGCGCGATCAACGTTGTGACGCACGGCGGCACGGATACTTTGACTACTGTCGTCGATGCGGAGATCGGAAACGACGACTATCAGCGGGGCGGATTTCGTGTTGGCGGCCCGGTCGGGGCGGCCAATCGTTTCAGCCTGGGTGTTCGCATGCTCGCGGACGGCGGCACCGGGTCTCCCGATCGGTTCGACGGTGACTCCGTCACGGCCAAACTGGATCTGGCTCCAGAGCAACGCACGAGCATCTCGCTCTACGCACGTTATGCGTCGGCGGAATCGAATGGATTTCCGGACAGCAGCGGCGGCTCACGACTGGCTGTCATCCGGAGCTTAGCCAGCCGAGATACCCGCGACAACGCATTAAGCCTGGCGTTGCGGTCACACCTCTCGCCACGCACGGACCTGCACCTCACCGTGACGACCTACGGTCATGAGGAACATACGGCCTCGCCCGGAGTCGCGCCGGGCGTCGGTGCGGGTATCCCGGCCAATCGCAGCGACAGCGATTTTTCGCGCGCGGCGCTGAATCTATTCGTTCACTCCGAACTGACCGGCATCATCGATCTAGCGATGGGTATCGGTTATCAAGAAGAGGATGGCGATAGTAATGGGGTCGTTATGTTCGGCTCAGAGTTCGCTCTTCCAACGGGTTACTCGCTTTCCCGCGATGACCTGAGCGCGTATGCGGAGTTGGCTGTGGATTCGGGGACCGGCATCGGCCTCATCGCCGGCATCAGGACGGACGATACCGATCAGGCGGGACGCGAAACGACGGGTAACGTCACGCTGGAGTACGGATTCCCCGGTGATCACCTGCGCGTGCGACTTGGCTGGGGAAACGCCTTCAAGCTCCCCAGCCTGTTCGCGCTCGCAAATCCGCTCGTGGGCAACCCGAGTCTTCGGCCAGAGGTCGTCACGAGCCGGGAGTTGGGTCTCGACCTGCAATTCCTAGAGGGAACGCTGCACTGGCAGATCGCGGCTTTTCAACAGCGGTTCGATGACCTGATCGATTTCGACTTCGACACGTTCAGCACGGTCAACAGAAGCCGTGTGAACACGAACGGGTTCGAACTCGGGGGCCAATATCAGCCGACCGACCGGCTGCGATTGTCGGCCCATGCGACCTATACCGATATCGACGTACTGGATAGCACGGCTAATCTGCACCAGCGCCCCGATCTGCGCGCCGGTCTCGGCATGGTATGGAAGCATACCGACTCTCTTTCCGCCCATGCCGGCTGGCAGTACGTTGGTGAGCGGTTCGACTCCTCGATACCGACCGGAGAACAGAACCTGTCGAGCTACTCCCGGCTGGATCTGGCGGTGTCCTGGGAGTTCGCGAACGCCATTCGCTTGATGCTCGCGATCGACAATGTCCGGGACACGAGATACGAGGAGGCGGTGGGATTCCCGGCGGTCGGACGACGCCTCCGCTTATCCGTGCAGAAGACATTCGGCCTGGATGGCCTTTAGACAGTCGCTCGGCGCAGCGAGTTTCTGAAGATCAGGACCGGCGGGGCGCTCTCCGCGAGTTCGTCGAACAACTCCATGTGAGCCAACATTCCCGCCGGAATAGAGCCGCCGGCAAGACACGCGCGTGCTACCATTCTCGCCGAAAGTATCACCTTTACGCTGGCCGCTGCGTATGCAGATTAGGAACACCGAGACAGGCTTCGGTCCCGTGGCGCAAATTCTCCACTGGGTCATCGCCGGCCTCGTCATCGGTCAGCTTTCCCTGGCTCGAATGGCCGCTGAGGCTTCGTTGTTCGAGCAGCTCGAACTTCTCGCCCGGCACAAGTCATTCGGCATGACCGTTTTCGGACTCGCGATCCTGCGATTAATCTGGCGGCTATCCAACCCGCGGCCGTCAACCCCACTCGACCAACCACGTTATCAACGACTAGTCGCCCGAGCGTCCCACGATCTGATGTATCTACTGATCTTCACTCTCCCGCTAACCGGATGGATCATGTCCTCAGCTCTGAACACACCGGTCAGCTACTTCGGTCTGTTCACATGGCCCGACTTAATCGCACCACGGCAGGAACTTGCCGACGCGCTGAAATTCATCCACAGCACTCTGTTCAAGGCCCTTGCTGCGATCGTCTGCGTCCATGCCGGCGCCGCACTCTATCACCACTTTGTCGCCAAGGATGACGTCTTGAGACGCATGCTCCCCGGATCGGCTAGAGGACGCTCGTGACCAGAATCTTGTTAATGCTCATCTGCGCCGGGATGAGTGCCCCGATGCTGGGACAGGAACCGCCTTCCTGGCAGGTACTCGATACGAGCAGCCTGAGGTTCCAGGCGCTCCAGCAAGGCGCTGAATTCACGGGAAAATTCGATGAGTTTGATGTCCAGATTCAATTTGATCGGGGCGACCTTACGTTGAGCGAACTGACGGTCATAGTCGACGTGAACTCGATCAACACCGACTACGACGACCGCGATGAGATCCTGCGCAGTACGGATCTCTTCGACGTTGCGCGATGGCCGGAGGCGATGTTTCGGGCGACCGAAGTTCGTGACCTCGGCACGGGTCAGCTCGAGGCCCTAGGCGTGCTGACGATTCGCGATCAGGCCCGGTCTGTCCTCGTACCGTTCACGTTTACGAGCGAAGGCACACGTGCGCGGATGTCGGGTGAGATCGTAATCTCACGGCTTGATTACGGGATCGGCCAGGGGGACTGGACGAATACGGACTGGGTAGGCCGCGACGTGACGATCCAATTCGACCTAGAGCTGGACGCAGAGCGCACATCCGACGTGGGCCTCTAAACAGCCGCGGGCCGTCTGGAAGCCATATAGAGTGGAGCAGCAGTAGAATTTTCGGCCTATTCGATTGGTCATAATAACAAGGGTCCGCGAAATGATCGGAGCGGATGAAATTTGTCTATTAATTCGTAGATCAGGTCGTACAATGGAAATTATGGGGAAGAGCCGCCATCGCAGCGCGTTTTGTTACCTGCCTGGGGTGCTCGTGGGCATGTGGCTCACAGGATGCGCCTCCGTCGTGACCATTGAGGCCGATTTTCCACCGCCGCTCGTTCAACAGCTCCCGGTGCGTGTAGGTCTGCTGTTCGACGAGGCGCTTCTGAGCTACGAGTACTTTGAGGAGATCCCACAGCAGACGACCTGGACGATTCATCTCGGCAATGCCAACGAACTCATGCTCGCCGGGCTGTTCGGCACGATGTTCCTCGAGACACGCCCAGTAGACGAAGTACCGCTGACTTCGATGGATCTATTTCGTCTCGACGGTGTCTTAAGACCTGAACTGGAGAAATTCGAGTTCGAGGTTCCGGTTGGCGGGAATGACGAGTTCGTCGAGGTATGGATGCAGTATCGGCTCATGCTCTACGAGCCCGATGGCGAGCTCGTCACGGAATGGCCCGTGAGCGGTTACGGCAAGGCGGAGCTGGACAACAAGGAGGAAGCGCTGAATCGGGCGACGATCGTGGCCATGCGAGAAGTCGGCGCCGCCATCTCGACACGCTTCGTGGAGCAACCGGGGGTAGAGTATTGGTTACAGGAGAGACGGGATGAGGCTGCTTTATCGGCAGACAATCCCTTCAGCAATTAGCATCTCGCAGATGCAGAGGATCTTTCTGGGGCTGATACTGGTCAGTGTGCTCAGCGCCTGTGGCGTCACCGCGCGAATGGAACCCTACAAACAAACGAACAGCGTCATCAACGAAGGTGAGCGGGTAGTGATCCTGGCTCGCAAGCACCATGCCACGCACGAAGCGGAAGCCGGCTTCGTCGAATGCATCAGCGATGCCCTCTCCAATGGTCGCGACGGACTCGAAGTCCACTCGAGTTCCGAATTCGAAGACAAGTTATATCCCTGGTTCGAGCCGTCCATGGCACCGCTCAGCACGGACGATCTGACGACGCTGCTCGAGAAGCCGGGCGTCTTGGATCAGGTCGAAGCCACGGGTGTTCGTTTTCTTGTCTGGCTCGATGGTTCGACCGATAGAACGGCCAGTGGCGGCGGCATTACCTGTGCCGCTGGCGCCGGCGGCGCGGGCTGTATGGGTCTGGCGTGGTGGGAAGATGATGCGCGTTACGACGTGACGGTCTGGGATCTGCACGAACTCACGTCCGCTGGAACGATTTACGCCGACTTTCTCGGCCGGTCGGTCATGCCCGCTATCATCATCCCGATCCCGCTGATCGCGCGGCCACAGGCTCAGGCGTGCCGGGGGCTCACCGAGCAACTTCGAGACTTTCTCACGTCGCCGTACGGCTACGGTCCCGGACCCGAACTCGGCTAATCGTCGCCACCGCGAACAACATCTCCGAGTTACCACCGGAACTCGTTAGAAAAGATCGATTCGACGAGATATTCTTCGTCGATCTCCCCTCCCCGTCGGCCCGTGGGGAGATTCTCTCCATCCACCTCGGCAAACGCGATCTCGATCCCGACGAATTCGACCTCCCGAAGCTCGTCGACCTAACCGACGGATTCTCCGGCACCGAGATCGAGCAGGGTATCGTGTCAGCGCTCTACGCCGCGCACTCGCTCGGTCAGAAACCCCGGGAGGCACATCTCACCAGCGAATTCGACAAGACGCGACCCCTCTCGGTCATCATAGCCGAACGTGTCGTGGCCCTGCGGGAGTGGGCGCAAGATCGCACCGTAACGGCAGATTAGCCTGCCACCGGGCTGCGGGCTCGTCCGGCCGTAAGCACTGCTGACGTGGCATAATTGTTGGCTACCGGGGCTGGATCCGCTGGATAGATGAGACGCACGAGATCTCGACTGGGAAAGGAAATCCTCATCGCTGTGCTACTCCTGAGCTTCAGCTTGCTGCTACTGCCGGCGCTCGTGTACTGGGTCGGCGTTCGGGTCGTGGGCGAGTATTCCGCCGAGGGTGGCCTCGCGGATCTAACCTGGCATATCTGGTCCGATCTTATGGCAGGGAATGCCCCGGCATGGGTTCTCGTCGTGAGTCCGTACTTGATCATTCAGTTTCTGCGGTTCGCGCATGCGCTGTGGCGACATTAGCCGCGTACGAACAGCGTCACAGTTTAAGACTACAATCAATAGGTTGTCGATTGTATTGGCAGTATAATCTAAAGAATTGAGCCGGCCGCTAGGATGCAATCGTAGGTGAGACGACATGCTTAGGTTCCTTAAGCGCTTATTGGGCTTGGATTATCACCCGACGTCATCGAGGCCGGCTGGCGTCGAGCGGCGCCAGAAGCCGCGAACTTCGGCGTCGTCAGTAATCTCGAACCCGCCGGCACCGGCTACCCAGAAGGCCACCGCAGAACCGGCCGAACCCGGATTAAGCCTCCAAGACTCGGGCATCAGCCTCGAGGAAAACCAGCCGGAAGACCGTGACCCTTACGACACCGGGGATTTCAACCGACCCGATGCCTGGGGCCGCGTCGAGAAGCGCGACGACAACTGAACGTCCGTCTCGTAGATTCGTGTGCGGCCCCGCCATACCAGAAACTCAACGGCATCGGTATGGTCAAACTGAAAACGTCGCAACTGTGTTTGGATTTCGGCCATGCTATCCTTCCAGATGCTGGATATCGGCCGGTTTTAGGCATATTCGGCATTGGTGTGGGCATGAGCGCTGAGACAACTTGGGAAGGTACCGTGAGGCGAATAATGCGATGGTGGGCCGGCAGCGCCCTGAGTCTAGCGCTAAGCGTTGCAGGCGCCGCAACGGTCCCGCCCGGTGTGGATCTCAGCATGGACGAAAAACATCCGGATATCAGCCAGCGGGTCACCCGGATTATCGAAGATCTGCACTATTCGCGGCCACGTATCGACAACTCCTTCTCCTCAGCGTTCCTCGACCGTTATCTGGATACGCTGGACGGTAATCGGCTGTATTTCCTCAGCAGCGATATCTCTTCTTTCGGACGTTACCGCTACGAACTCGATGACCGGGCACGCGATGGCGAACTCGAGCCCGTCTTCGATATCTTCAATGTGTTTCGTGCCCGTACCGAGGAGCGCATTACCTACGCCTTGTCGCTACTGGACGTAGAACCAGATTTCACCCTAGACGAGTCATTTCGCTTCGACCGCAGCGAGATGGCCTGGCCGAGTACGGAAGAAGAGCTTCACGACGTCTGGCGAAGACGCGTGAAGAATGACGGGCTGAGCCTGGTTCTCACCGGCAAGACCTGGGAAGAAACGGCGGAGATTCTGCAGGAACGCTACGAGCGTGTTCTGACTCGGATCGTGCAGCTTACCGCCGATGACGTCTTCGCGACGTTCATGAATGCCATGGCGCATACCATGGATCCCCATTCCAGCTACATGTCACCGCGAGATAGCGAGGAGTACCGCATCCAGATGAGCCTGTCCTACGATGGCATCGGCGCCTCTCTTCAACTCGAGAACGACTATGTCACCGTAATCAACGTCATCCCGGGCGGTCCCGCACAGGTCGACGGGCAGCTGAAGCCCGAGGACAGGATTACGGGCGTGGCCCAGGGTGAGGACGGCGAGATCGTCGACGTCATCGGCTGGCGACTGGACGATGTCGTACAGATGATCCGCGGCCCGGGAGGAACCCTTGTGCGCTTGCAGATTCTACCGGCCGGCGCAGCCCCCGGATCGCCCGAGCGGATACTGCCGCTCATTCGCGACAAAGTGAAGCTCGAGGAACAGGCGGCTAAGAGCGACCGGCTCGAGGTCACCCACGACGGTGATATTTTCAACATCGGCGTGATCCGTGTGCCGAGCTTTTATCTGGACTACGCCGCGCGCACCCGCGGCGAAGAAGACTACACGAGCACGACGCGAGACGTCGCCCGTCTCGTGAGCGAACTCGAAACCGATGGCATCGACGGGCTCGTTCTCGATCTCAGACAGAACGGCGGCGGGCATCTGTCGGAGGCGACTGAACTCAGTGGGCTGTTCATCGAGCGGGGCCCCGTCGTCCAGCTTCGCGAGACTCGCGGCAATATCCAGGTTCTCGATGACCCGACACCTGGTGTAGTCTACGACGGCCCTCTCGCCGTGCTCGTCGATCGTTACAGCGCAAGCGCCTCGGAGATCTTCGCCGCGGCTATTCAAGATTATGAGCGTGGCATCGTAATCGGCCAGCAAACGTTCGGCAAGGGCTCGGTACAGAACCTCTTCAACCTAGATCGATTCATGCGCGCGCCCGGAAACGGGCAACTGACGCTCACGATTGGTAAGTACTACCGCGTGACGGGTGGCAGCACTCAACATCGTGGCGTCATTCCGGATATCGAACTCGAATCGCTCGTCGATACGGAAACCGTCGGCGAGAGTACACGTGACACGGCGCTGCCGTGGGATCAGATCGAACCGACCCGCTTCCGGGCCGAGTCTTCACTCGATTCGGAAATCCAGTTTCTCGAGGCTCGCCATTCGGAACGCGCAGCTATCGATCCCGATTATCAGTATCTGCGGGATGACGTCGAAGCCTTCGATGCGCTTAGAGAACGCGAGACCGTATCCTTGAATCTAATAGAGCGACAGGCGGAACGAGACCGTCTTCAGGAAGAACAACTCATTCGGGAAAACGAACGCCGAGTCGCCCTGGAACTGGAACCGCTCGAATCGATCGAGGCGCTCGAAGCGGTGGAGTCGATAGACATTCAGCTGGATCAGGCGACGCGTGTGGTTGCCGATATGGCTGCGCTCGTGGCAGATCCAGAGGAACGTGAACTCGTTACCACGTCTACGGCATCAGGCGCGACTGACAAGACCGCCACGACGACGGGTGGTTGCACCGACCGTGCTCAACAGAGCACGGAAAAGATATCCCAATACTCCTCCAGGAGAACGTTGATATTCAGTGGCGCATCGCTGGAACGCCGATTAGGTAAGTCCGCCTCCTCAGGGAACCGCAGCGGCGCTGTGGCGACGGATTCCGTGGTCGGCAATGAATCGGTCTCGTTACGGTATTCGATGTGAGTGACGAGGAAATCGGTACGACGCCGAACCTCATCCGCAAGGTCGGGCTGCTGGCGTAGATCCTCGATTCGTTCGCGAATACGTTCGACCATTTGATCGCAATCGCGCCGACCGCCGAACTTCATGTCACCAACTGGACGTTCGGTAGCAGCCTTCGTTAAAGCTATCAGATCGTGCTCGGAGAAATGCACGACCAGATATTGTGCCAGCGCGATGACTGCACAGTTTATAAGTCTACGGCTCTCAAGGGACAGCCCGTCTGGTTCCGGAAGAATCTCGCCCTGAATCTTTTCCTGAAGCTCCGTGACCTCATCGATTTTGTTCTGCAGCGCGACATCGCCATTCTTCATGCTGGCGATTTCACGCCGAATACTCGGGCCCTTAAAGAAGCACTTCACGGCGTTCATCGTCTTCAGCCGATTCTCATTTTCGCTGACATCCTGGCGAAGCGCTCGCTGTTTACCCAGAACGCTCTCGAGCTTTTCATTGAGCGCACCCAGACGACGATTGCGCTTGGCGAGTGCGGCTTCGTGAAGCTGGGCACGCTCGCGCCGCTCCCGCTGAGCCTTCAGTTCGGCCCCAAACTGCTCGACCTTCTGCGCACCGACTCGCCACAGATGCCGCAGTTGGAAGTAGACCATGGCGTTGGCCGCCTGTAGCGGATTTGTC